>Ga0255754_10000540_pt1 | contig 29877 bp, 20 predicted proteins | sample 101ome_22_FD_179954 | JGI IMG/M metagenome (GOLD analysis project Ga0255754, IMG submission 179954) | Coastal salt marsh microbial communities from the Groves Creek Marsh, Skidaway Island, Georgia - 101412BT metaG (version 2) | ecosystem: Environmental > Aquatic > Marine > Intertidal zone >... | reverse complement strand
CTTCGCCCGCCCCAATGGTTGGCGTCGTAGGCGATTCAACAAGGGTGACTTTGATGGTTGCGCTGTCAAATTCGGCGGCAAGCACTCCCGCGGTGAGCCAGCCAGCGGTGCCGCCGCCAAGAATCACGATGTGATGGGGTGAAGCGTTCATCTCGAGTGGCTGAGTCCTAAAGCTCAAATTTTAGGGGGTTCTCTACAAAAGAAAAACCGCTCCTGGGAGCGGTTCTTTGAGTTGGATCCGTGACTGAATATCAGTAGATGTATCTGAATCCCACGTTGTAGCGAGCGCCGATTTGGCCGGCATTAAAGAACTGCAGTTCGTCTCTGCCGAAGGCGCGATAGGTTTCGTCCGTGATGTTGATACCTTCTACAAAGACGGTAAAGCCGTCGAACACCTCGTACTGGGCGCTGGCATCCCACTGCTCGTACTCCTCGTTATAAGAGGGTTGTGTAACACCCGCTGTGAAGTACTCATCTCGCCAGTTGTAAGCGACCCGCATCTGAAAGCCGAACCCCTCGTAAAACAGAATAAAGTTGCGCGTGTCGCTCAGGCCGGGCAGGGCAAACTGCGGCTCGTCCGAGAAGCGATTGAACGTGGCGCTGCCGTCGGCGAGGGTCATATTGGCAATGAAACCAAGGCCTGTGTCCCAAAAGTTGTGCTGCCACGCGAGCTCCCACCCGTCGATGTCTGCGACTTCGTCTGAGTTCACATTGGTGAGCAAGTCGTAATAGGCGGGGTCGTCTCGTCCAACAACGCCCGTGATGGTCTGTGCCTCCACGTCGACGCCAGGCTCTGACGCGAAGTTCGTGAAAATGTAATCACGGATATCTTGGGGTGCAGCCGTAATGCCCAGCGCATCTGTGGCCTGCTGGTAAAGCGGGCCCAGCGCCGGGTGAGCGAGGTCGGGGAACAATACGACGTCTTGGATTTCACCAGCGGTGACGAAATTCTCAACGGACTTGTCGAAGTACCCCACTGAAACGTAGCTCGCATCGCCGTAGTACCACTCAAGCGATAAATCGAAGTTCTCCGATTCATGCGGGAGTAGTCCTGGGTTACCAGCCGATGCCTGTGCCGTGTGCTCTCCTTCAACTACCCGGAGCACACTGGGTGCATTAAGCGTGCCGATCAAGGCACCATAGCCTGCGCGAGCGATCGTTTCACTGTAAGAGGCTCTAAAAATGACGTCATCCATGATCTCGATATCGAAATCGATATTGGGCAAGCCCACGTCGTAAGTGCCTGTTAGGCCAGAGGGCGTCGTGCCCGTAGCCGGTATCGCGGTGAACTCGTTGGTTGATGCCCACACAATACTCGAGAAAGACTGTGATTCTGCGCTCGAAGTGACGTCGGTCTCCTCGTATCGGTATCCCATACGAAAGTTAAAGGTACGGTCCAACACTGAGCCCGAGAAGTTCAGCTGCATAAAAGCGGCCCAGGTTTCCTCGCGGAACTGGTTGCCAAACCCAGCGTCCAGGTCGGCGCAAAAGGCAGTTCCGCAGCTACCTGTGGGATTGCCTGCTGCGGGGGCGAGATACAGCGGGTTGTTGGGCGAAAGCGCCTCCAAAAATTCGGCGCGGGCCGCCATGTCGCTCATGCTGTACATGAAGAAGTTATTGGTGACCTGATCACCCCCTTCAAGCTCATCGTAAACACCCGCCAGCGAGGCTGGGACAAGGATGTCAGTAATTGATCCATAGGCGGAGGCTTGGTTTGCTCCCCAGGTGTTGCGTTGCACAATGGATCCCGCTTGGTAGTTGTCTAGGTCGATGAAAGACGCCCCTGCGACGATGGTGATGTTGTCATCGAGGTCAAAGGCGCCCGTGAACTGCGTCTGCTCAATGTTCATCTCTGCCCAGTCCGCAGCGAATACGCTACCCGTGATACGCATGTCATCGGGAGACAGGGGGTCATTCATGCCAATGGTCGTCACGGGAATTTCGGTGCTGTAATTCACGCTCGCCGAATTTCGACCGAACGCCGCGATACTGATGTTGCCTGAGCTACCGTAGACGCTGTTGGGTTCCCGCTCTGCCTTTGAGTCGTGGTAATCGAGCGCGACACGGAGACGATCCGTAATGTCCCACTCAAGATTGAAGCCAATCGATGAGCGGGTGTTTTTAGAGGCGTCTACGCCTGCCGCCATGGGTCTATCTGGCTGATTGTTGGTTTCCGTGTAGATAATCGGTGACGCAATAGGGCCGTCTGACCAAGTGGCAGATTGGTAAGTCGGGCTAAACCAGATTGACATGTCGTTGTATCGTCGGTCGAGTTCCAACTGCGCCATGGTGTAATCGAGCGTTGCCGTTACAGACTCGACAGGGCGCCACTGCAGCGTCACTTGTCCGTTGATGCGCTCTCGCTCGAACTCCTCTACGCGGTAGACCAACTGTTGAGGCGCCGCCGCAAGGTCGCCCTCGCCCGGTGCGTTGGTCTGCTGACCGTTATCAGGCACGGCGGCACCGTCTCGCTCGAAAAAGCGCGTGTTGAACGCAGACGCAACGCCTGAGTGGCGCTCTTGGAAGGTGCCTGACAGCGCAATACCCACGGTATCGTCAAAAAAGGTGTGTGAGGCAAAAGCCGAGACTTCAGGCGTCACCTCATCGCCGGAATAGGTGCTCTCGTCGTAAACTCCTTTGGCGCTAAAACTGAACTGCGGACCCGGCTTATCAAGGGGCTTAGCGGTAAGAACATTGATGGTCGCGCCGATGCCGCCGGAGGGGATGTTCGCTCTCGAGGTTTTGTAGACTTCTACGCCCGACACGCTCTCTGAAGCGATGTCCTGAAAATCGAAGGAACGTCCGAGGCCACTGTGCGTTGGCATTTGGCGACCATTGAGCGTGACCAGATTAAAGTCTGCGCCGAAACCCCTCACGGTTACGGTGGTGCCTTCGCCGCGCTGACGGTCGATCGCGACACCCGTGACACGCTGGAGGGCTTCCGCCAGGTTCGTGTCAGGGAAGTCACCGATGTCCTCAGCGGTAATCGCGTCGACTACCCCTTGGGAATCGCGCTTGGTGTCCATGGCCCGCTTCAAACTGGAGCGGATACCGGTGACCACCACCTCCTCCATCACGGCCTCATCAGCGACTGTTTCTTGCGCGGTCACGGAGGTGGAAAGTGCCACCCCCACCGCCAAAGAAACGGCCTGAGTAAGTCTATTTTTTGCGAAAGTCCGAGCGTCCATGGATAGCAGGCCCCTGAATTGGCATTGTTGGTTTATTAGCTGGCTAACATCCCACGCGCGGGTGCTTTAGTGAACGGCATTTCGATAAACGGGGGGCTGGGTGCGTTGAATCGGCATGGCATGCCCTCGCGAGGGTTGCGGAAGCGGCGAAGTGGCGACGATCGGCGCGGAAAATCGTCTATTTTCAGGAGTTCACCTCCAAATATTGAGAGCCTGGCTCCTCATCTACGGCCGCGGTTTCGAGCTGTTTAGGACGGTCCAGGCAGCCCAATCTGCACCGAGCTCACATACCCCGGACTCCCGTCCAACCTGAGTATACCCCGCATAATCGCTTTTCAATTGAGCGCTTCTCGAGACCACTTTACTTTGCGGGGCTGAGAATCACTGCCGGGCGCGCAGATGGTGATGGTGGACCTCGAGAGACCCATCGCTTAGGGCCGCGGGCACGGGTTGGAAACAGTCGGGATACATCGATGTTAAGAGAAGGTATGGAACGTATAAAATCGTCCGCTGGTCGGGTTACGGTATGGTTATCGATGTCACTTGCGCTGCTCTCGTGTTCCGACACGACTGAAAGAGAGATCGCGGAGCTCGTGGAAGCGCAATTGGCGGCTCTGACGCTCGAGCAAAAAGTGGCTCAGATGATTCAGGGTGAAATCAAGCACGTCACGCCCGATGATGTCAGAAAGTATGGCTTGGGCAGTGTGCTCAACGGTGGCGGCTCGTTTCCCTCTGATAATAAATACGCCTCAGTCGACGAGTGGGTCGCGCTCGCGGATGCCTACTACGACGCTTCCGTAGATCAATCTGAGGGCAATGCGGGTATCCCGATTATCTGGGGCACCGACGCGGTACACGGCCACAATAACGTCATAGGTGCCACGCTATTCCCTCATAACGTTGCGCTGGGCGCAGTCAGAGATTCTGATCTGATCGGGCGTATCGGTGCTGCTACCGCCAAAGAAGTGCGGGCTACAGGCATCGATTGGATGTTTGCCCCCACGATAGCGGTGGCCACAGACTTGCGGTGGGGCAGGGCCTATGAGTCCTTTGGTTCTGATCCGGAGGTAGTAGGCAGTTACGCCGGCCCCTACGTGTCAGCTGTTCAAGCTGAGGGAGTGATGGCTACCGCCAAGCACTACATTGGTGATGGCGGCACTCATCGGGGTACTGATCAGGGAGATACCCGGTTACCGCTTGACGCGTTACTGAGTCGTCACGGTAGGGGTTACGTCTCTGCAATCGATGCTGATGTAAAGACCGTGATGGCGTCTTTCAACAGCTGGAACGGCGACAAAATCCACGGCAATCGCGAGTTGCTGACCGATGTGTTGCGCGGTCAACTCGGGTTTGAAGGGTTCGTGGTTAGCGATTGGAACGGCATTGGTCAGGTTAGCGGGTGTGAGGATGACCGCTGTGCCAAAGCCATCAATGCCGGTATCGATATGATTATGGTGCCCGAGGATTGGGAGTCAATGCTCCACACCACGGTGGCACAGGTGAAGGCTGGGGAGATTTCCTTGGCGAGAATCGACGAGGCAGTGTCGCGGATTCTGAAGGTCAAGTATGAGATGGGATTGATGTCTCGCGGCAAGCCCTCTGCGACAGCAGCGAAGTATTCAGAGGCAATTGGCGCGGCCGAGCATCGCGCGCTCGCGAGAGAGGCGGTGCGGCGGTCATTGGTATTGCTGAAGAACGAGAACGGGTTGTTACCACTGAATCCTGCTGGCACCTATGCCGTCGTGGGAGCAGGTGCCGATAACATTGGGATGCAGTCGGGCGGTTGGACAATCAGTTGGCAGGGGGCGGGAAATACCAACGCGGATTTTCCTGGGGCGACCTCTATTAAGGCAGGGATCGAAGCGCAGGTGACCGCTGCGGGTGGCAAAATCGTGGCCGCCGTGGACGAGGCCCCGCTGGACGCAGCGATCGTCGTGTTTGGCGAGCAACCCTACGCCGAAACGCAGGGTGACATTGATTCTCTGGCTTGGCAGCAGCGCAACAAGCGCGACTTAAAGTTGATTGAAGATCTTACGGGTCGCGGTATACCCGTGGTGTCGTTATTTCTCACGGGAAGACCGCTCTGGGTCAATGCAGAATTAAATGCCTCGGACGCGTTTGTGGTGGCGTGGCTTCCCGGCTCCGAGGGGGCAGGGGTCGCCGACGTGCTGATTGCTGACGGCAGTGGAGAGCCGCGATACGAGTTTGAGGGGCGCCTGCCAATGAACTGGCCGGGTGCCGATCTGAACGCCAGCGTGGCCGACGACCCCGTCGACGAGGTGTTGTTCCCAATGAACTATGGCCTCAGCTCCAAGGATCGGGGCGTGTGGGTGGCACTGAATGAGCAACCCATCGGTGACGGCGGTAGTATTGATCAAGTCGTCTTTGGGCGGGGCGTGCGTGATCCCTGGCAACTGTATGTGGGCGATGGGCTCGACTGGTCGCTGGCTGTGGGTCCTCGGGGCGGCAAGAGTTCGCGCGGAGAGCTACAGTTGTCGGTGGTGGATCGTCATGTGCAGGAGGACGCCCGGCGGGCCGATTTTTCGGGCAATGGAGATCATCTCAGCCAGCTGTATTTTCAGTACGATGAAGCGGTGGATATGAGCGACCTTGAGGCGGTAGGAGGTGTTCTGACCATGGATTTACGTCTGCACACGCCGCCCTCTGACGCGGTCTTTCTGCGGATGGACTGCGGCTGGCCGTGTTCTGGTGCAGTAGATTTAGCGCCAGTACTCAAAACAATGGTCGCGGCAGAGTGGCGGACGGTGTCGGTGCCGGTGGCATGTTTTGCCAGTCGTGGCGTGGATCTGAGCAAGGTCAATACACCGTTTTTGATAGCAACCCGCGGTGTTCTGTCAGTCGACATTGCAGAGATTGCTATTCGCGAGGCGCCGCCAAAGAATTCACTGTTTGATTGTGATGGGCTCGCAGCTAATCCTTGATAATGGTGTATCGTCCGCGAGGCAATAAATACAGTAAAGCCAACGACTCACTATAACGACAACGATCTGGGGGCTCTATGCTCGCAACAATGGATATGGTTATCGTCGCGTTCTACGCGGTGGCGCTATTTGTGATTGCCCAATGGGTTTCCCGAGAGCAGGCCGGGCACGAGAAGGGCGCTGAGGATTACTTTCTGGCAGGCAAGGCGCTGCCCTGGTGGGCCATCGGTGCCTCTCTGATTGCGGCCAATATTTCTGCCGAACAAATCATCGGTATGTCTGGGTCTGGCTATGCGATTGGTCTCGCCATTGCGTCTTATGAGTGGATGGCCGCCTTTACGCTGTTGTTGGTGGGCAAGTATTTGCTACCTATTTTTCTTGAGACGGGCATCTATACCATGCCGCAGTTTCTCGCCCAGCGTTACGACAACCGGGTAAAAACGGTGATGGCCCTTTTTTGGTTGGGGGTGTACACCTTCGTAAACCTTACCTCCATTTTGTGGTTGGGCGCGCTTGCGATTAACACAGTCGCTGGGGTTGATCTGGCTATTGGGCTTGTTGCACTGGGGACTTTTGCAATTGCGTATTCGCTCTATGGCGGACTTCGGGCGGTCGCGCTCACAGATATTATTCAGGTCGTGCTGCTGGTGCTTGGCGGCCTGCTGATTGCCTGGATTTTGCTGGATCAGGTGGCAGAGGGCGCAGGCCCTATGGCCGGGTTCTCAATTCTGACCGCGCAGGCCCCTGAGAAATTTCACATGATCCTGCAGGAGGGGCATCCCCACTATATGAGCCTTCCTGGCCTGTCTGTGCTCTTGGGGGGTATGTGGATTATGAACATCTCCTACTGGGGCTTTAACCAATACATTATTCAACGCGCGCTGGGCGCCAAAAGTGTCGATGAGGCGCAGAAGGGCATCGCATTTGCCGCTTTTCTCAAGTTATTGATGCCGGTGATCGTCGTGTTGCCAGGCATTGCCATGTTTGTCCTCAACGCTGAGCTGGCCTCGCCTGATCAGGCTTATCCTTCAGCAATGACGCTGCTCCCGGTGGGCATTAAAGGCCTCGTGTTTGCTGCGCTGCTGGCCGCTATCGTCTCTTCGTTGGCCTCCATGTGTAACAGTATCTCTACCATTTTTACGGTAGACGTGGCGCCGATGCTGGGTCTCGCAACGGATGACGGTACCTCGGGGGTTAGACTGGGGCGCATTGTCGCTGTCTGTGCCATGGCCATTGCCATGATTGCGGCGAAGCCCTTGCTCGGTAACTTTGAGCAGGCGTTTCAGTATATTCAGGAATTCACCGGGTTCTTTACCCCCGGTATTGTGGCAATTTTTATGTTGGGCCTGTTTTGGTCGCGTACCACCGCCACCGCGGCCCTATTGGCGGCGATTGCGTCGGCGGTGTTGTCGCTGCTCTTCAAGTTGTACATGCCCGAATTGCCGTTCATGGATCGCGTCGGCTGGGTGTTTTTGTTGTGTGTCGGAATTGGCATCCTCTGGTCACTCGCACGTCCGGCACCGCAGCCCGGGTTCGTCGATCCCACGGGTGTCAGTTTTTCTACCAGTCAAACGTTCAACATCAGTGCGCTGGTCGTGACGTTGATTCTGGTGTTCTTTTACACAGTGTGGTGGTGATGCCCAGCAGCGCATTGGCTTCTGGTGAGCACGGTTCTTGACCTTTTGCGGCGCTGTACCTAAGCTTCGCGCCTCCGCCCGTAGCTCAGCTGGATAGAGCACCAGGCTTCGAACCTGGGTGTCGGGAGTTCGAATCTCTCCGGGCGGGCCACTTCCCTGCAATTCAGCATACTCAAGCATTAATAGCGCCTTGAGCAAAAAATAGTGGCTCCCACCCCGCCGTTTGGTCATCCGACCGTGCTTATCTCCGCCACTGTTGCCGTCGTCAATACGGTCCTGCGCCTTGCTTCCGGGTTCGTGTCACCTTCTGCGGTTGTGGGGCCTTCTTGGGTTTTCTATCTTGCCTGACTCGAGAAATGTTCAAGCGCTGCTTAGCCCCCGTCCATTTTTAAGGAGAACTCATGAAGTCCTTTCCCGTCCTATTGACCGCATTACTGATCTCATCATCCGCGTCGGCGTTGGGTCCACTGCCAGAAACCACGGGGTGGTCGGGCTATGTGAGTTTGGGTGTGGGTGGGGGCAGTCTCGAGAGCAATATGATCGCCGACGTTAAGGTGATCGACGTTGATTTGGGAGTCGGCACGATAACGGAATATGGCTCACCGGATGACAAGAGCTTTATTGTGCCCGCGGCGGCACTCAATGTGAGCTACCTGTTCAAGGACGGAAAAACGCTGTTTTCGGTCGGTAATGATCTCGCGGATTTTTTACAGTTTGATCGTTCAACTATCATCTCCCTTCGGCATGACACAGACACCGCAGGGCGTTTCCAGCTGGCGCTGGACTCGGCAGCGGCGATACAGACCGAGGTTTGGGCAGATCCTTACCTGTTGGACGAGGAGCGTAAAAAAACAGCGCGCGATGCCACGGGATTGCGATTGACCTGGGACAAAATTATGGGCTCCCAGTTTGAGCTCAAAGCGATATCGCGCAACATCGAGCTCGATGAAGAAAACAGTGGCGCGTCCCTCGATCTGTCGTCAGCGGAGCGGGGACTGCTCAGCCGCGAAGGTGACTGGACGCGGGTGGAGTTGGGTTACCTCTTCAACCTGGGGGGAGGCGAGCACTTGGTCAGGCCCCACATTGCCGCTATTGATCGTGACCTCGACGGTGCGGCCATGTCTCAGGATGGTTTTGAGGTGGGTGTGAGCTACGTCCGAAACACGCCGAGCTTTGGCTGGGCCACGGTGGTGCACTTTTCATCCTTGGACGGCGATGCGGAAAACCCACTATTCGGTGGTGTCAATGATGCAGACGGCTTCGGCTTCGCTACCCAGATCTTTTTTAAGGGGGTTTTTGGTGCGAGCGCATGGCAGCCCAACCTGTCATTCGCCGTTGGCGAGAGCGACAGTGATCTCCACTTCTATGATTCCCAAGGCTGGATGGTCACTGTGGGACTGAACCGGCGATTCTGATTGTGCAGTTTGCGTCTTTGCGAGAGCTGCCAGTCTTGTGCTGACAACGCCTAGGGTTCTGTCCCCGGGGGAGTGAGGCTATGCCGCCGTTGCCCGGCATGCGCTCAGGGCCTTAAGCCTGTTAGGTTTGTGCCTAACGTGCGGGAAGAGCCTGCGTTTCTGTACGCCTGGCTCTCCACGCGGGGCTTCGTTTTGCCAGAGCAATTGCATACGTTCACCCAAAGGCGGGGTACGTGGTTTGCTATGCTAGCTGAGCCTATGTCGGGCTAATCGTAGGAGTGCGCCATGAATAAGCCGCGGGTTGGATTGGGCCGCTTGAGTTTTGCTGTCTTGACGCTTTTTTGTCTGATGCTAACGCAGCATTCCTTGCGGGCGAGCGATGAAGTGCTCTCTCTTCAGGGTCGTATCCATTTCAATATCAATACCAACGACTATCAGGCTTCCCGGGCGTTTTATCAGCAACTCGGTTTCGCGCGAGCGATCGGGCCTTTTCCAGAGACCAATACGCTGGAGATGGCGCAGTCGATGGGTATGGCGTCGCCATACCGCATGTACGCTGAAATTATCTATTTAGGTGAAAGTGAGATTGATCCCGCGCGGCTCCACGAGCCGACTGGGCGCATGATTGATCTGATCCAATGGTTCGACCCCCAAAATCTCGCGCCCGCATACCCCGCCTTAAATGCGCTGGGGTTTGTCAAAGTAGTGCTCGGTACCGATGACTTAAACGCCGATCTAACGCGCTTGGCAGCGTCGGGTTATCAAACGATCGGTCCGGTCGGCGTGGGCGCTGCTGGGCTTCGATTTGCGGTGCTCAAAGATCCCTCGGGCACCTTTGTGGAGCTGCGTCAAAACAGAACGCGTGCCCATGCGCTCACCAATGGCAGCTACGTGACTCACATCGACCATCTTAATATCAATGTGACTGAGCTCGAGCGGTCATTGCCTTTCTATCAGCGGCTGGGGTTTGTGGGTGCCCCCATTGTCGAGCGCACGAGTACTGTCGAAGAGGCGCTCGCTCGCGGTTTTGCAGCGCCCTATGAAGTACGGGAAGTCATGCTGACCCACGCGAGCGATGGCTCCGGTCTCTTGCTGAGTCAGTGGATGCGCCCCAGTGACGATGCGCCGCCTCATCCGCTGCCTATCAACCATGCCGGGATTCAGCGGGTGAATTATGCCTCTGCTGATATCGAGGCCGACGTCGCTCTCCTGCAGCGGGCCGGGGTTCAATTTGTGTCACCGATCGTAAGGTGTTGTGACGGCGATAGGTCCACCATGGGCATCGCTGTGTTTGAAGACCCGGACGGCATATTTTTCCAATTGCTGGGTCAGGTAGAGCCGCTCACGTCTGAGTAGCGCCTATCGCTCGCGCTGTGACCTAGATTAGCGGGTGCTGAACCGCGTTCTGGTAGAGCCCTTTTGCGGTCATTGGCCCCCGTTGTAGTGGGGGCTAGGGCACGCAGATCGGTTTTGGCGGAGTTTAGATCGTCTCGCCAGCCTCGAGGTCCATCGCCACCAGATTTTTGCCGATGGTCGCGCCGCGCATCATCTCGCTATAGGCCCAGCCCGCCTTCGGGAGGCCTTCAGTAATGTTTTCGAGGACGGTTATCTTGCCAGCACGCACCCATTCATGGAGTTGTGCTGAGGCCGCGGGCACCTGCTCCATATAGGTGTAGAGCAAAAACCCCTTGAGAGTGAGCTCTTTCTCCACCAGCTTCCACATATTGTAAATGGGCGTCGGATTATCCTGGTCGTTGTAGTCGCTGATCATCCCGCAGCCAATAATGCGCCCGAACGTGTTCATGCAGCTGAGCATCGCGTCGAGGGTTTTACCGCCGACGTTGTCGAAATAGACATCGACTCCCTCGGGGCAGGCTGCCATAACCGCCGCTGCGAGGTCGCCGCAGGTTTTATAGTTGATCGCAGCATCGGCGCCGAGTTGATGGGTGATGAGCTCAGCCTTATCGTCGCCGCCGACAATGCCGACGACCCTGCAGCCGCGCAGCTTGGCAATCTGGGTTGCCATGGATCCTGTCGCCCCGGCGGCTGCACTAATGACGACCGTGTCTCCCGCCTGAATCTTGCCAATCTCATGCAGCCCAACATAGGCGGTGTGGCCTGAGCCTCCGAGCCCGCCAGAATAGTAGGAGAGGGGAAGATCGGGGGCGGGGTCGAGCTTTGACAGCAATATGGTGTTGGCATCGCTCAGCGAGTAGTCCTCCCAGTGATGCAGGCCGAAAATAATGTCGCCTTCGTGAAAGCCCTCCAAGCGAGACGCGACGACTTTCGCCACCGAGGGGCCGCGAATGGCACCGCCCAGGGGAATCGGCTCGAAGTAATTGGCTTTGCCATCCAGCCAGCCCCGAATGGCGGCCTCCAAAGAAAAATAGAGATTCCTTACCAGCATTTGCCCCTCGCCGATTTCGGGGGTGACGCCCTCGACCAATTCAAAATCCTCGGGCAGCGGGACACCATTAGGATGGCTTTTTAAAACGACTTGGCGATTGGTCATGGGATCATTCCTCTTGGGTAAATCGGTGCCGCGGTGATCTTAATGTTGGCTTAGTGAGTCCTTGAGTCGCAAGGTGCCTGCGGGTATCCATCATGTTTTAAATACAATCATACTTGTTTTTTTTATGACGTGGGCCTACGCTTCTCAACTAACGTGACTAGGGGTAGCTGTGGCCGCTCGTACGTCCGCCAATAGCCAACTCGATGCCCAGATTTGGGGGCATTCAGGCATTGATTTTGTATGACGGTCCGCCGAGGATGGTAGGCGATGTTGGGCGTTGCAGCCGGCGAGTGTCGCGGTGATATACCCTAAAGCGCCAGCACTGCGAGTGACAGAGGTCATCATGAATAAACCCGAGCTCGAAATACCCGTTCTGAATATCCCAGTGCACCCTGACACCATGGATGGACGCGATCCGTCTTTGCTGAGGGGCGACGCGATTACCGGGGACCGTTATTACTCCAAAGAATTTGCCGCGCTGGAATGGGAACACATGTGGACCAAGATCTGGCATGTGGCCGGGCGACTGGTGGAGCTCGAGGAGCCTGGTGACTTTGTCGTTCACGACTTTATGAATCAATCGGTGATCTGTGCCAAGCAGGACGACGGCTCGATCAAGGCTTTCTATAACGTCTGCCAGCACCGTGCGCTACGGCTGGTGGAGGAGAGCTCCTCGGTGAACGCATTCCATTGCCGCTACCACGGCTGGGTCTGGGGGCTCGATGGTGTGTTGCAGTCGGTGCACGACCCCGAGAATTTCTCTCAGGGGAATCCCTGCGGAAAACTCAAGCTCAAGGAGCTCCGTTGCGACACCTGGGGCGGCTTTGTGTGGTACAGCTTCAGCGATGACAGCCCGGGACTCATGGAGTATCTGCATCCGCTTCCAGAAATATACAAGAACTATCCCATGGACACTGCGGTGCGAATCTTTGCGAGAAAGATTCGTCTCAACACCAATTGGAAGTTTGCATCGGTCAATTTCAGTGAATCCTACCATACGCGAACGGCGCACCCGCAGGTGCCGCCCTGGATTGATCAGGACTATTGGAGTGCGCGGTCGGAGATCTGGCCGAATGGGCACGGACGCACGGTGCAGCCAATGCGACCGAGTCTGCGTGACCGTTTGCCCGAAGGTGAGCCTCACCCCTTTGACGACATATTGAGGATGTGGGACATCGATCCCGAGAGTTACCCCGATTTCGAGACCAAGGCGATTCAGGGTTGGATGGATCTCAAAGCAGCAAAGAGACGGTCTTGGAAGGAAAAGGGCTACGTGCACTACGAGCACATGAACGACGAGGAGCTCACGGACAGTCCCCATACCGTGATGTTTCCCAATGTCACCATCTCATTTTTGCCCGATAACCTGATCTTTTTCCGCACTGAGCCTGATCCAAAGGACCCCACCCGTTGCACCTTTGATCTGTGGTGTATGGCGTTCCCTGTAGAGGGCCAATCCGAGGCCCACGGCATCATGACCCGCGATTTATTCCCCGTGCGGGAATGTGAGTCGAAAACCTGTGACTTCGAAGGTGGGGAAGGTATTCCCGAGATCATCGACTCCATTGTCTGGCAGGACATGATGCTTGCCGAAGCGCAGCAGAATGGGTGGGAGTCCCGCGGCTTCGGCGACTATTACTTGGCAGATCAGGAATCCCGCGTACGGTTCTTCCACGAGACATTGAATGACTACATCGCGGGCAGAAAAGGGTAGGTTTCTTGGCCGCCGTTGCTTCTTTATGCGGCGCAGATAGTACGGATTTTTGGCCGGAAGCGGCCTGTGGACTGTGAGCTTGGGGGTAACATGAAAATCAAACAGTGGCTAGCATTGTGGCTGTGTGCAGCCTTGGGGAGTCAGGTGGCGATGGTCAAGGCCGATGAATTCAGTGTGAATGACGTACTGGCGAGGCAGGAAATTGAATACTTGCAGCGCTGGTACGCCCGCGCGACCGATCTGATTGGCACGAATCAGGCCGACAATATCGAGGCGGGTCGTAAAATCTATCACCGTATTTTTACCCCGGACGCGTCGATTCAGGCGAGCGACCCTACCGGCTCCTATTTTAAAGTGACCGGGCCCGATGAGTGGGTGAAAGTTGTCGATGGTGCCTTGTCGGTATTTGATTCGACGCAACATTTGCTGGGTACTCAGATCGTTACCATCGACAGTTTGCCCGATGAGGAGGGGCAGGGAGGACGAGGCTCCATGACCAGTTATCTTCAGGCCTGGCACCACGACCCCGATCGGGTGATCGATATTTATCTGGGCACATACTTTAGCGAGGTTCGGTACACCCCGGGGGTGGGATGGCAGATCTTTGATATGCGCCTGAAGAAGGTGGCTGGCGAGGTATTCGACAAGAGCCAATGAATCGCGGCAAAGAATTCGGTTCGCGGCCGCTCAAAATAACGCAAATAATCAGTGATTTATGAGCACAATTGCGAGCGTATAAATACAATCAAACTTGTTTTTTTTAGGGGGCTGGCCTAGTCTTCAGACACCGAGACTAAACCCCCTCAATGGCATGGGAGACCCTATGAACGCGCCCAGTCCCGTCATCCTCGAGCTGGATCTCAATAGACCCCCCAAGGAGCCTGAACCCCCGTTACGTGGCGATTCGGTAAGCGCTGACCGCTATGTTTGCCCTGATTACCTGAAGCGCGAGTACGCTCAGGTTTGGCACAAAATCTGGAACATCGGAGGGGTCGCCTATCAGATGCCTGAGGCGGGGGACTACCTCACCACCGAACTGGGCATTGATTCGATTCTCATGGTGCGCCAGGAAGATGGCAGCGTAAAAGCGTTTTTTAATTCCTGCCCCCACCGCGGCACGCGCATTACCGAAGCCGAGGACGGGCATGCGCAGGAATTTGCTTGTCCCTACCACGGTTGGCGCTTTGATCGCGCCGGCGTGGTGACCATGGTGCCCGATGAGGAGGACTTTGCCGAGAGCCCCTGTGGAAAGGCACGCCTCAAAGAGATGCGCTGCGAGGAGCGCTTCGGGTTGATCTGGTTCAACTTTGACCCTGACGCGATGGCGCTGACCGATTTCTTGGGTGAGCAGATCACGCAGGAGCTGGATTCGCACCGGATGGAGGACATGTTGCGCGTATTGGACATGACCGCCGAGACGCGCTGCAACTGGAAGATCATCACCGATAATTTCAACGAGGCGTACCACGTCAAGGTGCTGCACCCCGAGCTGATTCCCTACATCGCAGCGGATTATCAAGACTGCCAGTTCGACCGTTTTGCGCACGGACACAATCGCGGCTGGTTTCCGTCTTTCATGCCTTCGGTTCAGTACGACAGCGAGGTGATTGGCGAACCACTCAAGAGCATGGCGGCGGCGTGGTCCGTTAACAGCGATGACTATGTGGGGCGTGACACCTGGAAGCAGCTCAGGCTGGATATTCAAACCGCCAAGCGAGAAAAGGGCGTTGCACAAGGCTACGAACACTACGCCTACCGGGCCGACTATCAGTTGACGGACTATGTGATTTACAACCTCTTTCCCAATAATGTCATTACGGTGGGTCCCGATGGCGTGCAGCTGTTGCGTCCCCGGCCGCATCCGACCGACCCGGCCCAATGTCTGTTTGACCATTGGTGGTTGGTGAATCGGGTTGAGGGTCAGACCATGACGCCGTCGCCCGCCGGTGGCCCAGACTTGCCGGTAGAGGACGCGCTCCATGAGCACGTTCGGTACGGTGAAAAAACGCTGGGGACGACTGCGGATCAGGATCTCAGCATCGCTGAAATGCAGCAAAAAGGGCTGGGTTCAGCGGGCTACCAGGGATACTGGATGCCCAACCAAGAGCGTCGGGTACAGGCTTTTCATGAGTATCTCAACGACTTGATGGCAAACTAAAGTGCCGACGCTGAAGACTCGATCCGGCTTCCCAATGTTCAACGTTTTGAGCGCTCGTCACTGATGAATGCACCACAGAGTCAGGAGTTGGATAAAGCAACGCCCCTCTGGCGCGCCTGGTCCGCGATACAGATTCGTAAGCGCCTTGCGCAACATGCCCGTGGCATTGACCGTGCCGACGAGACGCTATTGCGCGAGTCTTATCATGACAGTGGCACGGTCGATTACGGTTCCATGCAGGGGACAGCGGCGGAATTTGCCAGCGGCATTGCTGCAATGCACGAGGGCGCACCGATGTCCTCACACCGCACCAGCAATATGTGGGTTGAGGTCCGCGGTGAGCAAGCGGTCAGCGAAAGCTACGTGATGGCGTGGGTGACGCTGCCAACCGACGGTGATCCTCAGCCGCATCTGGTGGGCGGAAGATATCTCGACCAGCACCGTTACTGTAACGGCGAGTGGCGGATGCAGCATCGGCATTATGTGCTGGATTGGATCCGGCAGTTCGATGGCGTGGTCGGTTCTGCATCCCAAGACACATTTTCGCTGGGCTCAGGCTGCCCCAGAGGCGCCCACTATTTACAGGACTCGGGTAACGCGCTGCTGATTGCGCATGCGAGTCGCAACAGCAACAAGACTGAGGCATTGGATATGAATGCATCACAGGCATTGGGTGACGTGGTTTCACATCAGGCGATTATTGAGTTGGGGTGCCGCTACGTGCGCGGTGTCGACCGCGGTGACCCCGAGATGATCATGACGGCGTTTCATGACGACGCGGCAATCGTGTCCGGTGCCTTCAACGGCAGCGCCCAAGACTTTTCTGTAGAGATCGGCAAGCTGCTTGATGAGATATCCCCGCGGGTTGCACATACCGTAACCAACCACTGGATCGATATCTCGGGCGATGTCGGCGTCGGTGAGAGCTACGTTATTGCGTATCAGAATACGCTCGGCGACGACCCCCAGGATGTCATGACGGGCGGTCGCTATGTGGATCGCTATGAGCGTCGCAACGGTGAGTGGAAAATCAGTCATCGCACGTTTGTTCTTGACTGGACCACGTCCAGTCCCTCAAAAGATCTGATGGGGCTGGGCATGTTTGAGGAAATGGTCAAGGGAGAGCGCGGTCAGCGAGATCCGGTCTATGCCCTGTGGGCGACCCTGGATGAGTAGTAACGCGCGGATGAGTTGATGCGTCCGCTCGATCATTAAAATAAAAGGGGTAACCCGTGTTAGTACAGCACCGAATTTCTATTGCGATCGCCTGGACGGCCGGTCTGGGCAGTCTGTTGCTGGCGAGTCTGGCCAGTGCTGATGCCGGGCAGGCCAATTCCGACACTTTCGAAGAGGTGTACCTAAACCTCGATGCCGAAACTGAGAAATTGGGCGGAGCGCTCTACCAAAATCATTGTGCCTCTTGCCACGACGGTAACGTGGTTCGCGCGCCCCAGCGCTACATTCTGCAGCAGGGGTCGCCCGAAACTATTCTGACGGCGATGACCGATGGTCCGATGCGCGAGATTGCCAAGGGGCTGTCCCTAGAGGAAAAGACTGCGATTGCCGAATACATCACGTTGCGCAAGATCGACCCGCGAGATGTCGCGCTGGCCGGTGTAGCCTGCGAGGGCCCCGCCGCTGTCTTTGATCCCGCGCAGCCGGTGGTGTTTGAGCACTGGGGCTTGGAGCCGGGTGGCAGCCATTTTATTCCCAGTTCTGTGGCGTCAGTGGGTGCTGAGGATCTCGATACGCTGGCGCTCGACTGGGCGTTTGCCTACCCCGCAGCGAACCGCGCGCGCTCTCAGCCAGCGATTGGCGGCGGCGCCCTATTTGTGGGCAGTCAGAGTGGCCTTGTGTATGCCTTTGATCTTGCAACGGGCTGTACCCGATGGCAGTTCAAAGCGGCCGCCGAAGTGCGCAATGGCGTCACGCTGGAGCCGTGGGTCGCGGGCGACCCAGACGCCGACCCACTATTATTCTTTGGCGATCTGAGCGGCAATCAATACGCGGTTTCTGCCCTGACGGGTGAGCTCCAATGGCGCAAGCGGATGGACGAACATGGTGCCACGACGCTCACCTCCACCGCCGAATTGTCCGATGGCGTGCTATACGTCGCTGTGTCGTCGCTGGAAGAGGGCGCCGCTATTGCCGCGGATTATCAATGCTGCACCTTCAGGGGATCCATCGTGGCGCTTGAAGCCCACACCGGACGAGAATTGTGGCGTCGGCATTTTCTGCCCGAGGCCAAACAAATCGGCGAGAACGACGCCGGTACGCCACACTATGGTCCCTCGGGTGTGCCGATTTGGGCGGGCATGGCGATGGATGATGGGCGGCTGTATATCGCCACGGGTGACGATTATTCCGGCGAGGGCTCCACTACCAGTGATGCCATCATCGCCCTCGACAAAAAATCCGGCGACACCATCTGGGTGCGCCAGGCCCGCTTCGGTGATGTCTGGAATGGCTCTTGCGAAGATGTCGACCCCATCAACTGCCCTGAGGACAGTGGACCTGATTGGGATTATGGCGCGGGCCCGGTGCTGTCCACTGACTCTCAAGGCAGGCGCGTGGTGTTGGCGGGCGACAAGGGCGGCGTTGTCGCTGCGCTCGATGCCAACGACGGTAGCGTGATCTGGAAGAACAAAGTGGGTCGCGGCGGCGTCGTCGCGGGGATCAATTTTGGTCTGGCGGCGCACGACGGCAAGGTATTTGTGCCCGTGAGTGATGTCCCCGATGGCCGCGAGTATGAAGAGCCCGCGAAGCCTGGGTTGTATGCGCTTGATATTGATACGGGTGATTATGTTTGGAAGGTGCCTGCGGCGCAGGGGCTGTGCAAAGAGCGCCCAGGGTGTTACCCCGGCTACTCAGCAGCGATCTCTGTGACTGAGGAATATGTGTTAGCCGGGTCCAACGACGGCTGGCTACGGGCCTTCGATTTGCAAACGGGCGAGCGACTTTGGGAGCTCGATACAACGGATGCATTTGTGGCGGTTGATGGCGCAGAGGCGCGAGGTGGCTCGATCGGTGGAGGTCAGTCACCGCTGGTCGTGGGAGACCGCATTATCCTTAACTCCGGTTACGCGTTTGCGGGCAAGATGCCCGGGAATGCACTCATCGTGCTGAAAAGATAGACCAAATCCTGATCGCGATAGCGCAACTAGTTGAGGAGAAATTCATGATTCAGGCCGCAGCCCCGATCGAGGAGCGTATGGCGCTCCAGGACATCATGACCGAATATTGTTATCGCGTGGATGCGCTGGATGATATCCCGGCCGTGCTCGACCTGTTTACCGACGATGCCGTGCTCGATTTTTCATTTATTGGGCTGCCAGCGATGGACGGAAAGCCCGCCTTCCAGGCGTTCTATGAGGGTGTTTTTGCGGATATGTCGCATCACAATCACACCATCAGTAACTTTCGCCTCGACGCCTATGATGGCGATACCGCAACCATGCGGGCTTATGCCAGGGGTATGGGACGCTCCAACGATGGTGGCATGGTTGATGTGGATGTACGCTACCGCATGAATTTTGTGCGCACGCCGCAGGGCTGGAAGGTGACCCGTTACGAAATTCACCCGGCAATGCCGATGCCGGCTTCGTTGGAAGAAATTCACGGTCATCGCTAGAGTAAAGGCAGTGTGGCTGCGCCAATGTTCCTTGCGGTCAGCGTTTCAATTTTGACTTCAACTACCCGCAAGCATTGCCTTTCGCGCCAGTCAGCTGGTGCAAGGTCACATTGTCCTTAGAGCGCAGTCCAGCCGCCATCGACTGACAATAGCGCGCCCGTCATAAAGCTCGAGGCGTCACTTGCCAGAAACACTGCACAGTTGGCAATTTCTTCGACTTCGCCGAGGCGTTTCATGGGATGCGCCGCGGCGAGTTGCGCTTGAATTTCCTCGCTCACCGATTGCTCCAATAATGGCGTTAGGATATTCCCTGGGCAGATAGCGTTGATGCGGATCCCTTTATCGGCATATTCCACCGCGGTATTGCGCGTCATGCCGGCAACGGCGAACTTACTGGTGGTATAGAAGCCGGAACCCGGATAGCTTTTTTTGCTCATGGCAGAGGCCATATTGATGATGTTTCCACGGCCTCTGGGCTGCATGCGCTGCAGGCTCTCGCGCATCCCTAACCAAGTCCCCTTGAGGTTAATGCCCATCACGCGCTCAAAGTCTTCCTCGGTGGTATCGGCCAGTAGGGTGAGTGGTGCGGCGACGCCCGCGTTGTTTAGGGTGATATCGATAGGGCCTAGGGCCTCTTCGGCACGGTCGAAAAGGGCCCTGACCGAGCTGGCGTCACTGACATCACATCGTATGCCGATCGAGGAGACCCCCTCTTGCTCGATCGCTTCTACCGATTGGGCAAGGGTTTCCTCGTTGACATCACAAATCGCGACCTTTGCTCCGGCTCTGGCAAAAGCCAGCGCGCAGGCCTTACCCAGTCCCGCGCCACCGCCAGTGACCAGCGCGACTTTATTCTTGAGCGAGAGTTCCATAGGTTGCATCCTTAACGGGTACGGCGGTTGAGCACCGTGCAGAGATAAAAAAAAGACGGTGGCACTTTCGTGCGCACCGCCCAAGCCACAAGGGGTTACTACTTATTAAAGGCTGAGTCGAAGTTGAAGCTCAACGGTGCGACCGGGTCCACCGTAACCAATCAGGTCTGCCTGTGAGCGCCCAGCGATGGCGCCCGAGTTCGCACCCTCGAGAGCGCCCGAGATGACCATCTCATCAGATAGGTTCTTGCCCAGTAGCTTCAGCATCCAGTTACCTGAGCCAACGTAGGCCATCGCGTTGACCATCGTGTAGGAGTCGCGCCAGGCGTAGGGGTGGCCCATCGCCGATGCGTTGTACTCATCGCTGTAGAGCACGTCACCACCGATACCAAACATCCAGCCGTTGGCGAGCTCGCCGTCATAGCTGAATCCAGCGGTCGCAGACATTTCCGGCGCCATTCCGGTTGCTTGGCCGCTGATGTCATAACCGGGCTTTCCGGGGTACCCGGGCAGGTCCGTGCTGCAGCCTTCCGCCACTGATTGCCCGTCGAAACACGGCGCGATGAACTGGTCATATTCGGCCTTGTTGTAAGCAACGGTGCCGCGCAAGGTGAGCCCGGCCACGGAGTAGGGCGCGTATTCCAAATCGACCTCGAAGCCCTCGGAGGTGGCTTTGCCGGCGTTGATAGTCAGGAACACGATCGCGGCAGAGTCGAAGTAATCCAGCTGCAGGTCTTCGAACTCATAGCTGTATGCCGTTGCGTTGAAGCGGAGTTGGTTATCGAGCAGGGTTGACTTCATGCCAATTTCAAAGCCGGATGCTGTCTCTGGGTCGAAAGTAAAGTCTTTCTCCTGGCTGACCGCGGCAAAAACGGCGCCATTGGAAAAGCCGCCAGATTTATAGGCGGTCTTGTACGCGGCGTAGAGGGTAACGTCGTCACTGAGGTCGTAGCTCATGGTGGCTTCGGGCTGCCACTCTTGGAAGCTCTGATCCGCGGTCAGGCCGCCGGCCTCCCAGCCGAGCGCGGCGATGCCAACGGGATGCACGTAGGGCTGAACGAATGAGGAGTCTTTACTCTCATCGATGTAGCGTACGCCGGCAGTGGCCTCAAGGCGGTCCGTTAGCGCCAGCTGCACCTCACCAAACACACTGAAGGTTTCGCCGTCGGTAAAGCTTTCTTTATTGTAGGTGACATGCTCGAGACCCGCAGGTGCCGCCGAATTCCAGTTGAGGAAGCCGCCACCGCCGAACGTCACCCACTGAAAGAACTCCCGTGTGGTCTCTTGGTAGAGTCCGCCCAGCATAAAGTTGAACATGCCGTCAAAGTCGCTCTGTATGCGGAGCTCTTCGGACCAGGCTTCCCACACAGCGTGCTCAGTCGCAAAAATGCCATCGTTGGTATCGGCGAAGTCTCCGGGTAACGCCCAGTCATTCTCGTTCTCTTGAATGTTGGTGATGGAACTGAGCGTGAAGTTACCAAATTCGTATTCGATTTCAGCATTCAGTGACCAGCTTTCGTAAGCGTTATACAAATCCTGTCCATCTGCATAGGGCAGGTTGTCGGCCAGTGTCTGCGGCAGTTTGTTGTGAGCGATGGTGTAGTTATCGCCACAAGGCACGCCCCAGGCGCTGGTGGGGCCGTCGCAGCTGAACGGGATGTGGTTGTAAGCAGAGTCTAGAACGTACACGTCGCTGTATTGAGCGGTGAACGTCATGCTGAGCGCGTCGCTGGGATCGATAGTCAGCGTAGCGCGTGCCAGCGTTTCCTCTTCTTGGGGCGCGTCCCGGTCGTCTCCCGGTGCTGCCTCAGTGAAGCCGTTGGCGAAGCCAGAGGCAACATCCAAGTAAGTATAGGTATTGTGGTTTGAGTTATTTTTGTACCAGCCGCCGTCCATCTCGGATTCGCGGATGGCCAGGCGTATACCGACCGTATCCGAGATCGGTCCCGACATGATGCCCTCGACGCGAGTTTGCTCGGTCTCGAATTCGTAGCCCAGATTCAAATCAAACTCCCACTCTTCGGTGGGCTTGGCGGTGGTCAGAGAGATCACGCCCGCGGTCGCGTTTTTGCCAAAGAATAATGACTGGGGTCCTTTGAGAATTTCTATTTGCCCTAAATCGAACATCCCCTCGTTCAGGACGCGGCCCTGTCCGTAATACGCGCCATTCATCACCACAGCGACGGACTGCTCGATACCAATACTGGTCGCGGCAGAGGCGCCGATACCACGCATCGTGATTTGTGCACCTGAGCCGTTGGATACTCGCCCCACGTATAGCTGCGGGGTCACCTGCTGGATGCGCTCGAGGCTGGTAATGTCATACTCGGCGATGCGCTTTGCGTTGTAGGCCATCACCGTCAGCGGTGCATCCTGCAGACTCTCCTCTCGCTTACGAGCGGTTACCACGACTTCTTCCAGGCCGCCTGAGGCGCCTTCTTGCGCGAGAGTGGGAAAGGCGACGGGAAGGGCAAGCGTCAGGGCGGTACCCAATAACAGCTTTCTTGAAACGTGAGACATGGATCGACTCCTTGGCAGGTAAGTAGGTAAATTAATTTTTTATATAAATATATTACTTTCCCTATTAAAACAAACATTCTTGTTTGTTTCTAGGGGTGATGGCGGAAGTTATGACTACGGGTGATGCCTTGGCGACTGCTGCTGCGCTTTGTCGAACCCGCTTGAAGCCCTTGCTGGCCGAAATGTTCGGGTGGGCGGGGCCAAGGCGCATCTTTTTCCTGGCGATCACGCGGGTTCGATGTCCGAGGGCGCTCGCCTTGCCCAGAATTGATGGGCCGAAGGTACACTTCGATCTACGCTGCGCTCGCGAGCGCGTCGGCGGCGCTAGTAAGTCGGTGGGCGGCGCACGCGGGTGTTTAGCGAGCAGTGGTTAGAAAGTAGCTCTTTGAGGCGGCGATGACCTTGGGTGCCAGCAGGATCGAGCTCACCATGGTGGGTATCGCCATCAGTCCGTAACTGGCAGAGATCAAGTTAAAGACAATGTCGATACTGACGGTTGCGCCAAAGACGACCGCCACAATAAAAAACCATCTGAAATGGGGCTGCCACTGTGCGCCGACTAAAAATCCAAAGCACTTTGCCCCGTAATACCATCCGGTGAACATGGTCGTGGTGCTCAGGATGAGCGCCACGAAACCCAGTAGGCCGAGACCCAAGCTACCCATCTCCCCTCTGAAGGCGTCGGCCGTCAGTGTAATTCCCGAAAACTCTCCCGGGGTTTGCCACTCTGCAGCCAATAAGATCACCACCGCGGTGCAGGAGCACACGATGAGCGTATCGAAGACGGGGCCCAGCGTGGCTAGCATTCCTTCTCTTATCGGTTCCCGGGTTCGCGCTGCACCGTGAGCCATGACTTCGGTGCCCACGCCGGCCTCGTTGGAAAAAGCCCCACGGCTGATGCCTACCAGCATGACGCCCAGTGCGCCACCGCCGACAGCCGATGGCGATACCGCCTCGCTAACGATACTGGCGAAAACCCCGGGAACAGCGGCGGCATGGTGCGCCATCACCCAGAGGGTCATCAGCAGGTACACGACCATCATGGTGGGCAACAGTGCCACTGCCGTATTGGCAACTCTGGGTAGGCCGCCATGAATGACCACGCCGACCACGCCCGCGAGTGCAAGGCCAATGACAAGGCTTGCGCCTGCTGGGGCGCTTCCCGTAAACATCGCGTCCTCGATTAACGCGGTGAGTTGGTTGGCCTGGAACATGGGGAGCGTGCCAATCAATCCCGCCAGCGCGAACAGCACCGCGAGAGGGTAGAAAGGCTTAGGGAGCGCCTCTCTGATGACATACATGGGCCCACCCTGAAGTTCGCCCAATGAGTCCTTGCCCCGATACATGACCCCCAGCGAGCAGGTGAAAAATTTGGTGGCGATGCCGACAAGCGCCGACACCCACATCCAGAAAACTGCGCCAGGCCCGCCCGCAACTATCGCGAGCGCTACCCCGGCAATGTTGCCAAGTCCCATGGTGTTGGAAAGGGCGGCAGCCAGCGCCTGTCTATGGGAGATTTCCCCCGGGGCGTCGGGTGTGTCATGTCGCCCCATGAGAATCGCTACCGCGTGACCCATGTGCCGGTAGGGCATCGCGCGGGATGCAATGACAAAGAAGCAGCCGCCGCCGAGTAGCAGCACTACCAGGGGGGTGCCCCACACGGCATCGGCAAACTGTTGGGCGAGGCGGGCGAGGGCGTCCATGGCAGATCCGGTAATCGTCGAAGCGCCAGTATCGCACAGCGATGAGGGGGCTATTTTTGATGGTTCAGGCGAGTCGCCGTCTGGATCAATTAGCCTGTGTCGGCGAGCCTGTTGGCTGTCTTCCTGGTGACGCCCGGGGTGTATAGAAGCCATCCCAGGTGCCGCGAGCCTGAGCCGCGCCATTGCGCGCCATCAGCCCCATCAAGAGCGCCGCCCGCAAGAGACGGTGCTGACGGGCATTACGCCTGCGGTGAAAGGCGTGTGCCTGTCTTGTGAGCGCGATACCATGGGTTCAAGGCGTGGGTCCGCGTCCATAACTGCCGGCGCGCTACCGGCATTGATACGAGGGGATTCGGATGGAATTTGAACGGCTTACCGGCACACTCGGTGCTGAAGTGCTCGGCGCCGATTTGACGCGCCCACTGACCGATACCGCCGCCGAGGAGCTTTATGACGGACTGATGGCGCATCAGGTATTGGTGTTTAGAGCGCAGGCGCTCTCGCCCGAGGCGCACTTGGGGTTGGCTGGTGCGTTGGGCGAGGTGGATGGCGGACACCCTGTTTATCCTCACGTGGACGGATTCCAAAGCATCGTCGAACTGATCGCCGACGGGGATCACCCACCGGATACCGACGATTGGCACAAAGACCTGACGTTTAAAGCCAATCCTCCCTTTGCCAGTATTCTGCGCGCCGTTACCGTGCCGGATAAGGGTGGCGATACGCTTTGGGCGAGCATGAGCGCGGTCTATGAGGGGTTGTCGCCCGGCTGGCAGTCCGATCTTGAGGCGCTATATGCGGTCCACGACATGGGCACGTTTCGCAACGATTACTTCAGACAGGGAGGGGTGCCTGCCATCAATAAGGCGCTGGCAGAGGTGGGGTCTGCGGTTCATAAAGTGATTGAGACCCATCCGATTACCGGCCTCAAGTACCTCAATGTGAACCAATCTTTTACTCGGCACATTCTCAATATGAATCAGGGTCCCAGTGACGAGATGCTGCAGTATTTATTTCAGCAGGTACGAAAACCCGAAGTGCAGGTGCGCTTGCGGTGGCAAAAGGATACGGTGGCGATATGGGACAATCGCGTGACCCAACATTATGCGGTTTGCGATTACTTACCCCAGCGACGCCACATGCAGCGCGTAACGGTGATCAACGACAAGCGGGACAGCGAATGAACTCGGATAGCAAAACCCAGCAGCAAAACATGCGCCGCGTCGCCCTGACGTCGCTGGCGGGTACGAGCATCGAGTGGTACGACTTTTTCCTCTATGGCACGGCGGCCGCCGTAATTTTCCCTAAGGCGTTTTTCCCTCAAGACTTGCCGCCTATGGTTTTGCTGATTATCTCATTCAGTACCTTTGCCGTCGGTTTCATTGCGCGCCCGCTCGGAGGCGTCGTGTTTGGGCATTTCGGTGATCAGGTGGGCAGAAAGCGCACCTTGGTGATCGCGCTGATGATGATGGGTGTTGCCACAACGCTGATCGGACTCCTGCCAACCTACCAATCGATCGGAATCGCTGCGCCTCTATGCCTGGTGTTTCTGCGCTTTGTGCAGGGGCTTGCCGTTGGGGGGCAATGGGGCGGTGCCATGCTGTTGGTGACCGAAAGCGCGCCTGCTAGTCGCCGGGGTTGGTATGGGGCGTACGCGCAGTCGGGGGCCGCTGTGGGAGTCATTCTTGCCAATCTGGCATTCGTCGCCGCGAGCGCGTCCATGAGTGACGAGGCATTTATGGCATGGGGTTGGCGGTTACCTTTTGTCGCCAGCGTTGTCCTTATTGGTATTTCGCTTTACGTGCAGCTCCGCATGGAGGATACCGAGGCCTTTAAGGCGCTGCAGGCGGCACAGGCCAACGCTGGGCAGCAGGCCGAGATCGCCAAATCGCCTGTGCTTGAGGCCCTGCGACGTTATCCGCGACGCATCATGTTGGCCGCCGGTGCCTTTCTGTCGGTGCAGGTCACGTTTTATATCCTGATTGCGTTTGTGATTGCGTACGGTTTGAACTCACCCTCGGTCGACTTAACCCGGGACGAAATGCTCGTCTCGGTGCTCATCGCCGCGGCGGTGATGGTGCCCGCGTTATTTTATTTTTCTGGGCTGTCGGACCGAGTCGGACGCAAGCAAATCTATCGCTGGGGTGCGATTTTGACCGCGGCCTGGGGCTTCGCCCTGTTCCCGCTGATCGATACGGGTAGCCCGCTGATGATCACTTTGGCAGTGACTGTCGGGATGATCTTTCTGGGCATGCAGTATGGCCCGCAAGCGGCTTATTTTACTGAGCTTTTTACTACCGAAGTCCGCTATTCGGGGGCCTCGTTGGGGTATCAGATCGGCGCGATTCTGGGCGGGGCACTGGCGCCCACCATCGCGGTGTTACTGTGGAACGAGTTCGGTATTTTCTTTGTATCGGTGTACATCATGGTGGCGGCGCTGCTGACGCTGTGGTCGTTGTCGCAGTTGGAAGAAACGAAGGGGAAGACGCTATAGCGATGTCTCCGAATGCGCGGTCATGGTCAGGGAGTCCGCCAACGTCTGTGCGCTAGACCGCGGGCATCAGTCCGAGTCGCTGTAACCGAGGGACTTCAATCGCCGGGCAGCGATCCACCACCAGCGATACTCCTGCTTCGAGCGCGGTCTGCTCGGCTTCCGGGTGAGTCACATCCAGCTGAGTCCAGAGGGCCTTAATGCCCAATCGCAGTACGTCCTGGGTCACCTCTGGCAAAAAACGGCTGTCGCGGAAGACATCTACCATATCGACCGGTCCCTCGGCTGTCGCCGCCGAGATCGATTCGAGTACGGGCTTCCCCAGCAGGGTTTCCCCCGCAAGCTGCGGATTGACCGGTATTGCGTCGTATCCCTGCTCCAGCAAAAACTGAAAGACCTGATGGCTCGGACGCTCGGGTCGCGCGCTGACGCCGAGTACCGCGATTCTCTTAACCGCATTGAGTAAGTCAGCAATTTGTTTATCGGAATCCAATCGCAAGGTGCTATTCGCCCCACTGTGGCGCGCGTTTATCAAAAAACGCATCAATCCCCTCTTTGGCATCACCCTCCGAAGTCAGGTTGTCGAGCATCACCTGATTGGCCAGCGCGAACGCCTCATCGAGCGGCATTTCTACCTGGCGATAAAAGGTTGATTTGCCGCGAGCAATACTCTCGGGCGAGCGCGATGCGATCTTTTCAGCCAGCGAACTCGTGGCCGTATGCAGACTGCTCGCGGGAACGTGCCGGTTGATCAGGCCGAATCGTTCTGCCGTTGCGGCGTCGAATTGCTCGCCCGTCAGGGCCATTTCTAACGCGTGCTTTCGCGAGAGGTTACGGCCAATGCCCACCAGCGGCGTTGTGCAAAAGACGCCGATGTTCACGCCCGGGGTACAGAAGGTCGCCTCGTCAGACGCAATCGCGAGGTCGCAGGCGGAGACCAACTGGCAGCCCGCAGCGCTGGCAATGCCCTGAACGCTGGCGATGACCGCCTTCGGGCTGTGCAGGATGCTGTTCATCATAGCGGCACACGCCGCGAGCAGTTGCCGCACTCGCGCCTGCCAGGCGGTGTACTCCTCGTCTGCGCGGCGCTGAATTTCAGCGAGATCGTGGCCTGCACTAAAAGCGGGGCCGCTGCCGGCGATAACCATGACTTTCACGGCGGGGTCCTGATTGCCTGTGGCGATGGACTGCGATAGCGCGGCAATCATCTCGGTGGAGAGGGGGTTCCGCCGTTGCGGCCGATTGAGGGTGAGCCACAGAACGCCCTTCTCAGTTGTGGCGGTCACAAACGGGTCAGTGGCAGGTGCAGCGGTCATAGCGGAGTCCGTCATAGCTGAGTTTGTCATGGCCGATTCCAAGATAAAGAGGGCACGGCGCAACCACTCCACGGGTCTCTCGGGAGTGGCTTTGGGCGCGATGGCGCATAGCTTAGCACGCCATAGATTACAGACCTCGCTGACAAACCAGCGCCCGATATAACCCCTCGGGAGTAGCGCAAATCGTATCTTTTGCAGAGGGCAGCCGGTAGCATCGGGGGAGTCATAGGTTGCGCCACGGAGTCCAAAGCATGCCGGATATTCAGCCCCTGTACATCGCGGGCCAGTGGGTGGGTAGTGATCAGTCGGTCGCTAACATCAATCCATCAGACACTAACGATGTCGTCGGGCATTATGCTCAGGCCTCCGCCGGCCAGGTCGACGAGGCGCTGGACGCCGCGAATCGCGCTGTGCTGACGTGGGGCCAGTCACCCCTCGAGGTGCGATATCAGGCACTCATGGCGATTGGTAACGAGTTAATCGAACGCAGCGCGGAGCTGGGCGAGTTACTCGCACGTGAGGAAGGCAAAACCTGTGCCGAGGGTGTGGGGGAGGTCTATCGCTCCGGGCAGTTCTTTCATTATTTTGCGGCCGAAGTGCATCGCCAAATTGATGACCGGACAGATTCTGTCAGGCCGGGTATAGAGATCGAAACCCGGCGTGAGCCGGTGGGCGTGGTTGCGATTATCAGCCCCTGGAACTTCCCCATGGCGACGGCGGTTTGGAAGATCGCGCCGGCGCTGGCCTTTGGCAACGCGGTGATCTTCAAACCAGCGAATTTGGTACCGGCAAGTGCCTGGGCGTTGACCGAGATCATCTCGCGGCAAAATTTGCCTGACGGGACGTTTAATCTGCTCATGGGCAGTGGTTCAACGGTCGGTGAGCAAATCATCACCAGTGATCGCATTCACGCTGTCTCGTTCACGGGCTCTTTGGATGTGGGTCGCCAGGTGGCGGCAGCGACGGCGGCCAATTTGGTGAAATGCCAATTGGAGATGGGGTCCAAGAATGCCTTGATCGTGGCGGCAGATGCCGATCTGGATGTGGCGGTGAACGCGGCCTTCATGGGTGCCTATAGTGGCACCGGGCAAAAGTGTACGGCGTCGTCACGATTGATCGTCGACGACAGCATTCACGATGCCTTTGTCGAGAAACTGCTGGCTAAACTAAGCAGCACCCGGGTGGGCCCTGCCCTGGAAGACGGTGTCGACATCGGGCCGGTCGCGTCTGAAACCCAGCTCAACGAAAACTTGGCCTGGATTGCGCGCGGCGTTGAGGAGGGCGCGACCCTCGCGTTTGGGGGGGAGGCGCTGAACTGCGCTACCCCCGGTTTTTACATGGCGCCCGCGCTTTTTGTGGATTCCGATAACGCCATGGCGATTAACCGGGAGGAGTTATTTGCACCGATCGCCTGTGTGATTAGGGCGACCGACTATGAGCACGCGCTCGAGATTTTGAATGACACGAATTTTGGCCTCACCGCCGGGATCATTACGCAGTCGCTGGCCACTGCCTCTGATTTTAAAAAGCGCGCGGTTGCCGGGTGCGTCATGGTCAATTTGCCCACGGCGGGCACCGACTACCACGTGCCTTTTGGGGGCAGAAAAGACTCCAGCTTTGGTCCGCGAGAGCAGGGCCAATATGCGAGAGAGTTCTACACCACCGTTAAAACGGTTTACCTGCAGGCCTGAGCGCGGGAGTTCCCAGTGAATCAAGAGTGGACAGTGATCGACGGCTTGCAATATTCGGCGTGGTCGCGAGAGATTTTTGAGCAAATG
>Ga0255754_10000532_pt1 | contig 30215 bp, 22 predicted proteins | sample 101ome_22_FD_179954 | JGI IMG/M metagenome (GOLD analysis project Ga0255754, IMG submission 179954) | Coastal salt marsh microbial communities from the Groves Creek Marsh, Skidaway Island, Georgia - 101412BT metaG (version 2) | ecosystem: Environmental > Aquatic > Marine > Intertidal zone >... | reverse complement strand
ACGGTGGAGCACCTGCAGGTTCACCTGAGTACTGTAATTATTGTCAAGGAAAGCGCGACGCATCTTCGTCAGATAACCCTCAAAAGGCGATTATCTCTTTGAAGAATGATCGTGAAACAGCGTACAAGACCTACATTACTGTCCAAAATGAATTAGTTGGTGCTTATAACGACCTTAGAAACCGTGAGTCTCGTCGTTTGTACAATAGAGACTTTACAGAGATGGAAAGTGAGTATTTAAACCCTGAAACTCCTTCTAGTGTTCGTGACGAACTCAAAGAGAAGGTTCAGCGTATTCAAGAGTTATTCCCTCAAAAACTATCTGAGGCTGAAACGAGTAAAATTTAATTTTAAGAATTAGAGATCATGTCAAAATTTGCCAAGAAAAAAGACGGGGATTTGCCAGCGGTATCTACAGCTTCGCTGCCTGATATCGTATTCATGCTACTCTTTTTCTTCATGACGGTAACTACCATGAAGGATAGTTCACTACTTGTAGAGAATGTTCTTCCTAATGCCGATCAGATTAAGAAACTCGAGAAAAAGGACCGTGTGATTTATATCTACGCTGGTAAGCCAACCCAAGAGTATGTAAAGACTTTTGGTGAGGAGCCAAAGATTCAGTTGAACGATAAGTTCGCGAATGTTAGTGAGGTAGGTTCTTACGTTTTAGCAGAAAGAGCTACTAAACCACAAGAACTTCAGAATGTACTTACAACTGCTCTTAAAGTTGATAAGAATGCCTCTATGGGTATTGTTATGGACATTAAGCAAGAGCTTAGAAAAGTAAATGCACTGAAAGTAAACTATACAACATATGAGGGTAACGCCTTCAACAACATTCAGTAAATAGTTTGCTGGTAATCTTTAAAAGGCCTCCATTGGAGGCCTTTTTTATTATAAACTTTTACGTAATCGTGCAACGGGTAGGTCGAGCTGTTCACGATATTTTGCGACGGTTCGCCGAGCCACCTTATATCCTTTTTCCTTTAGTAGTTTACCTAATTTCTCATCGGTGAGTGGCTTGCTTTTGTCTTCTGATTCGATAAGTTCTTTTAATATAGATTTAATTTCTCTCGTGGATACGCTCTCACCCTCCTCGTTCGTCATTGCCTCTGAAAAGTAGCTTTTTACTAGTTGAGTACCATAGGGAGTATCTATGTACTTACTATTGGCAACGCGTGAAATGGTTGAGATATCAAGATTTGTGAGTTCTGCGATATCTCTTAAAATCATCGGTTTTAAATCTCTTTCGTCCCCACTTAGAAAATACGCCATTTGATAATTGACAATTGCCTGAAGAGTTATGATAAGGGTTTGTTGTCGTTGTCTTATGGCATCAATGAACCATTTGGCGGCATCCAGTTTTTGTTTTATAAACTGTACGGCCTCCTTTTGTGCCGGGTTACTTCCTCCTTGTTTATAGGTCTCAAAAAGTTCTTTGTAAGAACGTGAGAGGTGAAGTTCTGGTGCATTTCTCGAGTTGAGTTGTAGGTCGATTTGATCATCCTCGATCCTCAAAATAAAGTCTGGTACAATTTGGCGATTCATTCGAAGCCCTGTTGAAAAACCTCCTCCGGGTTTAGGATTAAGTCTTTCAATTTTTGCAATCGCTATTTTTAAAGCGTCTTCATCGATTTTGTGCTTTTGTATGATTTTATCAAAGTGCTTTTTAGAAAACAAGTCGAAACTTTCCTCGATGATTTCTATAGCCAAATCACGTGAGGCACTTTTTGTTTGACGTTTTAATTGTAGGCTAAGGCATTCTGATATATCTCTTGCTCCGATCCCTGCTGGGTCTAATTGTTGAACAGTAGTAAGGACTTCTTTTAGTTGGTCTTCATTTATGAACAGACCTACACTAAACGCGAGGTCGTCGATAATATCCTCTAAAGGTCTTCTGAGGTAACCACTCTCATCTAGACTGCCTACCAAATATTCTGCGATTAGATATTGCTCAGGCTCAAGATTAAAGGTGGATAGCTGTTCTATTAAATAACCATAGAAGGTCTGTCCCGCAGCATAGGGTGTTTGATTTTCATCTTCAGCTGGAGAACTTGAAAGAGTCGTTTTGTAATCTGGGGTATCGTCATCGCTGAGATACTCTTCAATATTGATTTCCTCAGATTGATCTTCTTCGGTCGATTCAAAATCGTCATTTGCTTCGATGTCGAAGGGGTCTTCAGATTCTTCTTTGCCCGTTTCTAAGGCAGGGTTTTCTTCAATCTCTTGCTTAATACGTTCCTCAAATGCTTGAGTGGGCAGCTGAATTAACTTCATCAGCTGAATCTGCTGTGGTGACAGCTTTTGACTTAGCTTTAATTGAAGATGCTGCTTTAACATGTCCTAAAATTCTGCGTTCTGCGGGGTACGTGGATAAGGTATTACATCGCGGATATTTCCCATACCCGTTGCAAATAATACGAGTCTTTCGAATCCCAAACCAAAACCACTATGAACCGCCGATCCAAAGCGTCTGAGATCGAGATACCAATAAAGTTCTTCTTCATCGATACCCAAAACTTCCATTTTCTTTTTCAGCACATCTAGGCGCTCTTCACGTTGTGATCCACCAACAATCTCTCCAATACCTGGGAAAAGCACATCCATCGCTCTTACGGTCTTCTCATCGTCATTTAGACGCATATAGAAGGCTTTGATATTGGCTGGGTAATTGTAAAGGATTACAGGTGCGTTAAAATGCTTTTCAACGAGGTATCTTTCGTGTTCACTTTGCAAATCGATACCCCACTCATCAACGGGGTATTGAAAACGCTTCTTTTTATTGGCCTTGGAGTTTCGTAGAACATCAATAGCTTCAGTGTAACTTACTCTCTTGAATTCGTTGTCGACAACAAAACGAAGTTTTTCGATAAGAGGCATTGGGCTTCTCTCGTTCTGAGGTTTGGTTTTTTCTTCGTCTAATAATCTGTTTTCAAGAAATTCGAGGTCTTCTTTACAGTGCTCGAGCACATAACGAATGGTATACTTAATAAAGTCCTCGGCGAGTTCCATGTTGTCTTCGAGATCGTAAAAGGCCATTTCTGGTTCGATCATCCAGAACTCTGCAAGGTGTCTTGAAGTATTTGAATTCTCTGCCCTAAAGGTTGGACCGAAGGTGTAAATTTTACCGAGCCCCATGGCATAGGTTTCCCCTTCAAGCTGCCCAGAAACAGTGAGATTCGTTTCTTTTCCGAAAAAATCTTCCTTGTAGTCGATAGTTCCCTCATCGTTTATAGGTGGATTCTTCGGGTCTAAGGTTGAAACTCTGAACATTTCCCCAGCTCCTTCAGCATCTGATCCGGTAATAATTGGAGTGTGCATATAGAAGAATCCTTGCTCGTTAAAATATTGATGAACCGCAAATGCTAGTTTCGAACGAACGCGCATGATTGCAGAAAAGGTGCTCGTTCTGATGCGTAGATGAGCTTTTTCACGAAGAAATTCTAAGCTGTGTTTTTTCGGTTGAATCGGATATTGATTCGGGTCAGAGGATCCTAGTAGTTCGATAGTTGTTACTTGTACCTCAACGCTTTGACCCTTTCCTTGGCTCTCTTCTAATTTTCCGGTTAATTTTAGACATGCCCCGGTATTAATTTCTCTTAGAAGTTTCTCATCGGTATTTTCAAAATCAATAACACACTGAAGGTTTTGTAAAGTGGAACCATCGTTGATGGCTATAAAGCGATTGCTTCTAAAGGTTCTTACCCATCCCATTACAATCACCTCATTTCCTATTTGAGGGTCTTCAAGTAGTGATTTGATCGTTGCTGTCTTCATTTTCTTATTTCTATATAGTAAAGATACTTGTTCTAAAGGGGACCTCTAGGCTTCTACCTCTACATCTTTCGGTAGAATGTCGATTTTAGGTTGCTTAAGTACTCGGTTATTCGCAATATTCCTTTCTAACGATAGTAAAAGGCATGGTAATAAAACAAGATTAGCAAGCATAGCGAATAAGAGGGTAGCGGATATTAATCCTCCCAGTGCCTTGGTTCCTCCGTAATTACTGATCATAAATACCGAGAATCCGAAAAACAATACAATTGAGGTGTAGAACATGCTTACCCCAGTTTCTTTAAGTGCGGCGTAAACAGATTTCTTGATTTGCCAGTTATTTTGCACCAACTCTTGTCGATATTTTGCCAAGAAGTGGATCGTGTCATCGACCGAAATTCCAAATGCAATACTGAAGATAAGAATGGTAGAGGGTTTGATGGGGACTCCAATAAATCCCATAATACCCGCTGTTATAATTAGTGGTAATAAATTAGGAACTAGGGAGATAACAATCATTTGGAAAGACCTAAAGAGGTAGGCCATAAGCAGTGAGATTAATACGACTGCAAGAAATAAGGAAAGCACTAAATTGTTTACCAGGTATCTCGTTCCCTTCAAATAGAGCAAGGCCTTTCCTGTAAGAGCCACATCATACCGTTCTTTTGGGAAGATTTTTTCTATCGATTTGTTCAAATCTTCTTCAATTTCTTCCATGCGACTGGTCTTTACGTCTTTCATCATGAGTGAAAGTCGGATGCGTCTATTTTCGTTATCGACAATCGAGCTTGTAAGATCTGCCTCGCCGCTTAAAGCCGTATTTGCAGCATCTAGGATAAAATTGCGCTCTTGTCTTGTGGGTAATTGGTAATATTTTCGAAGTCCCTTATAATATGCTTGTTTTGCGTATTTGAAGAGGTTACTGATCGATAGGGGAGTTGACAGTTCAGGGTTTTCTCCAATTTCTTCAGACAGCTTTTCAACTCTAGATAGAGTAGCTCCAGATAGTGCGCCATTTTCTTTTCCGGTATCGACAAGTATTTCTACCGGTAGGATTCCGTTGAAGTCTTTCTCATAGAAGAGAATGTCTTCGTAAAAGTCTGTGTTTTTCGGAAGGTCTTCAATTCTGCTACCCGTTATTTCAATTTGATAAATACCAATGATACTTAATACAAGTAAAACCACCGAGGTGATGTAAACGGTAATTCGATGCTCTCGAACAATATTTTCCATGGTTTTTACGAATAGGTCAATCCATGGAGTGTTTAGGTGCTGCAAGTGCTTGTTTTTAGGCAGCGACATGTAGCTATAAATGATAGGAATAATCAATAGTGAGAGTACGAATATTCCAATAATGTTGATTGAGGCCACAATTCCGAATTCTCGGAGTAGACTGCTGCTTAATATAATAAAGGTGGCGAATCCTGAGGCTGTGGTTAGATTGGTCATTAGGGTGGCATTCCCTACTTTAGATATCACACGGATCAGTGATCTCGCCTGATTCCCATGCTTCTTTACTTCCTGCTGATATTTATTAATTAGGAAAATGCAGTTGGGGATTCCGATTACAATAATTAAAGGGGGTATGAGCGCCGTTAAGATGGTTATTTCGAAACCTAATAAACCGATAATACCAAACGACCAACTTACTCCAATTAGTACAACCACCATGGATATGAAGGTGGCTCTGTAGCTTCTAAAGAAAAAGAAAAAGATGAGAGCGGTAACTAGTAAAGCCCCGATAACAAACAGAATCATTTCCTTTTTTAGAGTCTCTGCATTTCTAGTTTTGATATAAGGCATACCAGAAATTTTTGCATCGGCTCCAGAGGCTCTTTCAAAGTTTTCTACGAGACTTTTGAACTCATTGAGAATGAATTCGCTTCGAACTTTTGTGTTCACCACATCTGGGTCCATGAATGCAATGGTGCGAATTGCTCTACTATTCGGATCGTAAATAAGGTTTTCGTAAAAGGGGAGACGCTCAAATAAATGATAGAGCTTAGATTTAGCATTTTCGTCACTGAGCGCCTCTCGTGGATTAAATGCTTGTGCTTCGAGCTGATTACCCGTACGAACGATCTCTTCAATATTATCCAAGGAAACGACAGAAACAATTTCGGGGGCAGCTTCTAGTTGTTTACTAAGTCTATTCCAAGCATTAAAGGAATTAGCCGTAAAGAGATCTCTGCCTTCGACTGCAATTAAAATGGCATTGTCTTCTGCACCGAACACATCGGTAAACTGAGTGTATTTGATGATCTCTGGATGGTCAGTGGGTAGTACCGAGGTTTCCTCATTAGAGAATTTGACATGCCTCCATTGAGAAATAAAAAATGCCGTGAGTAGGACTAAACCAGCAATCCACCAAACGCGATTTCTCAAGATGATTCGCGCCACAAAAGGCCAAAAGCCTTCAAAAAATGTTGCTAGTTTCCCCATGCTGGGTTATACCTTCATGATCTCTGCCTCTTTCAAGCTAAGGGCGTTCTCAACCTTTGCAATAAACTTGTCAGTGAGGTCTTGCACATCTGACTCGGCGTTTTTTAATAGGTCTTCAGAGATTTCTAATTTCTTTAATTCTTTATTGGCTTCTTGACGTGCAGAGCGAACACCTATTTTTGCATCCTCTGACTCTGCTTTCGCCTGTTTTGCCAGGTCTCTACGACGTTCCTCAGTTAGTGGTGGAACGTTAATGATGATAATGTCCCCATTGTTCATCGGATTGAACCCTAAATTCGAATTGATAATCGATTTTTCAATCTCACCGAGTAGGTTTTTCTCCCAGGGCTGAACAACTAAAGTTCTCGCGTCTGGGGTGTTGACATTCGCCACCTGTGAGAGAGGAGTTTGAGCTCCATAGTAGTCGACAGTAACTGAAGAAAGCATTACAGGGTTGGCTTTGCCAGCTCTAATTTTGATAAATGCTTTTTCAAGGTGAGTAATAGAGGCAGTCATTTGCTCTTCTGCCATATCTAAAATCATCTGTATCTCTTCGTTCATAGTCTTATAAATTAACAACGGTACCCACGTCTTCACCGGTGACTACCTTCATTAGATTTCCTTCTTTATTCATATCAAAAACAACGATTGGAAGCTCATTTTCTTGACTCAGCGTGAAGGCAGTGGTGTCCATTACCTTTAAACCTTTTCTCAAAACATCCTCAAAAGTTATTTCGTTATATCGTGTTGCGTTCTGATCTTTTTCAGGGTCAGCACTGTAAATGCCGTCAACTCGGGTACCCTTCAGAATCACGTCTGCTTTAATCTCAATAGCTCTCAATACTGCAGCCGAATCAGTAGTGAAGTATGGGTTTCCTGTACCACCACCAAAGATTACTACTCTTCCTTTTTCAAGGTGACGCATGGCTCGTCTTCGAATGAACGGCTCTGCAACCTCATCGATTTTGATTGCGGTTTGAACACGTGTCTCGATTCCTTCATTTTCTAGACTACTCTGCAGTGCGAGTGCATTAATCACTGTCGCTAGCATTCCCATGTGGTCCCCTTGTACACGGTCAACTCCTTTGCTCGAACCTGATAGGCCTCTGAAGATATTACCGCCACCAATTACGATGGCAACCTCAACTCCCTTGTCTACAACGGCTTTGATTTCTTCTGCGTATTCTTTTAAACGATCTGGGTCAATACCGTATTGCTGGTTCCCCATCAGAGCTTCTCCGCTCAATTTTAGTAGGATTCTTTGGTAGCGCATGAATGTAAGATTCTAGCGGTAAAAATAAACAAAAAAGCCATCCTTATTGAGGATGGCTTTTGCTTTATCAGTGAATTAGGATTATCCTAATGCTACTCTTTTGAAACCAGTAACTGTTAATGAAGCGTCAACTGATTTTACATAAGCAGCAACACTCTGCTTGTTATCTTTGATAAAATCTTGGTTTACTAGGGTGTTATCCTTAAAGAATCTACCTAGTTTACCTTTAGCGATTTTCTCTAGCATCTCCTCTGGTTTACCTTCTTGACGAAGTTGATCTTTAGCGATTTCGATTTCTTTATCAATCGTTTCTTGATCTACACCAGCTTCATCAAGAGCTATAGGGTTCATAGCTGCTGCTTGCATAGCTACGTTTTTAGCAGCCTCTTCAGCGCCTTCTACATTCGCAGAAAGACCTACAATCGTAGCGATTTTATTACCAGCGTGGATGTAAGAACCGATGAAAGGAGCTTCTAAAGTTTCGTAGCTTCCAATTTCTAGTTTCTCACCAATTACCCCAGTTTGCTCGATTAGCTTGTCAGCGACGGTTAGTGCTCCCATAGAAGAAGCAAGAAGTTCTTCTTTTGAGTTCGTGTTTAATGCAATTGCTGCGATTTCGTTTGCTAAATCTACAAACGAGTCGTTCTTAGCGACAAAGTCTGTTTCACAGTTAAGAGTGATAGCAACAGCTTTATTCTTAGCATCGTTAACTAATGCGATTGCAGCGCCTTCAGTTGATTCACGATCAGCACGGTTGGCAGCAACTTTTTGTCCTTTTTTACGAAGGATCTCGATCGCTTTATCAAAATCACCTTCAGCTTCAACTAGGGCCTTTTTACAGTCCATCATTCCAGCTCCGGTAGTTTTACGCAGTTGATTTACGTCTGCAGCAGAAATTTTGCTCATTTCAATTTTATTAAAGATGGGTGGTAAAGTTCAATACACTTACCTGGCCCAAGGTTAAGATAATAGGGTACTTAAATTATTTTGTGTCTTCAGTGGCGTCTGAATCGTTTCCAGCCTCTTCAAGAACAGCTGCATTCGTGATATCTTCTTCTAGATCACCTTCGCTTTTGTCTTGTTTCTCAGCTTTACGAGTACTTAAACCTTCAGCAATTGCCTCAGTAGCTGAAGCCATAATTACCTCGATAGATTTTCCAGCATCGTCATTCGCAGGAATTACGAAATCGATAGGCCTTGGGTCGCAGTTGGTATCTACCATTGCGAAGATTGGAATATTCAGTTTAAGAGCCTCTTTAACCGCGATGTGTTCGCGCATTACGTCAACTACAAAAAGAGCTCCAGGTAGACGCGTCATGTCAGCAATAGAACCTAAGTTCTTTTCTAGCTTCGCACGTAAACGATCTACTTGAAGTTTTTCTTTCTTAGAAAGCGTATTGAATGTACCGTCTTTTTTCATTCGATCGATAGCACTCATTTTCTTAACTGCTTTACGGATAGTAACGAAGTTGGTTAACATACCACCTGGCCAACGCTCAGTGATGTATGGCATACCTACTGCACCAGCTTTTTCGGCAACGATGCCTTTAGCTTGTTTTTTAGTAGCTACGAAAAGAATTTTACGCCCTGAAGCAGCAATTTTCTTAAGCGCTTCGTTAGCCTCTTCTAGCTTGGCAGCAGTTTTGTAAAGGTTGATTACGTGAATCCCATTACGCTCCATGTAGATGTAGGGAGCCATGTTTGGGTTCCATTTGCGGGTTAGGTGTCCAAAGTGTACACCAGCATCTAAAAGATGTTTAACGTCAGTTTTTGACATGATTACATTTAGTTTACGTTCTGATTTAGCAATAATTCAGTGGTTGAAAATTTTCGCGCCTGAAATATTTAGATGCTAAACTAAACAGGGTTATACAAAAAATAAAAAGGAACAATTGTTCCTTTTTGGTATTAACGTTTCGAGAATTGGAATTTCTTTCTCGCTTTCTTTTGTCCGAATTTCTTTCTTTCTACCATTCTTGGGTCTCTAGTTAAAAGCCCTTCTGGTTTCAAAGAAGCTCTGAATTCTGTGTCAATTTCACATAGCGCTCTAGAGATTGCCAAACGAACTGCCTCAGCTTGACCAGTGATTCCCCCTCCGAACACGTTTACTTTAACGTCGTATTTACCAACAGTTTCGGTAAGTTCGAATGGCTGATTCACTTTGTACTGAAGTGGAGCAGTTGAAAAATAGTTTTCTAGATCACGCTTGTTAACAGTTACTTTTCCAGAACCTTCGCTAAGATAAACTCTAGCTACAGCGGTTTTTCTTCTTCCAATCTTGTGTACTACTGACATGTACTACTATTTAAGGTCGTTAAGATTAATTGGTGTTGGCTTTTGAGCCTCTTGACCGTGCTCGCTACCAGCATATACTCTAAGGTTTCTGAATAATTCAGCACCTAGTTTATTCTTTGGAAGCATTCCTTTTACAGCGTTTTCAATGATACGCTCTGGATGCTTAACAAATAATTCTTTAGTAGTTACTGAACGCTGACCTCCTGGGTAACCAGTGTGTCTTAAGTACTCTTTATCGGTCGCTTTATTACCTTTTAGTACTACTTTCTCAGCATTGATAATTACAACGTTATCACCACAATCTACGTGAGGGGTGAAATCGGTTTTGTATTTACCACGAATGATTTTAGCTACTTTAGAAGCAAGACGACCTAAAACTTCGCCTTCTGCATCTACTAAAACCCACTGTTTATTGACGGTCGACGCGTTTGCCGAAATCGTCTTGTAACTTAATGTATCCACTACTTTAAACTATTTAATATCTGCTCGTTAGATATAACGGGCTGCAAATGTACAATTATTCAATAGAATTCCAAACACTTGAAACTAAGATTTTTTAGTGCGTTTAATGAGCCTCTAACCAGTTCGTTCCCCATCCGATATCTACTTTTAATTTGACAGGTAGTTTGAAGGCGTTTTCCATTCGCTCTGTTATTAGTTTTTTCAATGCCTCAACCTCGTTTTTATGTGCGTCGAACACCAATTCATCGTGCACCTGCAATAACATTTTGCTCTTCATTTTTTTCTCCTGTAGTTCGGCATGAATGTCAATCATTGCTTTTTTGATGATGTCTGCTGCTGAACCTTGAATAGGGGCATTGATGGCATTTCGCTCGGCTGCTGATCTTACAATAGCATTGGAAGACTGTATTCCAGCTAAATATCTTTTTCTTCCCATTACCGTGCTTACATAACCTTCTTCTCTTGCATGCGCAACTTGATCGGCGATGAACGAAGTGAGTTTTGGATAGGTTTTGTAGTACAATTCAATGAGTTCTTTTGATTCGCTTCTAGAAAGATTGGTTTGATTACTCAATCCGAATGCCGATACTCCATATAGAATTCCAAAGTTGACGGTCTTGGCTTGGCTTCGTTGTTCCCTAGTGACTGCATCGATAGCAACATTAAAGACTCTTGAAGCAGTGTCGGCATGAATATCTTGATCTGATTCAAATGCCGCCATCATAGTGTTTTCTTCGCTGAGAGCCGCTATGATACGGAGTTCGATTTGAGAATAATCTGCTGCCAGTAAAATATGATCCTCATCTTTAGCGATAAACGCCTGTCTGATTCTTCGCCCTTGTGCTGTGCGTATGGGGATGTTTTGCAAGTTAGGATTTACACTACTTAGTCTACCTGTAGCGGCTACCGTTTGCATGAATTCTGTGTGAACTCTTTGTGTGTTCGGATTAACCTGTTGGGGGAGCGCATCGACATAGGTGCTTTTTAGTTTTGTTAAGCTTCGATAGGCTAAAATGTCTTTGGCGATTTGATGCTCTTTTGCCAATTCGGTGAGTATATCTTCTCCGGTAGCGTATTGTCCGGTTTTGGTCTTTTTAGGTTTTTTCGAGAGTTGTAGATTTTCGAATAATACGATTCCGAGTTGTTTAGGGGATCCAATATTAAAGGTCTTTCCTGCTTGCTCATAGATCTGGCTCTCGAGCTTTTCAATTTGACTTGAAAATTCAGAATTCAGTTCAGATAGATAGGGAGTGTCTAAGCGTATTCCATTCAGTTCCATTTGCGCTAACACTCGAAGCAGTGGAATTTCGATTTCTTCAAAAAGTACTTTTAAATTATCCTTTTGAAGCTCCAACTTAAAATGTTGGTATAATTGTAATCCGATATCTGCGTCTTCGCATAAGACTTTGATTTTAGTTTCTTCAGGCCATTCGCTGAACTTTCCTTTAGGGTGTAACTCTAATCTTTTTCCCAAATACGTCTCGCTCAGAACCTTTCGATCATGCCTCATATCGGGGTTAATCAAGTAGTGGGCCAGCAAGGTGTCAAAAAGATTCCCATTTAAATCGATCCCTTCACGAATGAGACTTTTCAGTGCTGTTTTTAACTCCTGGCCAATGAATTTTTTGTCGGATGCGAAAATCGATCTAAGTTTTTCTAGTTTATGTTTTCGTTCATCTGACAGATCGAGATAGTACCCTTTCTGTGACTCCCACGAGAATCCTATGGCTATTATTTGAGGTTCGAACGCATCGATATCATCATAAGAAAAGCTTAAGCTGATCTCGTCTTTGGTTTCTAAAACTTTAATGAATCGACTAAAAGTTCCTGGGCTATTGATTACCTGATAAAACGAGGAGTCACTCGTTACCTTCGACTCATCTGAAGTTTGATTGGTGTCGAAAAGAGAAAATTGACCTGAACCTGGAACAGCGGTTTTTTCTTCTTTGACTGGTGTTGAGGTATTTTCTTCATCTGAACCGCTCTTTGAGAATGTTTTGACAAACTGGTCTTTCATTCGACGAAACTCGAGTACTTCAAAGAGTTGGGTTACCTTTTCAATATCTGGTTCAGATAGTTCAAAGCTTGCTGGGTCAAAGTGTACATCACAATCGATCTTGATAGTCGCTAACTCTTTTGATAGCAACCCAAGTTCTGCATTCTCTTCAATACGTTCTTTAAGTTTTCCTTTTAATTCGTGGGTATTCTTAAGCAGATTTTCTAGGCTGCCATACTGCTCGATAAGTTTCTTTGCAGTTTTATCTCCCACTCCGGGAAAACCAGGAATATTATCACTGGCGTCACCCATCATGCCGAGATAGTCGATCACTTGCTTGGGTTCTTTAACGCCGAATCGTTCTTGAATCTCTGGTATGCCCCAGATTTCAATATCACCCCCTCCTCGTGCCGGGCGATACATGAAAATATTTTCACTTACCAGTTGTCCGAAGTCTTTGTCCGGAGTAACCATGTAAACCGTAAAATCTTCTTTCTCGGCTTGTTTTGAAAGGGTGCCAATTAAATCATCTGCCTCGTAGCCTTCCTTTACAATCACAGGAATATGCATCGCCGTTAAAAGGGCCTGAATATGTGGAACAGCAAATTTGATTGCTTCTGGCGTACTTTCTCTATTTGCCTTATAATCTTCGAATAGTTCGGTCCTTTCTACACTGCCGCCTTTATCGAAACAAACTGCCAAGTATTCAGGGTTTTCTTTTCGAATCAGATCAAGAAGGGAATTCATGAAACCCATAACCGCTGAGGTGTCTTCACCCTTTGAATTGATTCGCGGGTTTTTAATCAGGGCGTAATAACCTCTAAATATTAAGGCATAGGCATCGACAAGAAATAAACGTCTGTTGGGTGTATTCGACATGTTTTACTGAAATAAAAACGAGAAAGCAAGATAACCGATTTTAATGGTACCTGGCCTCATTTAGCTGTATTTTTGGCAAACACAATATCGTACATGGGCTATTTTGCATTTGTTTTTACCACACTCTATTTAGGGCTTTCGATTTATCTTTTTTATCACTTGAGGAGAATGAAAATCTCAAAGGGCTTGTTTTGGTCCTTGGTTGTGTTTTTTACGATTAGTTTTTTGTTAGGTGCTGCTGCGAATTGGATAGAAATTCCGCTTTCAAAGGTGACAGAATCGTGGTTTAGAGCTTTCATATTTGCCTGTTTTGTAGCACTTATAATGAGTACCCCGATTTTGTTTTTACGAGATATCGTAGGTGGAGTTAAAAAAGTCTATATCCGGCTCACCTCTAAAGAAGAGACCTCGGTAAAAGCTTTTCGGTCGCGTAGGGATTTCTTGTCTTCTGCAGCTGTTACAGTAGGAGCGGTCCCCTTTACTTCCTTACTTGCTGGTATTGGAGGTAAATACAACTATAAAATTCATCATTACGAATTGACCTTCTCCAACCTTCCCAAAGCTTTTGACGGTTTCAAGGTGGTACAGCTATCTGATCTGCATCTAGGAAGCTTTGACGATTTAGACGCAGTTGCTGAAGGTTTAGATTTGGTTAATAAGCAGCACCCCGATTTGTTGCTGTTTACAGGTGACATGGTTAACAATAAATCTTACGAAGCCGATCCATTCATTTCTATGCTTGGAAAACTCAAGGCTTCGTATGGTAAATACAGTGTCTTGGGAAATCACGACTATGCTACTTATAATGATGATTTTGATTCTGAACAAGCGCGTGCGGATGTTGAGCGTTTGATCGGTCTTCAAGAGCAGATGGGTTTTAGAAACCTGAGAAATGAATCTATTAAAATAATCTCTGGAGATGATTACTTTCAACTTGTCGGGGTAGAAAACTGGGGGACTGGACGATTTTTAAAGGCCGGTGATTTAAACCGAGCTTCAAAAGGATTGAATCCAGATGTATTTACGCTACTTATGTCTCATGATCCGTCACATTGGGAGGCTGAGGTAATTGGTCACAACCATCATTTCGATTTAACGCTTAGCGGACATACTCATGGATTTCAATATGGTATCGAAGTAGCAGGTTTACAATGGAGTCCTTCTAAATTTCGTTATCCACAGTGGGCGGGTATGTATGAAAAGAATGAACGGTTAATAAATGTCAATAGAGGCTTTGGATTTTTAGGTTACCCAGGAAGGTTTGGAATATGGCCTGAGATCACCGTAATTACCTTAAAATCTGCATAGAAGAATGTTAGAATTTGCAATTTTACTAACTTGCAACTCCAATTAAACCTGATATGTCAAAATTTGGCGAGCTTATAGACCTAAGTGTCCCGGTGTTATTTAACTTCTACGCAGAGTGGAATGATGATTCTGTTGCCATGGCTCCTGTGCTCAATGATGTTGCAGCCGCATCGGGTGACCGCGCAAAGGTGATTAAAATTGATGTCGATAAGAATCAAGAATTAGCTCAAGCACTTCGTATTAAAAGTTTACCTACGCTTGTTATTTACAAGCGAGGTGAAATGGTGTGGCGACAGAGCGGAGAGTTAGATGCTAATACGCTTCTTGGTATTCTAAACGAATACGTTTAATTCACTAAATAGTCTCCAGAGCTTTCGAGTACTTCAATTAGCTGTTCTAATTGAGTATTAAATTCGTCGGTATACGGGTCGATAAATTCGTTGTCTCCCATATCACTTGAAATATCGATAACTCTTCTGCAAGCTTCCAAGTCTCTGTATATTTCCTCGATTCTGAGGTAACTTTCGTCTGCATCCAAACTCGCATAATACCTTAGGCGATCCAAGTAGATGGCTAATAGTTCTTTACTCAGTTCCTGTGCTTTTTCGTCTTTTTGAATACTGTAATATCCTTGAATAAAAGGTTCGACGAAGGTGTAGAATTTAAAGGTCTTAAGAGGCATTTTAGTTACACCTAGGTCTAATACTTTTTCTGCCATTTCGATGCTATCCTCAACAATAAGTTGCTCGGCCAATCGTGCAAGATTACTTCTAAAGGTGATTCCTTGCGCTCTGGTTTGAGTGTCAATATAGATAGATTCATCTTCGCTGTTTCCCCAATCCCAGCTCATAACGATGTTATACATCAATTGGCTATCTATTCTTCCAATATCAAACCCTCCGTTATCGGGTGTAAGGATAGGTACTAGTTTGAATACAAGGCCATCGAGCTGAAGATAATCTTTCATGTATAGGTATTCGGCAGAATCTAAACTTCCGCCAGAGAAATAGATCGGTCTTGACCAATCATTGGTATTTAAGATGTCTAGCATCAGTAATCGGTTCTTAGCGAGAGCCGATTGTGGAAGATCAATATCGATATAATCAACGATAAGCTTCGAGTCCTGAGGTTTAACGACTCCGCTTTTGAGGACGGCTTCTTTATTCACAGGCACTCTGATTTTATGGGTTGGATAATAAACAATATCTAACTGCTCAGGTTCAAATTGACTAAGATCTGCTCCTTGTTTTTCTAGGAGGTAGCTGATCTTTGTTTCTTTTCGATCACTGCTTACCCAATCCATGAAATCAGCAAGTAACCAGCGCTCCTCTTGAATTTCAGGGACAGGTTGATAGTACAGTAAATCTCTTGTTCCGTAGCGATACTTTTGGTGCGTTAATTTGGATGGAATAGGGCTGCTTTCATAAGCTTGACGCTTCATTTGATCGATGTACCAGTCAGTAGCTAGAAGGCTTGAGTTTACGATTCGAACATCGGTACGGTAACCTTCAATTTCTTGAAGATACCAGAGAGGGAAGGTGTCATTATCTCCGATAGTAAATAGCAAAGCGTCCTTATCTTCTATACAAGAGTCTAAATAAGCTTTTGCGGTGGCTCGGGCAGTATAGCGATTAGATCGGTCGTGGTCATCCCAATTCTCAAAGGCCATAAGTAGAGGAATGAACATTAGAAGACTTCCCAGTGCTAGCTGTTTTTGCGGTTGCTGTACAATACCTCTTAATTTCTCAAAGACTGCATAGGCGCCAAGTCCTATCCAAATACAGAAAATGAAGAAGGATCCAACGAGCGAATAATCTCTTTCTCGCGGTTGAAATAGGGTTGGATTCGTATAGAATTGAATGGCTAAACCGGTAAACACGAAGAAAACCAGTAACGACCAAAAAGATTTCCAGTCTCGTTTGGCGTGAAAATAGACTCCGATTAACCCTAGAATTAAGGGTAGAAAGTAATAGGTGTTACGAGCTTTGTTCTCTTTTAAATCTTTAGGTAGATCGTTTTGATTACCTAGACGAACACTGTCGATAAATGGTATTCCGCTCAACCATTCACCTTGTGCATTAAAACGTCCCTGTTCGTCAGAGGCTCTACCTGCAAAATTCCACATGAAATACCTCCAATACATGTACCCAAACTGAAAATCGAATAGATAGGTAAGGTTTTGTGCGATCGTCGGAGGCTTAATTTCAATATAGTCAGAGAAGTTCTTCAAGAAGTCTAGGTATTGTGCTGTCTCAATTTCTCCTTGAGCACTCCTTGTTTTAAATTCATTGACCGCCTTTCTCAGTTCGGTATTGCCTAGGTATTCGGGTCTAATAGAAAAGTCTAATCGACCGTAAAACTTCATGTAGTTTTCGGCCGAAGATGGGCTCCACATTCTCGGAAGAAGGCCAATGTGATCTGGATTGGGTCCTTGAATAGCACCCTTGTAATTGTTTACAATTTCATAGCGACCCAGCTTGTGATTCTTTTCGTACTTCGGTTTTCCGTCCTGATCTGGGCCAGCCTCAGCGAAATAATCTGAGTAGTACGAACCGTAAAAAGGACTTTCTGGGGCCGGATATTGCTCGCGGTTATAATAAGCCAGAAGCGCTCTAGCATCTTCAGGATTATTTTCATTTACCACGGTGCCTGCATTAGCTCGTATAGGTAGCATTAGCCAGGTAGAGAGGCCTAAAAAGAAAAAGAATACACTGTGTGTAAGTAAAGACCAGATCGGGCTACTTGCTTTATTCGAGCGCTTAATGGCATACAGGAATGCTGCAGTTAAAACAATACCGAGAAAAATACTTCCTGAATTAAAGGGTAATCCTATACTGTTTATCATGAAGATTTCTACGGCGCCAAATAGCTTCAATATATAGGTAAGTGAAAATTTGAATACCAAAAATAGCAGGGCTACCACACTGACGTGAGCAACGATAAAGTTTTTAACGGTAATTTGATGGTACTTCTTGAAATAAAAGAGTAGACCAATGGATGGAATCGCTAGGAATCCCATGAATTGAATTCCAAAAACCAATCCGACAACGAAACTTATAAGTAATACCCATCGATCAGCCTTTTCGTCCTTGAGTTCATCGGTCCAACGAATTCCTAAATAAAGTAGGAGAGCCATCATTAGACTAGCCATGGCATAAACTTCGGTTTCAACGGCGTTAAACCAAAAGCTATCTGAGAAACAAAGCGCGAGCGTTCCGATCATACTCGCCGTTACCAGTTTTAATTCTTCAGCTGCTGTTTCGGAATGTCCGATGATTCTTCGAATTAATCGATGGATGATTTGATAGGTAAGTAAAATGGTTATCGCGCTCGAAAGCACCGAGACAGAGTTAACCAGGAGTGCTATCCTTTCTGGATCGCCAAAGGCGAAAAGCGCGGCAAATGCTCCAATGATTTGAAAAAGGGGAGCTCCAGGGGGGTGACCTACCTGTAATTTTGCAGAGGTAGCAATATATTCCCCGGCATCCCAAAAACTAACAGTGGGTTCTACCGTAAGCCCATAAGTTAAAAGAGCAACCGTAAATACTAGCCATGCACCTATATTTTGATAGCTCATTTTCTTAATTATTTCCCTCATCGTAAAAATCTTTTTGGAATGAAGACGAAATTACCATTTTTAATTTTTGCTAATTCTAAGAATATTCTAAATTTGCACCCTCGATTGAGTCTTGGCCTATGGTGTAATTGGTAACACAGCTGATTTTGGTTCAGTCGTTCAAGGTTCGAGTCCTTGTAGGCCAACCAGCTTTCTTCAAGCTTAGCTTGAACGTTTAGTAAGAGACATGAAGAGGGGACATTAGTCCCCTCTTTTATTAGGTAGTATGGAATTTAAAGAACAAGTATTAACGCTTCTAAATCAAGCCTTTGCGAAAAGGTCAGATCTCTTTTTGATCGATTTTTCAATGGATGCCAAGAGCCACATTGAAATCATTATCGATGGGGATAAAGGAGTAACTATTAATGACTGTGTAGAGATTTCTAGAACTATCGAGCATCAATTAGATCGTGAAGTTCATGATTTCTCGTTGAGCGTTCAGTCTTCTGGGGCTACTGCGCCACTAAAATTGGCACGTCAATATCCGCAGCATAAGGGTAGAACGTTGAAAGTGAAATCTGAGGGTTCTGAATTTAAAGGAAAACTTATCGAGGTAACCGATAATGAAATTACCTTAGAGTGGAGCGAAAGAGTACCTAAAGAGGTAGGTAAAGGAAAACAAACGGTGGTAAGAAAAGAAACCATTGCTTATAATACTATTGATCAAGCACAAATTGTGTTAACGTTTTAATCGCTAATTATGGAGAATTTAGCACTTATTGAGTCGTTTTCTGAATTCAAAGACGACAAGTTCATCGACAGAGTAACCCTCATGGCAATTCTTGAAGAAGTGTTCAGAAATGCTTTAAAGAGAAAGTTTGGCTCGGATGACAACTTTGACATCATTATCAACCCAGATAAAGGTGACTTAGAGATTTGGAGAAACCGAATCGTAGTTCAGGATGATATGGTTGAGGATGAGAACGAACAGATTTCATTGTCTGAAGCTCGCAAGATTGAGCCTGATTTTGAGGTAGGTGAAGATGTATCTGAAGAGGTGAAGCTTATCGATCTTGGAAGGCGTTCGATCTTGGCACTACGTCAAAACTTGGTTGCTAAAATTCAAGAGCACGATAATACTACCATCTACAAACAATTCAAGGACCTTGAAGGTGAGATTTACACTGCGGAGGTACACCACATTCGTCATAAAGCGGTCATCTTATTGGATGACGAAGGAAATGAGATTATCCTGCCGAAGGATCGCCAAATTCCTTCTGACTTTTTTAGAAAAGGTGATAATGTTCGTGGAATTATCGAGAGCGTAGAGCTTAAAGGAGTAAAACCTTCGATTATTTTATCTAGAACTTCTCCCAAATTCCTCGAGCAGCTCTTTCATCAAGAGATTCCTGAGGTTTTCGACGGCTTGATTACTATTAAAAAAGTAGTTCGTATCCCTGGAGAAAAGGCAAAAGTGGCTGTAGATTCTTATGACGATCGTATTGATCCAGTAGGTGCATGTGTGGGAATGAAAGGTTCTCGTATTCACGGTATTGTGAGAGAGCTAGGAAACGAGAATATCGATGTAATTAATTGGACCAATAATAAGCAACTCCTTGTTACACGTGCATTAAGCCCAGCCCGTGTAAGTTCGGTTAAGCTGAATGATGAAGATATGACTGCTCAGGTTTATCTTAAGCCTGAAGAAGTTTCTAAAGCAATTGGACGCAGTGGTCATAACATTAGACTAGCTGGTCAACTTACCGGTTATGAAATCGATGTGTTTAGAGAAGGAGTTGAGGAAGATGTTGAGTTAACTGAATTCTCAGATGAAATCGATGCATGGATCATTCAAGAATTCAAGAAGATTGGTCTAGATACGGCTAGAAGTGTATTAGAATTAGATATTGAAGATCTTATTAAACGTACCGACCTTGAAGAGGAGACTGTTCAAGAAGTTGTTAAAATACTAAAAGCAGAATTTGAGGACTAACCTCTTATATTTGTAAATCCGACCCCTAAAAAGGTAATAGCATTATTTATGTCTGAAGAAAAGACCATTAGAATTAATAAAGTACTCCGAGAACTTAATATTTCTCTCGACCGTGCTGTGGAGCATTTGAAAGAGAAGGGACATGAGATCGAAGCTCGTCCTACTACCAAAATTAGTACTGTGGAGTACCAGGTTTTGCTTGATGAGTTTCAGACGGATATGTCTAAGAAAGTTGCTTCTATCGAAGTAGGGGAAGAGAAGAGAAAAGAAAAAGAAGCGCTCCTTCAGCAAATTGAAAAAGAGCAGGAGGAGAAGAAGGCAATCAAAGAAAAAGAGCCAACGGTCATTAGAGGAAAAGCCACGCTTTCTGGTCCTAAAACGGTGGGCAAGATTGATTTAAATCCTAAGGCAGAAGTTGCCGTAGAGCCTGAGCAGGTTGAAGAAAAGGAAAAAGCACCCCTTGTAGAAGAGGTTAAAGAGCCTGCAAAAGAAGAGCAACCGGTTGAAGTAAAAAAAGCTGCAGCAGCCGAAGCCCCCAAAAAAGAAGAGGTTCAAGAAGAGAAGCCTGCTGCAGAAGCGGAGAGTGATCAAATAAAAACCCAATACCAGACCTTATCAGGACCTAAGATCGTTGGTGCTAAGATTGATCTTACTCAGTTTGAAAAGAAAAAGAAACCTGTAGCGTCAAATGCTGATAATGATCGTAAGCGCAAGCGTAAGAGAATTGTTAGCGATAAAAATGCACCCAAAGGTGGAAATAAAAAAGGAGGAAGAAATCAACCTCAAGTTCAACGTGCCGAACCCACTGAAGAAGAGGTTCAAAGACAGGTTCGCGAAACCTTAGAAAAGCTTCAAGGAAAGTCTACTAAAGGCAAAGGAGCGCGTTATAGAAAAGAAAAGAGAGATCTTCACGAGCAACAAAGAGAGCGCGAGCAAGAACAGCAGGAGCTTGAAAGCAAGGTTCTTAAGGTCACAGAGTTTGTTACTGTTAATGAAGTTGCTACCATGATGGATGTGTCTTCAACTCAAGTGATTTCTGCATGTTTGTCGTTAGGAATCATGGTTACCATGAATCAGAGATTAGATGCTGAAACCTTAACCATTGTTGCAGATGAGTTTGGCTATCAGGTTGAATTCATGCAAGCAGAACTTGAAGAGACCGTAATAGAGGAAATCACAGATAACGAAGAAGATCTTACAGCTAGAGCGCCGATTGTTACCGTTATGGGTCACGTAGATCACGGTAAAACTTCGTTACTTGACTATATCAGAAAAGAGAATGTAATAGCTGGTGAGAGTGGGGGAATTACCCAACACATCGGTGCTTACGGTGTAACTCTTGAAAGCGGTCAGAAAATATCGTTTTTAGATACCCCTGGTCACGAAGCCTTTACGGCGATGCGTGCTAGAGGTGCGCAGGTTACAGATATCGCGATTATCGTTGTTGCGGCAGATGATGACATCATGCCTCAGACAAAAGAAGCTATTGCCCATGCACAAGCTGCTGGAGTACCAATGGTATTTGCGATCAATAAAATAGACCGTCCGACCGCTAATCCAGATAAGATTAAAGAAGGCCTTGCTGCAATGAATCTCTTAGTAGAAGATTGGGGTGGTAAAATTCAATCTCATGATATCTCGGCTAAAACAGGTCAGGGAGTTAATGAGCTTCTTGAAAAAGTTCTTTTAGAAGCTGAACTTTTAGAATTAAAAGCTAATCCGAATCGAGAGGCTTCGGGTACAGTGGTTGAGGCTTTCCTAGACAAGGGTAGAGGTTATGTGTCTACCATACTTGTACAAAATGGAACCCTCCGAATCGGAGATTATGTTCTGGCAGGAACCTCAAGTGGTAAGATACGTGCCATGCAAGATGAGCGTGGTAAAAATATTAAAGAAGCTGGTCCTGCTACACCGATATCCATCTTAGGACTCGATGGAGCTCCTCAGGCTGGTGATCGCTTTAATGTATTAATGGATGAGCGTGAAGCGAAGCAAATTGCTCAGAAGCGATCTCAGTTACAAAGAGAGCAAAGTGTTCGAGCTCAACGTCAGCTTACTCTAGATGAAATTGGTAGACGTATTGCCGTTGGAGATTTCCAAGAACTTAATATTATCCTTAAAGGTGACGTAGATGGTTCAGTTGAGGCTCTAACTGATTCGTTCCAGAAACTTTCAACGGAGGAAATTCAAGTCAACATCATCCACAAAGGTGTCGGTGCTATTACTGAGTCTGATGTGTTACTTGCAAGTGCTTCATCAGCTGTGGTGATTGGATTTAACGTACGCCCTATGGCTAATGCTCGTACAGTAGCTGAGAAGGAAGAAGTCGACATCCGCACCTACTCAATTATCTACGATGCTATTGATGATATCAAGAAAGCAATGGAGGGTATGTTGAGTCCTGAAATGAAAGAAGAAGTTACAGGTACTGCGGAAATTCGTGAAACCTTCAAGATTTCTAAGATTGGAACCATTGCAGGTTGTATGGTTCTTTCAGGAAAAATCTTCAGAAACTCTAAGATTCGTGTAATTCGTGATGGCGTTGTAGTCTTCGATGGTGAACTCGCTTCGCTTAAACGATTCAAGGACGACGTTAAAGAAGTTTCAAAGGGTTATGATTGTGGTCTTCAGGTGAAGAATTACAACGACATTAGAGTCGACGATCAGATTGAAGCTTACCAAGAAGTGGCGGTACAGAAAAAACTTTAATTGTTTTTCCCGGGTTCTAAAATCATAATTCCTCTAAAATAAGGACGAAGCCTCTTTGAGGCTTTTTCTGTTTCTAAACGTGTTCTAAAGTGTTCTAAGCGAAGACGATAGGTAGGCGAATTGAAAGAGAGTTTTAGTGGGTATCTTTGGTGAAAGATCGTATCCTCAGCAAATAGCGCGTTATAGCGTTCTTTTAATTTCTCCATCTCGGCGAGTGACCCGAAACCTAATTGAATTTGGTAGTCACCCTTTTCAACTTTCATTTGTCGATAAATATCACTCAACTGTGAAATACTGACTTCGCTAGACGGGATAGAGTCTACACCTAATTCTTTTTCTTGGGAATAACTGAATGAAATAGTTAAAAGACTAATAATAAGACCGTTAAAAATATTATTTTTCATTGTTAAATTACTCTATGCTCTATTGCCTCTGCAAGGTAATCAATTCCTAAAGGACAAAACCTTTATTTAGAACGATTACAAATTACAAGAACCTCAAACTTAACTTTTTTAATACCCCCTTTCAGTATTATTTTTGTGGCAATTTGAGACGATTATGCCGTTGATGAAAACGGTAATTTTTGCATAACTAAGTTATATGAAAGGATTTCCTAACCTCCTAAAACAAGCGTTTCTCTCACTAGTGCTTGTTGTTAGTGCTACTTCTCTCTCTTTTGGGCAAGATGGTGGTGACCCGGCTAAGGGTAAGCAATTGTTCAATCAAAATTGTGCTGCTTGTCATGCGCTAAACCGCAAAATGACAGGTCCTGCTTTAGCAAACGTTGAATCTCGACTTGCTGAGGATGAAGGACTTGATCGTGAATGGTTGTATGCGTGGATTAAAAACAGTTCTGGGGTTATTAATTCTGGAGACGATTACGCCAATCGTATCTACAACGAGTACAACAAAGCGGCAATGACTGCTTTTCCTACCTTATCGAATGAGGATATTGATAATATCTTAGCTTACACGGCTGCTCCACCTCCGGCGCCTGTTGTACCGGCTGCTACGGCCACTGCGGCGACCTCCTCATCAGAAGGAAATGGTGCAAACAGTGACCTAGTTCTTGCGGTTCTATCATTTGTCTTGCTGGTTCTCGTAGCGATGCTTGTTTTAGTTAATCGAACACTTCGTCAAATTGCTGTTGCCAATGGTATTGATGTTGAAAAGGAAAAAGTGCAACGATTACCACTATGGAAGGCTTTTGCGCAAAATCAATTTCTGGTATTCGTTTCGGTTGTAATTCTTCTTCTAAGTAGCGCTTATTTTGCGTATGCATATATGATGCAGGTAGGTATCGATCAAGGATATGCTCCAGTTCAACCAATTCACTATTCACACAAGATTCACGCAGGAGATAATAAAATTGAATGTACTTACTGTCACAGTTCTGCAAGAGTTTCTAAGCATTCGGGAATTCCTTCGTTAAACGTATGTATGAATTGTCACAAGTCGATCTATGAGTACACAGGTAATCCTGAAGGTCCTTCAGCTGAAGATCTAGCAAATGGTTACACGAATGAATTCTATACAGGAGAGATTAAGAAGCTATACAAGGCAGTAGGTTGGGATGAAGAAAACCAACGTTATACAGGAGAGAGCTATCCTGTAGAATGGGTTCGTATACACAATCTTCCAGACTTCGTTTACTTTAACCACTCTCAGCACTACAGTGTTGCAGGAGTTGAATGTCAAACTTGTCACGGTCCTGTTGAAGAAATGGAAGTAATGTATCAATATGCGCCGCTTACCATGGGATGGTGTATTAATTGTCACCGTGAAACTAACGTTCAACTTACTTCGAATCCTTACTACGAAAAGATTCACGAAGAATTGTCTAAAAAATATGGGGTCGATGAGCTAACCGCAGCTCAAATGGGTGGCCTTGAATGTGGTAAGTGCCACTATTAATCTGGAATTCTACAATTTATGGCATCACATAAACAATATTGGAAAAGTGAAGCGGAGCTTACAAACGACCCTGTGGTTGAACAATTAGCTCAAAACGAATTCACCGAAACGTTACCTGTAAATGATTTCTTTCAGCAAGAGTCATCATTAAAGGATTCTCAATCGTCACGTAGAGATTTTCTTAAGTTTTTAGGTTTTAGTACTGCAGCTGCAACACTTGCAGCTTGTGAAGGGCCTGTTAAGAAATCAATTCCTTACGTTATTCAACCAGACGAAATCGTGCCTGGTGTTGCGAATTATTATGCAACAACCATAGCAGATGGTTATGACTTTGCCAGTGTCTTAGTAAAGACCCGTGAAGGTCGTCCTATTAAGATTGAGAATAATGATCGTGCCACTCTTTTCGGAGGGGCTAATGCTCGTGTTCAAGCATCTGTCTTAAACCTTTACGACAAGAATAGATTACAGGGTCCGGAGGCTTCTGGATCTGCAATTTCTTGGAGTGATTTAGACACAGCTGTTATTGCAAGATTAGAAAGCGCGAAGAGCACAGGCAAAAAAGTAGTAGTTCTTTCAGGTACTAAGGCCAGCCCTTCGTACTCAAAGGCCATTGAAGCTTTAAAAGCCAAGTATCCGAATGTTGAGTATCATACCTATGATGCTGTTTCATCGGCTTCTGCTCTAGATGCTTTTGAACAAGCCTATGGCGAAAGAGCCTTGGCTGACTATAACCTTTCTTCTGCTGATATCATCGTCTCGTTTGATGCTGATTTCTTAGGTGATTGGCAAGGTGGTGGTTATTCTAAAGGATATTCAAAAAATCGTGTTCCGCATCACGGACACATGTCGCATCATGTACAATTAGAGTCTAACATGACTTTAAGTGGTGCTAATGCTGATAAACGTATACCTCTAACAACGGTTGAGCAAAAAAGAGCGCTTGCCGCATTATATAATGCGCTTAAAGGGGTTACAGCATCAGAATCAAGTACAGTGATCGCCGGTCATGTTAATGCAATGGCTCAAAAACTTAAAGCTGCTGGTTCTAAAGCAGTTGTTCTTTGCGGTATTGATGATAAGGATGCACAACTGATTACGCTAGCTATTAATGAATTGCTGAAAAGCGACGCTTATGATGTTGCTCAGCCAAAATTTGTTCGTTCAGCTTCGGCTTCTGTTCTTGAAGATATAATTACTTCTGTTAATAAAAATGAAGTTGCCGCCATTTTAATCGATGGTGTTAACCCACTATACAGTGCTCCCAATGCAGAAGCTTTTTCTGCTGCCTTAAGCCAAATTGGTTTTTCTGTAACTTCGTCTTTCTCATTAACTGAAACTGCAGCGGCTTCTACTTTTGTTGCCTCAGCTTCTCATTTCCTTGAATCATGGGGTGATGTTGAGATTAAGAAAGGTCACTATGGAATTACTCAGCCGGTGATTCGAAATCTTTTTGACACTCGTCAATTTGAACAATCATTGCTAGTTTGGGCAGGAGTTTCTGAAACTTATCACGATTTTATTCAAAAGAATTGGAGAAGTACTGTTTTAAACGGTAGTTCATGGAGTCAAGCGGTTCAAGATGGAGTTTTCTACAGCTCTTCTAATAGCTCGCGTAACTTCGGAATCAGCGAAGGTGATTTACAATTGTCTTTGAATAAACTTTCTACTTCATCTTCAAATGGTGTTGAATTAGTACTTTATGCAAAAACCGGAATGGGTGACGGTCAAATGGCCAACAACCCTTGGTTACAAGAATTCCCAGATCCTATTTCAAGAACATCGTGGGATAACTACTTGACTATCTCTAAGGCTGATGCATTAGCTTATGGTTTTGAAAATATTAATGTTGCCAACGGTGGTCTTGATGGTAGCTATGCTACGCTAAAGGTTGGTGATGTAACTCTAAATAGAGTGCCTGTTCTTATTCAGCCAGGTCAGGCTAAAGGTACGGTTGGTCTAGCACTAGGTTACGGCCGTAAATCAGGTATTCAAGAAGAAATGCAAACTGGAGTGAATGCTTATTCACTATACCTTGGTCAATCTAAAGTACAATCGGTTACCCTAGAAAAGGAACGCGGAATGCACGAATTTGCATGTGTTCAGCTTCATAAAACCTTAATGGGTCGAGGTGATATTATCAAAGAAACTACCCTAGAGGATTTTATTAGTAAGCCTTCAGAAGAATGGAATCCTACTCCAATGGTGTCTTTAGATCACCAAGAAGTTCCAGCAACTTCTGTAGATCTTTGGGAATCATTTGATCGTACAGTAGGTCATCATTTCAATCTATCGATTGATCTAAATGCATGTACAGGATGTGGTGCTTGTGTTATTGCATGTCACGCCGAAAATAATGTGCCCGTTGTTGGTAAACATGAAATTAGAGTTTCAAGAGATATGCACTGGTTGCGTATTGATAGATATTATTCTTCAGAGGAAACTTTCGCTCAGGATACTGAAAAGAAAGAGAATCTAGATGGTTTATTTGGTGATAACGGTAGTCTAAGTGGATTTGGATCTATGGAAGATCCTTCAGAAAATCCTCAAGTCGCCTTCCAGCCAGTAATGTGTCAACACTGTAATCATGCCCCTTGTGAGACCGTATGCCCTGTTGCTGCTACTTCACACTCGCGTCAAGGTCAGAACCATATGGCATACAACCGTTGTATCGGTACAAGATATTGTGCAAACAACTGTCCTTATAAAGTTCGTCGCTTTAACTGGTTCTTGTATAACCAAAATGATGAGTTTGATTTCCACATGAACAATGACCTTGGTCGTATGGTTCTTAACCCAGATGTGAATGTTCGTTCTAGAGGGGTGATGGAAAAATGCTCTATGTGTATTCAACGCACCCAGAAGACTATACTAGATGCTAAAGCTGAAGGACGCTCAATTAAGGATGGTGAATTCCAGACGGCTTGTTCTGCAGCTTGTGACACAGGTGCTTTAGTGTTTGGTGATATTAACGATAAAGAAAGTCGTGTTGCTAAACTTAAAGAGGGTGAGCGCATGTACCATCTATTAGAACATGTAGGAACCCAGCCTAATGTGTTCTATCATGTCAAAGTAAGAAATACCGAAAAGGCCTAATCATTAATAATACAATCTATTATGGCATCGCATTATGAAGCTCCGATACGTAAACCGCTAGTAACTGGCTCAAAAAGTTACAGCGATGTATCGAATGATATTGCTCGACCTGTTGAGGGAAAGGCAAATAAACAATGGTGGATCGTTTTTTCCATTGCACTTGTAGCCTTTTTATGGGGTTTAGGATCGATTATTTACACCATTGCTACTGGTATTGGTGTTTGGGGTCTTAACAAGACAGTGAACTGGGCTTGGGATATCACCAACTTCGTTTGGTGGGTAGGTATTGGTCACGCCGGAACGCTTATTTCTGCGGTACTTCTTCTATTTAGACAGAAGTGGCGTATGGCAATTAACCGTTCGGCTGAAGCGATGACGATTTTCTCGGTAGTTCAAGCAGGTTTGTTCCCAATTATTCACATGGGTAGACCTTGGTTAGCTTTCTGGGTACTGCCAATTCCTAACCAATACGGATCATTATGGGTGAACTTTAATTCACCTCTATTATGGGACGTATTTGCGATTTCAACTTATTTATCGGTTTCTCTTGTATTCTGGTGGACAGGATTGCTTCCTGACTTCGCAATGATTAGAGACCGTGCCGTTCGTCCATTCCAAAAGAAAATCTACAGCCTCTTAAGTTTTGGATGGACAGGTAGAGCTAAAGATTGGCAGCGTTTTGAAGAGGTTTCTTTAGTACTTGCCGGTCTTGCAACCCCACTAGTGTTATCGGTTCATACGATTGTATCGTTTGACTTCGCTACTTCGGTAATTCCTGGATGGCATACTACCATTTTCCCTCCTTATTTCGTAGCAGGTGCGATTTTCTCTGGATTTGCAATGGTAAATACCCTTCTGATCATCATGCGAAAAGTGGTAGGCTTTGAGGACTATATCACACTTCAACATATTGAGCTTATGAACATTGTAATCATGATTACCGGTTCAATTGTGGGTTGTGCTTACATCACTGAGCTTTTCATTGCTTGGTATTCGGGAGTAGAGTATGAGCAATATGCGTTCTTAAATCGTGCCACAGGTCCTTACGCTTGGGCTTATTGGTCAATGATGACTTGTAACGTATTCTCTCCACAGTTCATGTGGTTCAAGAAGTTAAGAACGAGTATTATGTTCTCATTCTTTATTTCAATTGTGGTAAACATCGGTATGTGGTTTGAGCGTTTCGTGATTATCGTTACCTCTCTTCACCGTGATTATCTTCCTTCTTCATGGACGATGTTCTCACCAACCTTTGTCGATATTGGAATATTCATTGGAACCATTGGTTTCTTCTTTGTTTTATTCCTTCTTTACTCAAGAACCTTCCCAGTAATTGCACAGGCGGAGGTTAAGTCTATCTTGAAGTCTTCTGCAGACAATTACAAGGCACTTCGAGCTGAAGGGAAGCCTTTATACGAAATGCCTCCTAGAGGTAAAGTAACCACTTACGAAGTGGAAGAATCTAATACTAACTCAACCACCGATCACTAATATGGCATCAAAAGTTTTCAGAGCGCTTTATACTGATGACGACATTCTGATGAATGCTGTCAAGCAGGTTCGTGGCCAAAAGTATCATATTGAAGAGGTATATACTCCTTTTCCAGTACACGGGCTAGATAAAGCCTTAGGTCTTGAAGATAGTCGTATTTCTATGGCTGCCTTCCTATACGGAGTACTTGGTTTAACTGTAGCGGTGACCATGATGAATTACATCATGATCGAAGATTGGCCACAGGATATCGGAGGTAAACCAAGCTTTACTTTTTTACAGAATTTACCAGCATTCATTCCGGTGATGTTCGAGATGACCGTTTTCTTTGCTGCTCACCTTATGGTAATTACCTTTTACTTGAGAAGTCGCATGTGGCCTTTCAAGAAAGCTGAAAACCCGAATCCTAGAACTACTAGTGATATCTTCTTAATGGAGGTAGCTGTTAAGTCAGAACAGGAAGAGGCATTAACCGAACTTTTACTTGATACCGGAGCCATTGAGGTTCAGGTTCCTAAAGCTTAATACATGAAGTCAGTTTTATCTAAAATTACGCTCATAGCGCTAGCTTTTACTGCTGTGTCTTGCTTCGATAAGAGCAAGCCTAATTTTCAATATTTCCCTAACATGTATGAGTCAGTGGGTTATGAAACTTACAGTGAAGCCTCAATCCTTCCTGAGAATACCGCCGCACTATTACCTGCTGAAGGAACCGTTCCTAGAGGATGGTTGCCTTACGAATTTGACAATACACTTGAAGGTAAAGCGCTTGCTAGAGAGGACAAGAGTCCACTTCTTTCTGAAAACAGAGAAAGTGATCTTGCTAAAGGAAAAGAACTTTATAATGTTTATTGTGCTATTTGCCATGGAACTAAAGGTGATGGTCAAGGTACTCTAGTCAAACGCGAGAAAATTTTAGGGGTACCTACTTACGCAGATGCCGCTCGTAATATTACTATCGGAAGCACCTATCACACCATTTATTACGGTCTTAATTCAATGGGTTCTTATGCAGCTCAGTTAAGCA
>Ga0255754_10000528_pt1 | contig 30238 bp, 33 predicted proteins | sample 101ome_22_FD_179954 | JGI IMG/M metagenome (GOLD analysis project Ga0255754, IMG submission 179954) | Coastal salt marsh microbial communities from the Groves Creek Marsh, Skidaway Island, Georgia - 101412BT metaG (version 2) | ecosystem: Environmental > Aquatic > Marine > Intertidal zone >... | reverse complement strand
ATATCTTCATACTTTATTTTTCCAAATAATCCATTACTGTTAGTATAACATGTTCTTGTTGACTAAGTTTTTGAAACACAATAACTTCGTCGTATTTTACTTGAAACACGTTGAAACGGTTTTTACACAACATATGGAGTTTGTTGCTTTCAAAAATAATATCAACTAAGAATGCTCCATTGGTTAATTTGATGTTGTTAGGGTCTTTTAAGTTGATCCAGCGAACAAATTGTCCGGGGACAAAATCATTGACGTCACTGCAGTAACGGTAATGTTTTAGTTTCTTATGATATAGTTTCAGTGTATCACGGTCCAATTGAAGGGATTGAAGTATGTTGTTTTTATGTTCTTGTATTTTCTTAGTATTTAGTTTTATAATTGAACTATTGCTGTCATTTTCTAAGGCGTCTATCAAGTTTTCTTCGTCGATACTCATTATACATATTAAAATAATAATTTTAAATGATGGTGGAAAATATATTGTTGAAAAAAAGGCACCCTTAGGAAAATTGGGGATTGGGGGATTTTGTTCTAATGGTGCCTTTTTTTGCGATTTTTGTCAAAAAAAGGCACCAAAAAAAGGATCCAAAAAAAGGATCCAAAAAAAGGCACCATTAGAACAGGCGAAATTTTCCTAATGGTGCCTTTTTTTTATTATTTTTTCTGTGAATTTTTTTTTCTTAGCGATTTTTCTGGTGTTATTTAGGAAAAACAGTGAATTTTCCACGTATAGTGGTAGTTGTATGTTTTATTACGATTTATGGTTTGGAAGTATTGAAAAACTGTATTTTTTGAGACGATAAAAAATCGAAAAAAAGGGGAGAAAAAGCACCGGAAAAAAACGCAAAAAAACGCCTCAAAAAAAAGGATCCAAAAAAAGGCACCCTTAGAACGATTTTTTTACCAAAAGTTTTTTGAGATTTCATTTTTCCCAAGAAAAAAATTGTCCTTTTTGCATATTGAAAAAAAGTTTTGTAAAAAAATCGTTCTAAGGGTGCCTTTTTTTGGATCCTTTTTTTTATTTGTGGTTTGGGGATTTTTCGTCATTTTAAAAACACTTACCATTTATGGTGTGAAATGAAATTTTTTCCTAATGGTGCCTTTTTTTGAAAATGATCCGGTGCAAAATGCCAAAAATGTAAAAAAAGGCACCATTAGAACAACTTTTTTGAAAAAAACTTAAAAATTTTTTCTAATTTTATATAAAAATGACAAAAAAACATGCAAAACGAGCAAAAAACGAGCAAAAACGAGCAAAAACGAGCAAAAAATTTTTTTGCGAAATTTGTGACTATTCTACCTCTCGCAAGTCCAACTATGATAGGCACATTGAGAGCATAAAACATTTAGAAAAAACGGACATAAAACCGAAAAAGTGGCAAAATTTGACCAAAAAAAGTGTTTTTAAAATTTGTGAATTGTGTGACTATGTAGCGTCTAAAAAATACAATTGGGAGAAACACCTTCAAACCACAAAGCATCAAAAAAAAGTGGCAAAAAGTGGCAAAAAAGTGGCATTTAGACCACAAGCAGACGAGAAATTTACACCAAAAAAGTCAGTTGAGACCATAAAAAACGAACAAGACGACATCAGACGATTGACTGAACAGTTACACACTATCATTGAGACGCATAATGCTTTGGCGACGCAAAATATTATCAATAATCAGCAAAATATTACTAACATAAACAACAATATTTCTATAAATGTTTTCTTGGACCAATACTGCAATGATGCATTGAATTTACAAGACTTTATTGAAAATATTAAATTTAAGCTCACAGACATTTTAAGCAACAATAATCTGATAGAAAATTTCGTATCCAAAAAACTTATGAAAAATCTGGAAGGGATTCCATTGACGGAACGTCCAATTCATTGTACGGATGTCAAACGTCGCAATTTTCTGGTAAAAGATAAAAATGAAGGGTGGGTAAAAGACAGCGTTAATGACGGTCAAAGTCAGTTGTATCAAACAGTTAATCAACTTCACACACAAGCATACATTGATTTCTACAATGAATACGATAAGATCAATCCATTACCTCATGATGTAGCAAAGGAAGGTATTAAATGTAAAATAGCCAGTGAATTGGTAAATAATCAAGATAAGTTTAATAAAACAACCATTCAAGAGATAGCAAAAACTGCTGATATTAGAGATTTATTAAATGTTTGTCCTGAATTAAACCTTATGGATGATATAAATGAACCAACAAACAATGAATCCGACTAATATCCAAAATAAATAAAAAGTATTAATAAAATGCTTGTTATTTATATTAAAAATCATTAATAAAAAATCGTATCATGTGTATCACCCTAGAAACTGGTAAATCCACCCAATGCGTCGTTGGCAGCCATAGGTTCCATCATTCCCATATCTTGAGGACCAGCAAAACCCATACTATTATACATATCATTACTTGCTCCAGTGTTTGCGGTTGGTTGTTGTGGAGCTTGTGGTTGTCCCATAACTTCATTGTTATGATGTTGTGTGGCGTTCATTTGATTGTGAGTATTTAAATAATCGGCACGACTTGCTTGATGTGTTGGTGCTGCTTGTTGAACTTGTTTTATTGGTTGACTTACACTAACTTTGCTTTCCTTTTTCTCTTTTCCTTCTACAGGCTTTAGATTACCGTTCCACATGTCATCTACTCGTTGAGACAATTCTACTATTTTCTCTCCCATTTTTTCACTGGTAAGATAAAACATAATAATTATATTTAAAAAGTTGATAGAAGCATGTCCTTTACCACTGTAGGTTGGGACAAACTTAACCAATCGGTCTACAAAGAATACAGCAGCAATTAACAATGTCAGGTGAACCAATATCTCTCCCACCAATTCAATATTTCCTTTTGTTGGGTCAAAGTTTGGCAAGACACCATCGATAAGTTTTACCAACGCCAATAATGGTACAATGGATATAATTGCGTATTGTCCCATATTCAACAATTCATTTTTGGTATCGTTGTCAAATGAAAACATATGTGATAAAAACGTATTGGATTTACTAACTTCGGTGTTAATCTGTTCCATTAAGTATATGATTTATAATTAGAAATAAAAAATACAATATTCCTAAATAATTGATATTGTATTTTGTTGATTGTTCGCCTACTTACTTATGATGCTTTTTTGCCGTTTTATTTAATCGTTTTGTTTTTCTCTTATATTTCTTCGTTTTAGATAATATTTTTTTACCGCCACCAGATACATTTGTTTTGATGACCTTTTCAATAATAGTAACAATGTCCAACATATTGTTTAATAACACGTTCGCCTCTTCACTTGTTAATTGTATAGTCTTGAAATTAATTAACCGTTCAATTGCTTCGTTTTGGTTTTTCCAATTCACTCTCATAAGAACATTTTGCATTTCATTTTTCACTATAAAATCATAGTCGGATGTTATGGTATTGTATTGTAACAATAATGACCAGCGGTTTAATGGAAAGGTTGCCTTTACATGGTATCCTAATTGATTGGTGCGTGTTTTGTATAAATGAATATGCATTTCTTTAATTGGGTTGTATTGTATGGTAATAATATCGTTTGGTTCTATTTTGTTTTTCCATTTTTTTTCATATAATAGTTTTGACAATGTATCCCGTGTTGATTTTAAAGACATTTCTTCTTGTTTATTTTTCCTCCATGAACGTTGAGGACTAAATCGTTTTTTCATCGTGATATTTCTTCGTGAAGTGTTTGTTATATCTCTAAACCCAAATGTTCTTGTATTTGGACGGTTCGCAAGTCTAATATTGTTTTCTTTGTCCCTAGTCTTACTCTTTGACTTGATTTTGACATTACTCTTGTTATTGCCTTTGCTTTTTATTTTTGAATTACCTTTTTTTATCGTTTTGCTTTTGCTCTTGCTTTTGCTCTTGCTTTTGCTTTTTGACTTAGAAGCACTTGAAGATAAACTTATAGAAGGGGAATACAAAGCAGAAAATCCACTATTTTTATTAGGCATTATATAGTATATTAATAAAAATATTAAAGGTAATTATAACATTTGTATAAGAATGCATCCTGAACGCCAGTATCTAAATTTGATTAAGCATATTATTTCACATGGTTCCAAAACACAGTCTAGAAACGCAACTACCATAAATACAATTGGAACAATGTCTAAATATCCACTTATAAACAATACATTACCACTATTAACTACAAAAAAGGTTGCGTGGAAAACATGTTTAAAAGAGTTGTTATGGTTTATTAAAGGAGACACGGACAATCGAACGCTTAAATCTCAAAAAGTTAAAATTTGGAATGGTAATTCTACCAGAGAGTTTTTAAATTCACGTGGATTGACAAATTATCAAGAAGACGAACTAGGACCAATTTATGGATATCAATGGAGAAATTGGAACGCGACATACAAAGGGCGAGAACACGACCATAGAAACGAGGGTATTGACCAATTGTCTAACATTATTTCAAGTTTAAAACATCCAACAGAACGGTTTTCAAGACGTTTAATTTTGTCTGCTTGGAATGTTGAACAATTAAATCAAATGGCTTTGCCACCTTGTCATGTTCTTTCCCAATTTCACGTATTAAATGATGATGAGTTGTATTGCACTTTGTATCAAAGAAGTGGTGATGTTGGATTGGGAGTTCCATTTAATATTGCTTCTTATGCTTTATTAACACATATGATAGCAAAACTTTGTAATCTAAAGGCAATAGAACTTACACACTATATAGGCAATGCTCATATTTATGAAAATCATATAGAACCATTAAAACAACAAATAGACCGAACACCTTATGAATTTCCAACTATTCATATTAATGATAAAGATACGATTGATGATTTTGTTGTAGATGACTTTAATTTAGAAGGTTATAAATATTACCCGACTATTAAAATGGATATGACTGCTTAATACGTTAATATTAAATTAATATTTTATTTACATAATTTATAAATGTTTAATAGACGTATTAATCAACGTGTATCCCCTGCTGTTCAACATAAAAATGATATTACATCATTGAATAATCTCCGTAGTAAAAATCTAGAACAGCGTGTCATTACTATACATGAAGCAAGTATTCAAAGTTTAAATACTAAACTCAATGAACTTTCAAGCAAAATTAGCGAATCATTCAAAGTAGAAACACCAGAAACTATAAAAGAACACCCTGATGTTTTGAAACTAAAAGAACAGTCTGATATTCAATCTAAACTACTAAAAGAATATGAAGAAAAAGTAGTTAATTTAGTAGGTTACATTAAGCGATTGGAACAAGGATTGGAAACTGTAAAAGAATTGCTTACTAATAAAACAAACACTGCCGATACAATGGACGCAGTTCCAGAGTTTGATGAACCAAAAGAAGAAGTAGAAGGTGAAAAGGTAGAAGAATCTAAGCAAAAAGAAGAAGTCACAGATGAAAGTCTTACTGTGGAAAAGGTAAAAGAAGAAACCGAAGCAACCACTGATAAAGTTTCATTGGAAATTGTCGATGAAGAAACGGTTTAAATAAACAACAATACCATATAGCTATCAAATTTAAATTTCATATTATTTAAAATTGATTTAAATATATTGATATGATATTTAGTCATATTAAAAATAATAATGTTAACTATCACCATTAAAAACGCAACCAAAGTATACCAATTTACACAGATTCTACAGAATCTAAAAGGTATATCAAATGAATTAAACTTGGTATGTAAAGAGGATGGTTTATATGCTCAAGGTATGGACTCCAGTCATATTTGTTTATTTGAGATGAATATTAAACCTGACTGGTTTGATACTTATACATGCACAGAAGATTGTGTTATGGGAATTCATTGTGAAATGTTGTTTAAAATCATATCTTGTATTAAAGAAGGTCAATATATTGATATGTGGTATAATGAAGATAAAAAGGGCGACAAGTTAACGATTGATTTATTGGGTAATAGTTACGACAAATCATTTGAACTGTCTTTGATTGATATAGAATCCGATATGGTTGAATTGCCTAGTAAAGAATATACCGCGGATATCCGTTTTGTTTCAAAGGATTTTGCTGAACTAGTCAATCAATTAAGTATATTTGGTGATAAGTTAAAGATATCTTGTGGAGACGATATTATACTTAATTCTGAAAATGACTTTGGTAAGGTGGATATTAGAGTTAAAGAAGAAGATATCATTGAATATATGATGGAAGAAGGAGCAGAATTAAAGTCTGAGTTTGGTATCCGATTTATTACTATGATTACAAAATTTTCCAACCTTAATAAGGAATTGGTAATTAATATTAGTCAAGATTTTCCCATAAAATTAACCTACAATTTAGATGATTGGAAAGATAAGCAAACAGATGATGAAGAACAAGAAGAAGAACAATCAATAGACAATTATATATCATTTTATCTGGCTCCTTTATTAGAAGATGAATAAAACATAAAACATAAAACATAAACATAAACATACTCAACAACTTAAATAATCATTCGGTAAAATTAAACAAATGAATTCTGTAGATAAATAAATGAAATATATATTAGAAATAGGATTATTTATAATAGTATTATTTTTGTATCTACATATCTATTATCATATAAAAGTAAGCAATGACTTGGAAGTTTATTCTATCCAACAACCTTCTAAAGACAAACTGGAAGAGGTTTGTAATTTACGACAACCGTTGTATTTTGAAATGTCAAATGAAGATATAACTCAAACATGCAATCTTTCTTATATTGATGAAAACTATAATCCATTTGATATTAAAATAAGGGATACAAAATCAACCGACAATGATAACTTGTATTTACCAGTTTCTTTAAAAGAAGGAATTGAATTGTTTAAAAAAGACGAAGATTCCAAATATATCACTGAAAGAAATCAAGACTTTTTAGAAGAAACTGCTATGGTAAAGCATTTTCGATATAATGATTCATTTTTAAGACCGCCGCTAGTATCAAATTGTAAATATGATTTTATGAGTGGTTCGAAACATTCACATACACCATTGCGATACAATTTAAATTATAGAAACTTTTTTTACGTGACGTCGGGAACTGTAAAGGTATTATTGATTCCACCAAAAAATACAAAATACCTTTATGAAAACAAAGACTATGAAAACTTTGAATTTCGGTCTCCTATCAATCCATGGAATGTTCAAGACAATTATAAAAAAGACTTTGAAAAAATCAAATCACTTGAATTAACATTGGAGAAAAACACTATTTTATTTGTCCCACCATATTGGTGGTATAGCATTCAATATCAAGAAATATCAAGCGTTGCTTGTTTCTATTATCGCACATACATGAATACAATAGCAATTTCACCTGAAATATTTATTAATCTTCTTCAACAAACCAATGTAAAACATGAGTTTTTGCAAACGTCGGAAACGGAAAAATCATCTACAAATACACCAATAAAATCAAGTTCAAACTAAATTGATTATTTAATATTATACTATATAATCAATTATACTAATCAATTATACTAATAATTATACTAATAATTATACTATATTTAAGACTATACGTAAATAATTAATAAAGTAAACGTAAGATGTCATCATTGGTTCAATATAAACTTATTATTGAAAATAGAAAGTATGACGAGTATGAATTGGTTGATGTAAAAACAATGACCAATGTTGATAAAGAACTAAACAATGTGAATCCATTAAAAGAGAAACTGTTTAATCATGATATATTTACTATGGATGGAGATAAGTGTAATTTACTACATTCTACAATTAAGTCAGCAACGTATATACCTGGTGTATTGGTGTTAAAAAACAATAGAAGGTTTGGTAAATATAAAAATAAATTCTTATACAAGTGTATTCCTGATGACAAGCGATTGCCTATATTCTTAATACCTTATGCCATTAAGCAAGGTTTTAGTAAGCATTTGGTAAATAAGTATGTAATCTTTAAATACAAACATTGGGACAGTAAGCATCCTTACGGAGAGTTAGTAAATGTTCTAGGAAACGTATCATCGTTGGATACATTCTACGAATACCAACTATACTGTAAAAGTTTGTATGCTTCTATTCAAAAATTCACTAAGGAAACTATGAAACAATTAAAACTACATTCTGAAGGGTATTTCATGGATTTAATCAAAGAAAAATATAATTTGGAAGATAGAATTGGGAGAGATATTATAACCATCGACCCAAACACAAGCAAGGACTTTGATGACGCATTTGGTTTAATAGAAACAAATAGCGAATATGTAATAAGTATTTACATCACCAATGTAAGCATGTGGTTGGATGTTTTAAATGTATGGAGCTCTTTTACCGAACGAGTTTCTACTATTTATCTACCAGACCGCAAACGTCCAATGTTGCCAACTATATTATCAGACACTTTGTGTAGTTTAAAAGAGCACGATATTAAATTTGCCTTTACATTGGATTTACACATTGACAAAGAAACATTTACGCTGGTAGATTACAAATTTTCAAATACCATGATAAAAATAAGGAAAAATTACGTTTATGATACAGAAGAACAAGAAACAGACCCATTGTATTTACAAATAAAGTCTGTTTTAACAACCTTAAATAAGAAAAAGGAATACAAATATATTGATATTATACAAACCAGTCACGATTTAATCGCTTACCTTATGATATGGATGAACTATACATCCGCAAAGGAGTTGGTGAAAAATAAATGTGGTTTGTTTCGCTCTTCTAAAATGAATGATACATTTCGTCCTCCAGACAATATTGATATAAATATACAGAAATTCCTTAAAATATGGAACAGTTATGGTGGAAAATATTGTAATTATAATGATTTGGAACGTCATGATATGTTGGAGTTAGATGCATACGTTCATATTACAAGTCCTATAAGACGATTGGTAGATTTATTGACTATGATGTTGCTTCAGGAAAAATTGGGTCTTATTACTTGGGGAGAACAAGCGACAATATTTTATAATTACTGGACAACGGACCAATCTATTGAGTATATAAATACTACTATGCGTTCTATTCGACGTGTTCAGAATGATTGTCAATTGCTTAATATATGTAGCACCAATAAAGAATTGTTGGAAAAAGAATACAATGGCTTTATATTTGATAAGATAAAACGAAATGATGGGTTGTATCAGTATATGGTTTACTTAAAAGATTTAAATATGACGAATCGTATTACAACCCGTCATGATTTTGAGAACTATAGTTTTCAACAGTTTAAAATTTACATATTTCATGACCAAGAAAGACTAAAACATAAAGTTAGACTAGAAATACAAAAAGATTTACAATAATATACACATACATAAACATAAACATAAACATAAACATACACATACACCATCTTATAATACTTTTTATTACCATCCAGTTAAATAGCACCCATTACCATCTTTAATTTTATTTGGAGTAGCTGTATTTACAACAGATAATACCCAAAATACAATAATCATAATACTATGACAACAACTATAACAACTTGATGTATTTTTAATTTTATAGTCTGTATATTCCATTATGTTATTTTCATTTTCATTTTCATATTGATTCAACTTATATTTGATGTTTCCAAATATCCAACAACAAAATAATATTATAGGAACAAATGTAACACTTAATTGTAATGCGGTTAAATCCCATCGTTGAATAACGGCATAGTTTATACCAAACAATTGTGTTATTGGAAATAAACTTAATATTAAAGGTGCAACAAAGTTTATTCCTGATTTTATACATACATCATCTTTAATATACCAACATTTTACAACACCACAATATGATGTGTTTGTATCACTGACTACAACTGGTGACAAACATTTTTTACTACATATACAAGTTTGATTTACTATACGTTCACAATTGTATTGATCCGTTACAACATTTCGAATTCTAGCATCTGTTTTTATTATAAACAATAACAGTAAACCGATATTAAATATACATTTTTTATTAAATCTCATAATTGATAATAAATTGAAATCTATTTAAGATAGTTTAATTATATTATAAAATGGAATACAGTAACTTATCTTATCAATTAACAAACAATATTAGCAAGGCCGATAAAAAAAAGGATGGGATTTATTTTACACCCCCAAATACAATTGATACCAACTTAAGATTGTTATCAAAACATATGAAGGATATTAAAACAATACTGGAACCATCATGTGGTTCTGGAGAATATGTCAATTATATCACCAATAATTTCAACGATAAACATGTAACTGCCATAGAATATAATAATACAATATATAACTCTATAAAAAATACACTTGACAGTAGTGTTACATTGTTAAATCAAAACTATCTAACATATAATACATACCATCCAGACGTAAATCCAACACCCAAAACATTTGATTTAATAATAGGTAATCCACCATTCTATGTCATGAAGAAGGGTGACGTTGACAAAAAGTATCATCCGTATTTTAGTGGTCGTCCAAATATATTTATTGCTTTTATTATTAAATCATTGGAAATGTTGAGTGAAAAAGGTATACTAAGTTTTATACTACCTAGAAACTTCTTAAATGCTATGTATTATCAAAATACAAGACGTTATATATATCATAATTTCAAAATATTAAATCTAGTTGAATGTGATGACAAGTATATTGAAACACAGCAGAAAACAATAATTTTAATAGTGCAAAAAACAAAGAAAACAAAGACAAAACCTGAATACAATAATAAAAAATATGTTTTAAAGAGAGATAATATAGATGTTATTGTATTTGGGATACCAGATACCATAAAACAGTTAAAAGAGTTATACAATAATTCAAAAACATTGTCTGAGTTAGGGTTTAAAGTATCCGTAGGAACTATTGTTTGGAATCAATGTAAAGATATACTCACTGATGACACTAGTAAAACATTATTGGTTTATAGTTCAGATATAAAAGACGGTGAATTATCTGTTAAACAATATAACAATCCAGAAAAGAAAAATTATATTGATAAGGACGGTTTAAGTGGACCATTATTGGTAATGAATAGAGGGTATGGAGTAGGTAAATATAACTTTCAGTATTGCTTGATTAATAGAGATAATACGAAACCATATTTAATTGAAAATCATCTAATTACTATTGCTCCATATGATAGAAATAGTATTACATACGATGAGCTTATTAGTTTGTATGACAAAATAATACATTCATTAAAGAATGATAAAACAAAGAAATTTATAGAATTATATTTTGGAAACAATGCTATCAATACAACAGAAATAAATTACATATTGCCAATTTACGATTAAAAATATACAACATTACAACTACAACTATAAACAAATTCATGATTTAAAATATTTTTGTTTCTTTTTTTCCTTTTTACTTAGTTGTTTTTCTGCCTTTTTTTCTTTTTTATCTTGAGTGTTCGCTTTTTGTTCTTCAGCAAAACGTACTCCTCTTGCAGTGGTTTTCCCAAACTTTTTAAAAGTGTTTTTCTTTTTGTCCTTTTTGGTAGAACGGTTTCCGTATTCATCTTTTTTACCCATGATTTCAATTGGTTGGATTGATTTGGTTTAATATATATTGTGATTAATTATTACAATATGTATAAATATTTTTTCAATTTTTGTTGTATATAACAATATTCTTTATATCAAATTAATATTAATTCTCCATATGGTTTCGGTTATTTTTACGGTTTGGTTGTAGTCGTTGAACTGTAACAATTGGTTTGTTCCATACAAACTTTTCAATAGTGAATACTCTCCACTTGTTGCTACGTTTATGTTTGAACTCATCCTAACAAACACAGACAAATCATCACCGCCATATATTGGAAAGTTGTATACTTCGCCATTTTCCCTTTTATTAATTCTTGAAGGACGTTCTACTTGTATCTGACTAAATAAACTTTTAAGGTATGTATTGTTGTCTAGAAAATCCATTGTAGTTATACCTTTTTTTAAAATTTGAATAATTTGTTGTTCTAGATTTGAATTATTTACTTGGTTTCGTATAGAAGATATATTTGTAAGTAAATTTTGTGAATTTGGATTATTTACTAACACATCGCAAACATATTGTATAAACATATTTGACAATGTAGTTGATGTAGTAGAGTAATTAGATATAAATCTACCTTCAACATGATTAAGTGAACTGGTTAATATATCCTGTCTAAGACTATTAGTTAATACAGATACACGTTTTGGTTCATAAATAAAATAAGCATTATTATCGATAAGTTTATATTTTATGTACTTAGAAAAATCCCTTGCTGTTGTATGATTTGCTATCATTACAAAGTTATATGTAGATTGAATATTACTATTTGAATTTGCTTGTGTTGTTTTTATACCTTGAACATCTAGATATAATGGAGTATATGTTCGGACTGTGGGGGAATATTGATTAAATATCAAGCGATTTTCCGGACCTAATTGTAAAGACCCTAATATACTAACACTCTCTACTGCTAACTTGAAATATTCAATATCAAGTGTTAAACTACTACTTGCAGGTATGGTTAATTTTTTATATCCATTAACAGAAATGCTTGAATCGGATGTAACTACAATGTGTGTGTTTTCAGGTATGGTAATGTGTTCACCGGCTTTAGGAGGGGTACCGTTTGTCCAACTAGATGTGTCATCCCATAATGTAAATATATTTGCAGTTGCATTTGCAAAATTAGTAAGTATCCTGCTATTTGCTGTTGTTTTAATTTCCCCTAAAATATTAATTGTATTTGCCATTAGCGTTATAGCATTTCCCACAAATATAAGTTTACTAGAATGAGGGACATATATTCTATTGTATCCTTCACTAGCTATACTTCTTTTTGTTATCTTTATCATTGTGTTGTCTGGAACAATAAAATCACCCATAGGTTGAGGTATTCCAGATAAATCCCACGCATCTATGTCGTCTATATAGTATGTTTTGTATCCAGAATATAATAAATATGTATTTCTAGGTCTATCAGAATATAACTTTCTAAATCCTGAATTTCTACCTATCTTTAATACTCCTTCAATAGTGAGTCCATATGTTTTAAATGTAAAATTATAAATATTTATAAATAATATACTTGTAGAAGGTATAGTTAATGTTTCAAATACATGTCCGTCTATATCTTCTCCATTATCTACAATTACCATCATATTTTCAGGTATAACTATATTTCTACCTTTAATAGGAACAATATTGTCTGGCCATATAGTAGCATCATTCCAGTATTTTGTTGTTATGTTTGTTTCAGAAACATTATTTACAACTATTTTGGAATTATTTTTAAATATAAGTTCGCCCACTACATTTGGGTCTGTGTTTAAATACAATTCAACATTTCCTCCTTCTGTTATCACCTTAGATGTATCCGGTATATTTAGTTCATTATAGTAATCAGAAGAAATATTGGATGAAGTCATTATAATAGTAGTTTCTAAAGGGATATTTATGTTGTATCCTGGTGATGGAATTACGTTATTATCCCAAGCGTTTGATATGTCAAAATAAAATTGGAAATGTGAATCGTCGTTTATTATATCATTATATATATCACTGTCGCTTACAATTTCTATTGAAGAACCTTCTCCTAATTTCAATGTTCCATCTAATGTAAAATTTTGAACGTAAAGGGTATAATAATTGATATTTATAAAAAAAATACTAGATGATGGTATATTTAATGTATTATACGCCTTTATTGAGATGTTCGAGTTATTATCAACAATCATAATAGTGTTTTCTGGTATGTTTATGTTATCTCCAGTATCTGGAATGCTGCCTCCATTCCAACTACTCAATTCATGCCAAAATGAGTATTCTAATTTTCCGGTTATTTCAGATACAATGATTTCACTGTTTTCAGCAGAAACAACTTGTCCGTTAATAGTAGGAGATTGATTTAAATAAAGTTTTGTATTGGTTTCTACAAATACCAACTGTGAGCCAGATGGTATTGTTAAACCTGAATAGCTGTTTCTAGAAATGTTATATCGTGTTATTTTTATAGTGGTATTGTTTGGGATGGTAATGTGTTCACCAGCTTCTGGTGTAGCAACACCACTACCAAAAGCGTTTGGTTCATCAAAATAAAAAGTATTCATGTAGTTATATTATTGTTATATTATTGTTTGTTATATTATATGCATTCGTTTATAAATATAATGAATTATTGGATACAACTGATTTCAATGTAAGAGTATGAATGGATTGAAGTTTTGCTAGTAATTTTACATTTTCCATAACTTCTGCTACCTTTTCCAATTCATTTACGATATTGTTGATTTTAAGAACCGCTTTTACAAAATCACCTAGAAATATTCCCCAATAATCTAATTCTTGGAATATTTTGTTAGTATCTTCTTCTTTTTCAGCATTACACCATTTAAATATAAGTTCACAAATATCATAATGGAATTCGTAATTTTTTGGAACGGATGAGCAAACAAACATCTCGACGTCTAAGTATTTATTGATATATGTTTTTATATTGGCTATATTTATCATACAAGAATATGGAATATTCAATATAGTAGGGTCAACTACTTTATCTTCATCGCTAAGGCGGATGTTGGTAAACATACTTAGTAATACTGTTATTTCAGATGGAGTTAAATTAGCTATATCCGATATATTATCAACAATATATTCAGCAAATGGAAGACTAGGAACTTCTTGTAAAATAGAAGCAACTGTTCCTTTGATTGTTAGGTTGTATGTTTGGGATGTGTTTTGTTCTTGTGTTTGTGTTTGGGTTATAAATTTATTGGTTGTAAGCATTTTAATATGAGTTTCTATGTCTTTTGTAAAATAATCACCGTTTTCTACAATTGATTGGTTTATTTTGTTGTATTCTTGTTCAGCCTTTCTAAAGTTAATGATTACTTGTATATCCTTTTCTAAATTACGTTCTCCCCATTTTTTAAACACTTTTTTGTATTGTTTTACTACTGATTGTGGGACATTTTGTTGGTGTGTAGATGTGCTGGCATCTAAATAATTGTAATAGTTAGTAGCGGCCTTTAATGAAGTTATAAATTCATAATTTTCAAGTTTTTCTTTGGATTGTTTGTAGATATCATATAGCGCTTCCTTTCTTTCTTTAAAGTATTGCTGTTGTTTGGATGCTTCGTCATATATCATACTATTTTTCAAGTAGTCGTTTATATTTGAATCACCAGTCGTATACATATATCTTAACATCATTGTGGGAGAGATATTAATTTTGGATTGTATTTCTTGAGAATTACCAGTGACCATATGTCTATATTGGTCTACATCAATAAAGTTTCTACTAACAAAGAAGTTGTTTAAATGGTAAATGTATCCTACATCATCTATTCCTCTACGACCAGCACGTCCTGCCATTTGTGTATACTCATGTGGAAACAAACATCTATATCCATTTTGCGTATATTTTTTAAGGGAAGTAAATACAACACTTCTTGTAGGCATATTTATTCCAACAGCGAATGTTTCGGTAGCAAACAATAGGCGAATGTATTTTTTCTTAAACAATAACTCAATCATTTCTCTGAAAATAGGGGTAACTCCTGAGTGATGCACTGCTATACCCTTTTCTAACAACTTAACTAATTCTATGTATTCTTTAAGTTTTGTATATTCTTGCCAATTACTTAATTTACTTATCAATATAGATTTACATTCTTTGTTTATTAATTCTGCTTTATTTTCATTATTCTCAAATAATGGAACCGTTATTTTTCTGGCATACTCATAACATTGCTTTCTGGAAAATACAAACACTATACCAGGTAGTTTATCGTGTTCTTTTAAATATTGAACCATATTGTTCATAACAAAGTATTTATTGGTTTTTACATTTTTGTATTGAAACAATGCTTTATCTATTTTTGCTATATGATGAACAGCATTATCATTGAATTGATTATTTTCTTTTAATACCATTGGTTTGTTTATAGTGTCTTCTATCAAGTTAAGTGTTTTTTCAGATATTTTCTTTTTTGCATTTTCAGGTATAGTGTAATATAAATGGTGAATAAGGGGAACCACTCGTTTTTTGTTACTACATAAGTAAACTTGTTTATTATTGGATTGATGTAATAACATACATAGTTTTTCTGGATTTTGAATCGTGGCAGATAACCCAATGATTTGCGTTGTTTCTGGTAACAGCATAATAGACTCTTCCCATACATGTCCTCTATCAATATCATTAATGTAATGGATTTCGTCGTATATTACACAAGCCAGTTCATTTTTAATATCCATTTCAAAGTCAAGCGTTGCTTTGTTTGTAGATGCCTCATCATCTTCGTTTTGGTTTATTTGGAACAAGTTGTTTTTTAATATTTCAGTGGTCATAATTAATACATCCGCGTCTGGATTATACTTTATATCACCTGTTAATATACCAAATGATATATTTGGAAATTTATGATTAAAGTCGTTGAATTTTTCATTGCTTAATGCCTTTAATGGTGAGCAGTAAATAACTTTTTTTCCTTTATTTACGAAATGTTCAATAGCATATTCTGCTGGTAATGTTTTCCCGCTTCCAGTATGTGCCGTAATTAACACATTTTTATCGGTTTTAATACCTTTGATGGCCCATTTTTGAAAATCAGACAACTCGAATGGATAGTTGCTGAAATCGCTTGTATAAGTAGTATCGTTAAAAGTTGAGTTGCAATTTGTAATCATTGTAATGCGATATTTGTTGTGAAACAAATAAAAACATATTATACGAATATCAATTTTATATGGTTTTGCTTTGTTTTGCTTTGCTTTGCTTTGTTTTACTTAGCAAACATAAATGCTCGTCTTGCTTTAATTTTGGCATTGTCTTTTTCCAATTCTAGATTTACATACATATAAATCATTGAACATATGATAATTCCGTAAATTACAATAGTACCAAGCATATTTTGTATTTTTGTTAAGGTTGTTATTTATTAAGGTGGTTGTTTTAATAATTGTCTACTAATAATATTTAGTATATAAAATTAATCAATTTATAATAAATATTAAGTGGGAACCTAATATTGATATAAAAAATCAATATAAAGGTTTGTTTTGTTAGTATAGTATAATGTCAAGTGATACTCAATCTAAGGTAACTGAATTTGATAGTGAACATGTATTTGTGGGTCGTGTAAAATGGTTTAATAATAAAAATGGATATGGTTTTATTACATCGTGTGATGATAAAAATAAAGACGAAGATGTATTTGTGCATCATAGTGGTGTTAGTGTGTCTGAAGAACAATATAAGTATTTGGTTCAAGGGGAATATGTTGAATTTAAGTTGACAGGGACACCTGATAGTAGTAAATATCCTTATCAGGCATCAAAGGTAACTGGTATGTGGGGAGGTAAGTTAATGTGTGAAACTAGACATGAAATACCAAGTAAAACTCGTTTAACTAAACAGACGAAACGGACTGAGTATACTAAGACCAAATCGGTTCAATCAACAGCATAATGATTTATATAATTTTTATGGATATATTATGATTATATATTATTAAATTGATTTAAATAAAATAATATATAATACCCATAAATGGAGTCTAAAACCGAAGAAAAACCAGAATTAAAATTAACTATACAAGAAGATTTTACAAATGTATTGTCCCAATTGAATGGTTTAAAGTCGTATTGTTCTTCTGTTATAAGTCAGGTAAAAGCGTTGGAGAAAAGTGTTAAAAAACAAATGAAGCAATACAAACGTGAGATAAAAAAACAAGAGGCGAAAAAAGGTAAACAAAAGGTATCAGGGTTTGCTGTTCCTACAAACGTGTCTAATACATTAAGTGATTTTATGGGATTAACAGAAGGACAACAAGTAGCAAGAACAGAGGTTACTAAGTTTATTATTAATTATATTAAAACTAATAATCTACAGAATCCTAAAAACAATCAGTGTATTATGCCAGACAATAAATTAAAAACGTTATTTGATTGTGAAAATGAAGACGGAACAACCAAGCAAATAACATATTTCAATATGCAGAAACACATGAACAAACATTTCATTCATTAAAAATATATTGATACATTAGTTGTTTGTCATATATTAATTTTTATTTTTCCTATCTGGAATGTATTCTTTTATGTTTCTTTCTAAGTCGCGAATAATAGGTTTACAATCGTAGTATGTTCCAGCATATACACCAGAAGCAAATCCAAGTAAAAATTTCCACATAATATAGTATTATTCGATATTATATTTTGTTATATATTTATTTTGTTATATATTTATTTTGTTATATATTTTCTTTTTCGTTGTGTAATTATCTAATTATAATATATAATGCTTGATGATGAAAATTTAAAGTATAAATACAATGAAAAGATATTTGGATTGGTAGTTGCTTATATAGTTGCCCTTTCTATTATTACTGGATTGTATATGTCTGGAGCAAGTAAAGCAATTATTATATCTGCTATCGTTGCATTTATGTTTAGTGACCCTCTATCCCACTTATATGCTTTTTATATATCAAAAAAAATGGAAAATTTGGATTGGAATGCGTTTGGACTTCAGATTATAATACATTTATCCATCATTGTCTTATTTATAGTATCAAAAACACTTAAATCAGCATTGATATTAAGTTATATTTCATTTATTGGTACTTGTATTTTTGTGTTAGGGTATTATGACTTTTCTATGTATCAAACATTTTTAGTCATCACTGGATTGGCAATTGTTGTTTTATTTACTATTATGATGGAAAGAGGCTCTAATAAATTACTTAAATTATTTAAATATTTGTAAATATAAATATATATGATGAAAATACAAGTTGTGTCGGATATCCATCTTGAATATTATACGGATTATCCGGGTATACATTATTTTGTAAAACCAATTGCCCATGTGTTAGTATTGGCAGGAGATATATGCTACTATAAACATAAACATTTTTTAACCTTTTTTCAAGAAGCTTCATTTTATTTTAAATATGTTGTTTTTGTTCCAGGTAATCATGAATATTACACAAGTACAATGATAGACACTGATTTTAAAGATTTTAATTTTATTGATGATGTTATTAAAGATAAATTAAAGCATTTAACAAATGTTAAAGTATTACAGAAGGGGACATTTGTATTAAATAATATAAAATTTATAGGAACGACACTGTGGTATAATACACCGCCAACTGACCAACGTTTCAATAATATTGTACCTACACAAAATGATAATTTCATTTTATATAACAATCATTTAATGCCACATCCTAAACATATACATAATATAAATCGCAATCAATATAATTGGTTAGTAAATGAATTAAATCATTCAAAAAATCATTGTTCTATTGTTATTACACACTATCTTCCAAGTAAGAAATGTATCGCTTCTGTGTTTAAAAAATCATTTGATAATTATCTATTTTACACAGAGTGTGATGAGTTTATTGAAAAAGCAAATATATGGATATATGGTCATACACATATAGGTCAACATTTATACATAAATAATACAATTGTAATGGCAAATCCAATGGGATTGCCGAAAGAACAAAATAAGTATAAAGATTATAAATATAATAAAGAGTATGTTATAGATGTTCCTTCATTTTCATCTATGTGATTATTCGTTTAAAAATATATAATAAAAACAATCTATTTTATTATATATCTATGAATTCTACAAGTGAATATCTTAAATTATTAAAAAAAGAAGAACAATTAAATAGAGAATTGTTTAATATTAAAATTAAAAAGGTTGAAATAACCAAAAAAGTTTGGAAAGAATGTATTCATGATTGGGAGAGATGTTCCGATTACAATGATGGTGATTTATGCAAATATATATGTAAAAAATGTACTTTATACAACAACCCTTACATGTATTCATAGTAAATCAGATGTTTATATCACTTCTAATTTACTAAACGTTCCACCACCTAATCCACATTTTTGCATAAGTTTATCTTTATCTAATGTTTTAATTATAGGACATAAGTGTCTTTCCTGAGGACGATGAATACCACAAAATCGTTTATCACATTTACAAGTAACTGCTGCTATGTGTAACTTTTTTTTACATCCTTCAAAGGCACATCTGTTTTTATTTTTGCGTTTCTTTTTCTCCTTTTTCTCTTTTTTTTGTATTTTTAAAGATGTATTTTCATCATTTGGAATCTTTGTAATAATTGTTTGTTTATCCATATGTATATGATTGTATATGTTGTATATGTTTCTTTTATTTAAAAGTTATAGTAGTATATTTTTATCAATTTAAGACTTATTTGTGTATATTTAAATTGATTTTAAATAACATAAATATAAATTTTTATTATTATTGATAAAGATGTTAATTGTTTCAGTAGAAGGTAATATTGGTTCTGGTAAATCAACGTTGATTGGTAGATTAAAACAAACCTTGAAAACGATAGGTGATATACCAATCATTTATATTGATGAACCAGTTCGTGTATGGAATACTATTATGGATAAGAAAGGTAACAATATTATAAAACGTTATTATGAAGACCAGAAAAAGTTTGCTTTTCAGTTTCAAATGATGGCATATATAACACGTATAACACAATTACGTAAAGCAACACAACAATATGGTGGAAGATGTATAATTGTTAGTGAACGAAGTATTGAAACAGATAAACAAGTGTTTGCTAGAATGCTATATGAGTGTGGAACATTGGATAATATTTCATATACCATATACTTAAAATGGTTTGATGAATTATCGAGGGGTTTAAAAGTTAATAATTTGATATATTTGAAAACATCACCAGAAACATCACTGGAACGTGTTAAGAAACGAAACCGACCAGGTGAAACAATATCATTGGATTATTTGAAAAATTGTCATAATCATCATGAAGATTGGCTTGAAAAAACAGAAGGTGTTATGTATTTAAATGGTGATGTTGATAATTCTAATACAGATGATTTTGAACAAAAATTAACTGCCATAAAACTAGGATTGGAATCGTGGTGCAAGGGAAAAATGTAAATTGATAAAAAATGTATAGTATTATAATTTTTATAACAATTAAAATACTATTTAATCAAAACAAGCAAGTGAAAATATAATTTAAAGAAATTAAATGAAAGAAGAAACTGTTATTACAAAGACTCTTTTACAATATCCATTTGTTAATGAGATTGGAGATGGGTGTAATGCTGTTGTAAAACGCAATGATTTATATGTAAAATGTGGAAAACAATGTAAAGGTTCGTATTGTAAAATATGTTCTTTAAATTTAAACCTTATTGATATTAGAGAAAGAATAGTCGGAGGATTTAAACATAATAAACCAAATGGGTTTACTAAGATGGTTTGTTATAAAAAAACAATGAAAAAAATGGGTGAAACGATTACAACATTAAAAAAGCAAGCAAAGCAGTTAGATTTAACTTTAAATATGGAATTTATTGAAGAAATGTGCAAAACAAAAACAAAGCGACCGTCTAAAAAGAAAGCAAAAGTAGATATAAGCATTGTTAGTGATAGTGATGAAGAAGATGAACCGCGTGTTGTTAGATGTAGAGGAAGACCTAAACACTTGAATACTAAAAATAATGATGACTTGTTAAATGAATTATTACATGGGTCTGATAAGTGTGAAGATACAGAAGAAGAATCGGATGATGAAGAAATAGTGGTTGAAGTATTTGATTATACAGGTAATCAAGAACAATATAAAAACATGAGTTTATACAAAGACGAAAATGATATTGTTTATAATAACTTGAAATATGTAATAGGAAGTTATTATGAATCACGTAATGAAATTATTGACCCTTTTGCTGAAAATTGATAAAAATTATAAACTAACATTTTTTATATTAAACCAATGATACAATAACTTACGCATTGTCTAAATAAACAACTAACCGATAATTAAAATGAATTTCAATAAACTGGTAAATATGAGAAGGGGATATATGTTTACATTTGATAGACCTTCTATCATGTCTATTAAACGTTCACCTTCTGAAAAATACGCATTGTTACATGAACACCAGTATAATGAAAAATATGTGTTAAGTTATGAGACGCCGGAACATATCTATTTTGCTATTTTAAAGAATGGTATATATCTTGATTGTAAATGGAAGATGGAGAAGGAAACTTATGATATTTTGGTTTATATTAAAAATAGACCAGGTGATAAATGGGTTAGGTATATTCCTGGTGAATATACTGTTAAAATGTTGTAATAATATTAGATTAGTTAATTATAGTATATATTATAGTATAATTAACTTACTTTTTATCGTCGTTTTTGTGTTTTGCCTCTCTTTTTACCTTTCTTTTTGTTTTTCTTTGTTTTTTTACCATTGACCATGTGAGAAACCTTTTTGATAACCTTTCCTGACTTTTTAAGTGTTTTTTCGGTTACTGCTGATGTGGATGCAATTGTAAATACAACCAAATCACTAGTTTCCTTTGTGACACGTCCAACGGTTCTTACACTTTTACCAACAACATGTCCTACTGATGTTACAACATAGTATACACCACGTCCTGCTCCTTTGACAATGTATGCTGCTGGACGTCCTAGAATTGGGATTACTTGAACGACATCTCCTAATTCTTTGGATACTTTTAGTCCAGTATCTCCAACACGTTTAAATGTTTTTACAGAGGTGATTTGCAAGTTTTTGGATAGTTTGTTAAGAGTGTTGCCTGCTGTTTTTGTAACAAGTTCAAGACCATTGGTAAGACCACCAATTACTTTTGACATAGATTTTGCTAAATCGTTAGCAATACTACCTGAAGATTTGACGATGTGTTTTGACGCACTTAAAAGTTCTTTAATTTGTCCCCCTTTTTGACAATTCATATAAAATAGATTTTGATTTTTTTTTGAATGACTAATTAAAATAAAATAGAGATAACAGGAGCAATCTATCGGTTATGTACTGAAGCAGTGGGAAGTGGTTTTACATCATTGTCAGGAGTGAGGCAGGTGAGTGCGTGGTATATGATGTTTAAAATGGAGATGGAATCGATGTCGAGTGAATCGTATGAAGAATTATTAAGATTGGGTGAATGAAGGGAGTGATATGGAGTATAAAAGTATAATAATAGTGTGATATATCAAGCCATTTTTCTTTTAGAAAAATGGAATGATATGGAGTATAAAAGTATTAGAATGATATATCAAGCCATTTTTCTTTTAGAAAAATGGAATGATATGGAGTATAAAAGTATTAGAATGATATATCATTCCATTTTTCTTTTAGAAAAATGGGATATAAATTGAAAAAACGAAAATCAATATAATAGATAATAAAAAGATGAAATTGTGGTTTGATACTAAAAGTGAAACATTTAAAAAATATGAAATCTTATACAAAAATATACCAGGATATGGAGAATGTAAAAGGGAGGATGGGAGTATAGATAATGATATGGAAGGATTGCGAATAGTATCAGGTATATATTATAATTATTACAACAATGGATATGATATGTTTTATGAATCAAGAAAAAAATATATGAAAAATGAAATCAAGACTCCAGTAGATGATTATATAAAAGTAGGAATTGTAATAGAAGATAGATTAGAAACATCAATTAGAAAATTAATAAGTTGGTGTTGGGAGAGAAATGCAACACGTGATGATAAATATGAACTATTATCTTGGAAAAGAAATAGACTATAAAAGGTATAATATAAGATATATTTTTATAAGCGGTATCTCGTTATGTAACCGGTTTCTGTGTTAGTATATGATTAGGGTTAGATGATAGGGTATGATAATGTGGGGGAATATATGTGATTAGGGTTAGATGATAGGGTATGATAATGTGGGGGGAATATATGTGATTAGGGTTAGATGATAGGGTATGATATATGTATCAATTAATAAAATGTTGCTGAGTATATTGAAACATCTCTCCCCTTTTCTATTTTGGAAATAAATAAGATATAAGATATTGATATAAGAAAACCCTTTTCTTTAATAAAAGGGATTTGTTTCAAAAATAATAAAGTTGTAATATATCTTGACTTGAAGTATTGTATATATTGAAACATCTCTCCCTTTTTGTATTTCTAAAATAAATAAGATATAAGATATTGATATAAGTAATCCCTTTTCTTAAAGAAAAGGGATTTGTTTCAAAAATAATAAAGTTGTAATATATCTTGACTTGTGTGGGATATATAAATTGATAAAAAGTTTCAACTTGATATGAAAAGTATTAATAAAGAAATAAGTAAAGAAAGTAAAATGAATACAACATCAAATTGGACGGTGGTAGTAGGGAATGGAAAAAGAATGGCAAGAAAATGGAGAAAGATAGGAAACTTGAAGAGATTTGAAATATTTAAAACGACAATATTTGGAGTGTCAATAAATAAAAAGGGAGAGATAGTAGATGATGCAAATGTAAATAAGGTAGGGAAAGTCCAATCTTGTGGATATGATTTATCGTTCCAGCCAGATATGGAAGCGGGGTGTTATTAAATACCAAATGATATAACTTGTGGAATAATAAATAAGCCATAGCTGGTTTGTGAGTAGCCCTAATAGCGGGGGCAAAGTAGAGGTTCAATTCCTCTTTATGGCAATGGTCCTTAGTATGATATGAAAACTGCTATGTCCTAGACAAGACAAAAAAGGTAAGTCCTAAGCACTGACTTAAAACTGTTTTTAATTTGATATGTCCCATTTTCTTAAAAGAAAATGGAAGAAAATGGAAGAAAATGGATTTTTTACATTCCATTTTCTTAAAAGAAAATGGAATAGAATAGAAATAGTATTATCTTAATTATCGAAAAAAAAATCAAAATTGATTAAAATTTAGAACTAGAAATAGAAGTTGTCCTGAATATGACATAAAACTGTTTATAGAATTATGAAAATTTGGAGTAAGGGTCTTTTATAGAATTATGAAAATTTGGAGTAAGGGTCAATAATAAGAATTGTTCGGAGTAAGGGTAAATGAAAGGAAACAAACTAGGTTTATATTTAATAAGATGACACTGACAAAATAGTCACTTTCCTAATCACTGTGGGCGGCGGCAAGTAAATCGCAGCAATTAAGAGTATTGGCTATTATTATATTATTAAATAGTCCTGAATAAGACTAAAAACTGTTTAATAGCGTATATATAGGTGGTTAGCTACCACCCCAAGCACCAACCGAAGGAGTGGCAACATCGTTTGTCCGAACAAGTCGCGGTTGAAATATTTGAATTGGGTATGCTATTTGGAGCAACAATATCGAGCGTATGTACGATGGGAGGAAGGTTGACGACGAGAGGTAAGATTATGAAGATAATCACTGTAATATAGCGTAAGGAAGGGGCATATTACATGGAGAATTTATAAATGAAATGTATCCTTGAATAAGTAGTTTATAATGCAAGAAATGGTCTGTAGACTATATAATTAGGGTTAGATTCCCTATCATTTCTTATATATATTTTTATAAGCGGTTTCTCATTATGTTACCGGTTTCTGAGTTAGTATAAATAAGGGGTAGATATTAGGGTATAATTGTAGGGGAGGATAATATACTTGGGTGGTATGATATAATGAAATAAAAGGGTATATACCAATTTTGGGTTAGATTCAACAGTTTAATATCTCTCCCTTTTTCTTTTAGAAAAAGGGGAGAAGTTTATTACAAAAAGTTTTTTCTTTTTACATCTTTGTAAATTTAAAACGCCGACTTAAAGTAAAATGTATTTTAGAATTTCTAACTCTTTTAGTTAAAATTGTGTTAAAAAATTGATTTCAAATAATAATACTGAAAATATGAGACAAAATATGGATACAGATTTACAAAAATTTATTAAGTGTGATGTATTTACACCAGACGATATAAGCAAATTAATGGCTTCTAAATTAAATAATAACGGTAATATTTTAGAACCATCTGTCGGTAGTGGAAATTTGTTGAAGCATATAAACCTTAAAAACTACGAATATGCCGATATATTTGAAATCAAAAAGGAGTATCTGGACATTATCCCATCCAACGAAAAATTAAATATTTATAATTGTGATTTTATAAAAAAACAGATTGATAGGAAATATGATAATATAATAATGAATCCACCATATATTAAAATGCAAGATTTGTCCAAAGGTTATAGAGAGTATTTAAAAACCCATTTTGACATACTAAAAAATGGTATTGTTGATATATATTACGCATTTATAATTAAATGTTTGGATTTGTTGAAAACAGATGGTATAATGGTTTCAATAACACCAAATTCTTACTTGTACAATAAGTCGTCTCTAAAACTACGTAAATATTTATTTGATAATAAGTATGTTAAGGAAATTATTGATTTTAATGATAAAAAGATATTTCCCAATGTATCGGTTTATTGTTGTATAACCATATTTACTAAGACAGATAAGGAAAGCATTATTTATAATAATAGAAAAATAATATATACAGATATAATAAAAAATTATTCATTATTTAACACAACATCCAATAATAAGTTGAAATTAAAAGATATCTGTAAAATCAGGAATGGTATAGCTACTTTACGTGATAAAATATATATTCATTCTACAAAATTATATGACGAACCTTGTTGGAAAAAAATAACAAAGGGAAATACAGAACGATTTATTATTTATCCGTACAAAGATGGTATTATTATAGATGAGGTGATATTTAGTAAAGAAAATCCATTAACATACAAGTATTTATTATCTCAAAAAGTGGAACTTTCTAAGAGAGATAGAGGTAATAAAAAATATCCGAAATGGTATTCATATGGACGAACCCAATCATTAAAATGTAGTAAAAAAATGTGTATATATATACCTTGTTTCTTAAATCCAGCGTTAATCCATGAAAACATTACTATAAAAAATAACATATTGCATTCTGGTTGTTTATGTATTGAACCAAATAATGAAGAAGATATACAAACAATTATAAAAACAATTATTAACAATAAAGAATATATTAAACTAAATTCATCAAAAAGGTCTGGTGGTTGGATTAACCTAAGTAGTAGAACATTATATGATTTAGAATTATAATAATTTACATAGAATAGAACGGAATGACCTATATGGTGTAATAAACTTTTTAATAGGGTGTATACTATCAAAACATTCGCCCTCATTTTTAATATGTTCAACTTCAACAATATAGTTAATTACATCATAACATATGCCACGTTTTATTAACTCATTATAATTTGCAATATCACTTGTTTTTACGGTTTCAAAATGGTCGATTTGTTTGATTTGTTTTTTGATTGTTAAATATGGAGTCCTATTCATTAATATATTAATGGGAACAATGTGTAAATTTGCATTTGCCCATTTTATGTGCATCAATTCACCAGTTAGGTTTTCCCAGGCATTATTTTTATTTTGTTTATAATTAGTCATAATAATCTTAACAGGAAATATTATATATGGTATATTATTCTTTAAAACTACAATATCACATTTCTTTTTTCCACTTGAATTACATGAATCTATATTGTATTCTAATCTTGTAACAAACCCCTTTTCGCGAGTAAAATATCGTTCCAATATATCCTTTATTGAGGAATGGAAATAATCTACTTTTTTAGAACTCCTTGGACCATATTTAAAATATTTTTCATAAGTTTCATTTATTATTTGAATAAATAGTTTTTCTTCTAATAATAACTTTATAGATTCCATTATGTATTATGTTGTTATCGTATGTGTTGATTGTTTTAACGTTGATTGCTTAATTAATGATTATATATACTTTAACCTAACTAGTAAAAACTTTTTGTCAATTTATAATTTAAGATTTTTAAATTATTATATACCCAACACATTAGACTTCTTAGATGACACTGAAATATCTCACACGTTTGCACCTGGTTCTTATTTTTAGATAAATAATACTGAACTGCGGATATTTTATAATCTTCGCTTTTGTGTGGTTATAAGTATTTCATATAATATTGATTATAGAATATCCTTTTATATATTGACAAAAATTTTACACTAGTTAGGTTGAAGTATAATCAATCATTAATTAAGCAATCAACGTTAAAACCAAAGACACACAATAACAACATAATACATTATGAATTTCAGTTCATTTATTGAGGCCAAGATGAAACAAGGCGATAAGGAGGGAAATCAATGCCTAAAAGAAATAGGAACTGCTTTAAACAAGGACCGTTATTTTGACCTAGATAGCATGGTAGAAGCAATGAATGATGATACCATGGAAAGGTTGGAAGAAGCAATCGAACGGGTGAAATTCAACAAAAAAAGATTTTGCCAATGGGAAACATGCACCAAAAAACAAGCACTAAATATGAATGCGTGTCATACTCACAGCACAGGGTATAAATTAGAGGGTGAATTTGGTGGAGAATATGGGTACTTTAAATACCTAAAACCCCTAACCGAAGAACAGGAAGAATGGGTAAGCGAATTTCGCGAATGCTGCTATCACTCAGGACAACCATGTCAAGGCAATCAAGATGGTACAGCAGAGGAAGATTGCGAATGCATACTAGGCAGAGAATACGCTAGTTTGATATTAACACCCCTAGGAGACGAATACGCACACATAAAGGCGGACAACTGGAAACTAGGAGATTAATTATAACTTTATACTTAACAAAAAAAAGAGGCACTTTACAAACCCTTTTTCTTTTAGAAAAAGGGGACACACACACATCATCATCATGCACTCTATTATTTTATTTATTGACACATCTATATAGTCTTGATTTAAACACAATAAAAAGATTATAATAAGACTTTAATCCATTTCCCATTATATTACCGGTTTCCCGTTATCTTACCGGTTTCTGAGTTAGTAGTATATAGACCGGTTAGATTATACGGGTTATATAGGAGGGGGAAGAGGGGGGAGGATGGTAGTTATATGGTGTGTATATGGTAGGGTTAGATGCTAGGGTTGCTAGTTGCCACTGTATTCTATATTAATACAATCCATCTAGAAAGTTATTAATATAATTATATTCATTTTGATAACATTGTTGCTTATAAAAGTCGATAGCATCATTATCTTTGAATTTTGGTTTAGTAAATCTATTGATTTTTACATATTCTACCGTTCTATCATACTCTTCTTCAGTGCATATAAATGGCTGTAGATGTTTAATAAAATTATAGTGATTATTATAATAACAATTTATATGTTTATTCTTTCTATCATTATTTATATTCTTTAATATTGGAATACGGTTACCTAACCTATCGATGTCAACTTCTAATTGACTATCCCATGACGTAGAATGGGGATATATATGTTCCGTTTGAAAATCATGATTATTTATATATTCTAAAGGCATTTTTCTATAATAGGCGGAAATCATCATCATAATATCATAATATCTAAGGCTTCTACGTGATTTCTTGCTTGAATTTAAACATGGTTTAATACTAAATTTATTAAGTATACATAACAAACCATAAAATAATTCACGTGTAATTTCTTTGGATCTATCAATGATACATTTTTTATTAACCTTTGGTAATAATGTTTTGATGTTACCTTTTATTTCTTTATCTCGTAATATATCTTTATTTTCAAACTTATGTATTATGTCCTCATTTTTACATTTTGCTTTTAATTCTTTGACAAAGTAATGGAATAATAAAACAATCTTCAAAGAAGATTTTATATCTTCATTAATGGTTCCATGTTTTTGTTCTTTAATAATCATTGTAAGTAAAACTAACAGTCTGGTTTTGTCTATTTTCTTACCAAAAGACAAATCATTATTTTTAACGAATCTTTCTTTTTCATATTTTATTGGATACATCTCTTTTAATGCACTCGAAATTACATCGCATGCTTCAACAAACTTATTATTAAAATCGTTATTATTATCAAAAGTAAATAATGAACTATATATTTCGCTATTAGTATTTTCTGTAAAATGTGGATTATAAAGATAGTTAAATAAATCAAATATTATAGGCATAACATTTTTATTGTTTCCTCCACCATTCTTATTGGAACAAAATTCATTGTAATTATTAAATAATTTAAATCTTTCAGAACACAAATCATTCAAACCAACTAGAAAGTCAAATGCCATAATATCTTTTATAACTCTTTCTTCTTTATCTATTCCTATTAATTTTTCGATATCGCTTGGCTTATTTTGTAAATATTTTTCTATAAATACATACAACGATTTTTTAAATTGTTCATCCATATCAGCATTAACATAACAAAGACTTGCTGAAATTGCGTCACGTTTACTCATACTGCTTTCATAACGGTTTGTTTCTTCAAATGTGTTTACTTGTTCGTCAACTGTATAGTTATGGTATATGGCAAACG
>Ga0255754_10000515_pt1 | contig 30476 bp, 28 predicted proteins | sample 101ome_22_FD_179954 | JGI IMG/M metagenome (GOLD analysis project Ga0255754, IMG submission 179954) | Coastal salt marsh microbial communities from the Groves Creek Marsh, Skidaway Island, Georgia - 101412BT metaG (version 2) | ecosystem: Environmental > Aquatic > Marine > Intertidal zone >... | reverse complement strand
TGCATACTTTTATAGACTTTACGTCCTGTTTGTTTCATTGGCATAATTTTTCTCCTAAATTATATATGTACTTATCTCAAGAACTCATGCCAGTCCAGGTCAAACTGGATTGAGTTTATTTTGTGTATTCCTATCAAATATAATACATAACTTGCTACACTTGAACCACGTCCTACTCCCCATACAACATTATTCTCACGCATAAAATCTACAAGATAGATCATATATTGTAGTAATGGAAACATACCGCGCACTTCATATTCATCTAATTCTTCCATACAACGATACCAGTTCTTACTGGCTTGTGCCGCCGCTCTACTTTTAAAGCCTTCTACTTCGTGAAGTTTAGATAATACTATAGAACGTACATCCATATTTTTGTATTTTTCAGGCATAAACCATTCACCTTGACATACACCGTCAAAAGTCTTTTGATCTACATCAAGCGGAATATACTTTTGCAATGGATCCATGCCTTGTTCTTCCATTGCTGTATTAAATTTATCAATGTCATCAGATTCGTCACAAAGTACAACATGTACCTTATCTGCATGACCACTATAGATCATATCTATAAGATCGCGGTTAGAGAATCGTGGAATACCTAAATCATCTGTTTTCATTAGCATACATGTATTTTAACTGATATTAATCAGATTGTCAAGTCCAGATTCGCCATTTTGTTCATCTTTTATTCTCTGCATTTCTTTTGCAGATCGCGTTCTGGCTTCTTGTTTATACATTTCAAGAATTGTTGAAATTTGCTGTTGGACTTGTGGATTGCGTGATTGAAAATATTTTTTGGAGAGATCCCTAATAGACTCGTCTATTTGTGCATTAGTTAAATCATCAAACGAATCTACTAAGGGATTAAACATTAACTAAACTGTCCTAAGTAGTGTGCATAAACTGATTGCCCGCCGTCATCTGTCCAAAAGTCGATAATTACAGGATCAGTATTTGAACTTAACTGTAAAGGATCTGGAAATCCTTCGCCGTACTTAATTACACCTGGCGCTTCTGTTGCCCATGTTACTGTTCTTGGACTACTTTCAGATGCAACATCAGAACGTAACACTATTCTAATTTTGCCATATTTTCCAGCATCTGGCCAAAGTGCCAAACGTAAAGTTAAATCGTCCTCAACAGTGATTGTTTGATAATGACCGTTAGTAAAGTTAATATCATTCTGTGAATCAACGGTGCCAATGTTATTAACTTCATCTGTTGTGTTTTCAAAACTTACATCTCGAATAACTGTTCCGTTAAAATCATTATCGCTATCTAATTTAGCAGTTGTATCTTGCAGTGCTTCAATTTCTTGTTTAGATGCTATAAAGTTATCTTTTATAGTACTAAAGTTATCGCGGAAGCCCTGCGAATCGTTATCTTGACCAGCTACAGGATATTCTGCATCTATGTCGGTTGTGTTTATATTACTTGCCATTGTTTATCTCTCCAAAATATTTATTATATATTAAAATCGTAATTAGCAAATACGAAGTATTTAGGCACTGAAATACCTTCTGTACTGTCAATTAAGAATCGATCTATGTCTAATTCAAATTGTCTATAGTCAAACTCAGAAAAGTTAATTGCCGCTTTAATTGTCTCAGCTCCACCTGGTTTACAAAAACATAATGGCAATGCTAAAACGTACCCTAATTCTTGAATACTATCTTCTTGTGCTGTTCGCATCCATAGCGGTAAGAAATTTCGTTCTGTACGTCCTAACTTTCTTAATTCATTACGTATGTTACTTATGTTGCTAACAAATTTTGTAATTTTATTTGGATCACTAACTAACACAGCATTGCTGTCAGCTCTTACAGTGTTTTCTGGAATAGGTCTTTGAAATAAGTTAGTTTCAGAACCTCTACTGTAAAGAGCTAACACATTGCCTTCTCTGGTTCCTATAGATGCTTGTGAACCGATACGCCAACTTACATCGTTGTTTCTGGTTCCTATTATTAATTCATCATCTGCTTCTATTTTTTGTGTAGGTTTTCCTCGCAATCCAATAGGTATAAATGATTGTGAAGTTGTATCATAGTTTGGATCGTTAGGTGTAGTCCTAATAGTATTTGCTAATATTTTATAATTATTTTTAATTGTAATTCTGTTAGCAACCTTACCATCCTTTTCATAAGGATCTTTAAGCTCTAAATAAACAACCTCGTACACAACATTATTAGTACCAGGATCTTTTGCTACTGCTGTTTTTAAATCTGCAATTTTAAGATTTTTTCTATTTGTATTAAGAGCGGTTGCCGCAACATATTGTTCTGCTAATTTTGTTTCGATACCTGGATAAACTAATAATTTTATATCCTTTGTTAATCCAAACTCTGGATCATTTGGTCTATATAATAACTCTGGAGGGAATATTGCAGGATCTGTAATAAATTCATTATATGTAATTCTTTGTTCTGTTTTAAGTAATGGCTTAAAATATACATTAGAATATAACTTATCATCAGGATCGGATACATTTATTGTAAACGTTCTTCTATCAGCACTATATCCAAAATGATCTCTAACTTCGGCTGTAAATGTATATCCTCTATCAATAGATGTAGTATTACCGTCAAGTACAAAATTTGCACTATCAAATACAGTAAGTCCCAGATTATCAGTATCTCCAAAACTGGTTATCTTACCAATTATTTCGCCGTCATACGCTAATTCTAATCCTGGAGGCAATCTACCATCAACTAATCTATATAACAGTGTTGCATCAGGAACGCTTGTTTCTGCTTTTACACTTAATGTTGAAATATAGTTTGCACTAATATCACCTAAGTCATTAGATGTTAACCATGTAATATTACTATCTACTTCACCAAGCAACCTTACTCTAAATGTTTTTTGTGTTTCGGCTCTTTCTGTACTTCCGCCTGTAACACGAACAGCATTTACAGTAAATTTATATTCTTTTGTTACTTGTGGCTGATATGGAACTTTACCAGATACTTCTCCCGATTGTTCATCAAGTGATGTTCCTGGAGGTAATTGGCTTTCACTACCATCGTCATTAGTATCTAATAATTCATAATATGTAAATCCTGTAAGTGAGTTAGGATCTATAACATCTAAGAAAAGTGTCATATAATTATTAGCTCTTCTAAAACCAAGGTCACTTGGTGTTAGCCAAATAGGAGTTCTAATATGTGTATTGTCAGCTGTAAATATACCTGTACCAACTTGCATAATAGTATTATCTGTACGCAAGAAGTCATCACCTACTACATATATTCTAAATGTCCTATCTGAAATACTGTCGCCGTCTGTAACACTTACAGTAAATTGATAAAAACGATTTAATTTTTTTGGAACTTGGGTAGGTGTAGCAAAATCATATATTGCTATGTCATAAAAGAAACTGTCAAAACCTTGTGCGCTTTTTATACTAAAATCAAAAGGATAACGGTCAAAATTATTTTCGTCGTATAGTCCGCTCTTTGCTTGTTTTTCAAGAGCTAACACAGGATCTACAACACCAACAAGTCTTCCGTCTTTTGTAAGTTGTATACCTGGCGGCAGTTCGCCCGAGTCATGGCCAAGATAGTATGTAAGTGTTTGTCCAGAACTTGTATCTCTATCTATTACTTGTAATTGAAATTCAAGTGGAGTACTATCTAAAATATAATATGTGTCATTTCGGCCAACTGGTAATAAATCTTCGGGTGTGATCCAAACTGGTTCATCTGCACCTGCTACATCTATAGAAAACGTTCTGTCTTGTATTACATCGTTAAGTGTAGCTCTTAATACAAATCTATAATTTGTTAGTCGAGGAACTTCAAGTGGTGTTCCTTCTAAAATTACACCATTAAGACGCATACCTTTAGGAAGTTCTCCGCCTAAAAGTTTTATTGTAGCATTACTATCTACAGGTAATGTAACAGTAGTTGTAATACGCTCTTGAAGTTGAGCTATCTTAGTACCAGATTTTTTAGTCCAAATTGCCATCTACACGCTCTCCGTATAGTATTTATCGGCTTTAAGTACTAATAGTGCCAAGGTCAATTTCGATATCTGAAACATCTTGGCCAATAAACGCTCCCATGTCTACTGTATAATCTCTAATAATCAAATCAAGAATAGATGTAAAACGTCTTTCAATTAGTTTTCCAAAGTCCCAGTTATTATCAAAGTACGCATCAAGATAGCGGATATCAATTCCATGCACTAAACCTGTAAGGTTTCCTAAGAATGAAGCCGCATTAATTGTACCAACATTGCTAATATTATTATAGTCAACATTTAATGTTCCGCCTAATTTAGGATTAGTATCTTGTTCAACTAAATTTGTAGGATCAAGATCAACAAATAAATGTGTATTAGAAACTCTGGTATTAATACTATTACCTCCCATTATACCGAGGTAATTGTTATTGTTTACAGTAATACTTCCATTATCGGAAAGAACTAAAATTCCGCTAATTCCGCCTGTGGAGTTAATTGTAATTGTATCGTTATTTGCCGTTAATGAAACGTTTTGGCCTGCTTGTAGTTTTTTAAATTGTAGCACATTATTAACAGTTTGTGCATAAATGCCTTCTCCTGATGTACCAATGTTTTCTACAGACAACGGAATATTTGTAATACGACTGTCAAGGTCATTTAAGTTGTCGTTTACCTTAATAAACGCTTCACGGAGATCATCACCGGTCCCGTCGTTTGCAATATTTCCTACATTAATTTCATTAATAGCCATTTAAAAGTATCTCCGTTATACTGTATTTATTTAATTTTTGTATCTAATCCCCAAGCCGCCTCGAACTGTTAATGAGCCTCTTAGAAATGGCGTTGTTGGAGCAACATAACCAACCGTATCATTTGGGTACGGAGTTGTTAACGGAACAGTACCAAGAAATGCTACGCGAGCATCACCGCCTTGTAATCTATTACGATCTGACCATTCTGTACCTTCTGCTGTAGTACCTCTTGTGCCGTCATAAAAGTCTGCACTATCCTGTATATCTACGTTTGATTCTATCCAATTTCTTAAATCATTATATGTCCAACCTCTGTTGTACTGCATTACAGTTGCTAAAAATCCACAAGCAACTGGACATGCCGCTGATGTTCCACTAAATCGTGTATCGCGACTGTCATAAGTTGTAGATAAATCTGCATAAGTGTCATCATAACGTGCAATATCAGTACCATATAAACCTACAGTTGCCGCAAGTGTTCCGTCTGCTGGGGCATATAAATCAATAGCATTGCCCATATCACTATAGGTTACTTTTCTTTCTCTTCCGTCAATTGAAAATTGATCATCTAATGCTCCTATATTAATAGCAGGAAATTCTACAGTTGTATTTCCTTGCAATGTTTGGCTTTCAGTTTTTCCAATGTGTTGCGGAAAGCCTCGTCTATTTGTTGTACCTGTAACAGTATATCCAAAACTAAGAAACGTTTGAGCGCCTGAAGTATTGTAAACACCGTCATTTGAATCATCACTAATATGATTGTCATAGTTAGGATCATCAGGATTAACTTGCATTTGTCCTGAATTGCCAGCGGCAACAACAAATATAAAACCACTGTCTGTTAGCTCTTTGCCAGCTTCAGTCATAGAATTGTCATACATTTCTGATTTCCAACGACCGGCGTCACCATCATAGCCCATCCATCTCATAAACTCTGGCTCGTCTGATGATCCAGGGTATGCTGTTCCTGTAGCACTTTGAAAGTAATAAAAACTTGAGCTCTTTCCTGCTCTAAATCCCCAGCTGTTTGATCCTAATGTTGGATCTTTTGTACCGTACAGAGGATTTACGGGTTTATAAAGATGGAATATTTTACAAATATCAAACCCTATTTCAAAACTTCCAATATTTCCGTTACTATATAAATTCATGTGCCATTTGTTAGCATTGTAAGCCCAGCCGTGTGTGCGGCCATAAATTAGACTTGCACATTGAGTTCCGTGGGTTGCAGATGCAACTGTAGGATATGTCGAGTTAGATCCGTGCGACCCGTCTCTTGTATATCCTGTGTTTGTAAGTATGTTACCAAATTCTGCAAACTGTGCTGAACGCTGTGTACTATCTCTCCACCAGTTGTGTGCGGCAGTTTCTGTAGGTACTATTGTGCCGTCCCATCGAGTTTCTAATCTATTTCCTGGATCTGCATCAAACCAGTCTGGGTCAATATAATACGGTCCATCTAATAACACGTCAAGTACGTCACAATAACCATCTCCTGGTAATACATTTCCGCCAATATAATCTTGCGGATTAACAGCATTTACTACACCTGTATTGATAAATTCTGTATGTCCGATCCAAGTACCATTATCCATACAAATTATGTCAACGTTTTCGCCCGCGCCTTGTTGTGTTGGATTTCTCTCAATGTATTGATTAGTAGCCGTTGATGTTGCTACCCAAGGATTTCTTTTTTGTTTACATCGTATAAGTTGTGCAGATGCTCTATTCAAATCATCAATACCAGAAGTAATTGCTGAATTTCCCCAGTCGTGATAGTTTCTTACAGTATCAGTATAGCGACCATAATCAGCACCATTTACTTCCATTTTTAAATCATCTTCAGTTGCATTAAATATCTCTGGATATCTTGCTGGAGTTAAATTTATAAATTTTACACGATGATCTTGTTTTAAAGTATCTGCTTCGTCGTCAGTTAATAAAAATTCTCCTCTTGTAGGACTGTGATCTGTATGATTTTCACAAACAATAATTCTGCTTAATAAAGAACCATTAACTAATTGGTCGTGTAGTTCGTCAAATTGTTCAGCAGTATTTGTACTTAGGGTATAATATTTTTCGCTCATTTTTCACCTTAATGCAAGTCGACCCAAGAACCATTAGCCCAGCCTTGGAATTTATTTGTATCGGTATTGTAAACCATGTCCCCGTTTAATACGTCTGTAAGTGTATCACGTATAGCTGTAGTAACATTTACAAGTCTAAATGGACTTGAAGTTACTGACACCCTGCCACCACAACTAAGTAAAATGTCACTTTCTGAAGTTATCTCTGGCGAACCTGTTCCAGTTGTAACTAATTCTCCAGTCACGGCCATATCGCCATCAACAATCACAGTTCCTGGTACAGAAACATTTATATCACCTGGTGATGTTAATTGAGGTGTTTTTGAAAATGTAATATCTCCGGTTGTTAATACGTTTTCAACAGTTAGATCACTATTCATAATTACAGCCGGAGTAATACTAATAGCAGAACTGTCGTCAGTGTCAATTACACTATTTGCAAAACTAAAGTTTCCAACAGTGTCTCCTACAATACCAGACAAGTCAACAGTATTTCCATTAGTAATAGACAAGTCTGTTCCTACTAAGTTGAGCGACTGTGAATCAGTATTGTCTAATAATGATGTTAAATCAACACTATTACCTCCTGTAATAGAAAGCGTAGTTCCTACAAATGATAGTGTTTGATTATCACTTTCTGCTGTAATAAATCCTACATCGTTTATTAATTCAGATAATACTGTTGGTGCACCTTGCACATCACTGTAAGTAATGCCCGAAGGTCTCCATGCTCCTGAATAAAATTTAAAAAATTTATTTGTAGTATCGCCACTAACAATTACATTGTTTAATTCTTGTATATTTTTTGTACTTATATCTGTTTCGCCTTGTGGCCCTGGTTCAAACCTATTTGTAATAGAATTAAAAATTAAAACATCGCCTTCGTTTGGAGCAGTATCTTCTACATCATCTAACTGTCTTGTAGTTTGCGGAAGTGTTGGCTTATTAATTAGATCATTATAATCACCACTAAACGAAACTGGAGTATTATTAAGATCATCAAAGTTACCAGTAAATGCAACATTAGCCAAAGACTGTCCGTTTACTGTTAAAGAGCCACTTGATATATTTCCTATGCTAATAATACTATTAACATTAATTAAACCATTGCCTGATAAATCTAAATTATCTCCTGGCGGTAGTTCTTTTATTTTATTGTTGTCACTTGTGTCAACTATGAGTGGAAATCTGTTTGCCATTATGTTCTTCCTACAACTATTTCAATTGTTCCTTTGTCACCGTCATCTTTTGATTCAAGTGCTTTACCAATTATTCTACCAACCCCCGGATTGTTATCTACCATAGCATATCCTGGAATAGCACTTGTTACAAGCATATCACCTTTTTCAACTTTGCCAATTACTTTACAAGGTACACGACCTGTTAGTGCTACTGCTACTGTATTTACTTCATCTAACTCTGAGTTCATTAAATATGCTGGATTTGTTGATATAACACCTGCAACTCTATGATCTCCTTTTTGCGAAGTAAGTGTTACTTCTGCTTCGCCACCAAATACAACAACTGTTCCTGGATCATATGGCATATCAGCTATATATTTTTCTGCTAAGTCAGCATATTTTGCTTCTGTTGCAACACCATTAAATGTGTTAGCATACATAACGTCCCAGCGAGAACCAGTTGAACCAATATTACGTGTACCAGTTGCGTCTGGAATAATATTACTTGCAATATCTGCATTAAAATCAACAGTGTCAGATGCGGCATTACCAAGTGTAACATTACCGTTAACTTGTAATGTGCCGTTAATTGTAGTGTTACCGTTATCTGTATCAACTAAGAATCTATTTACAGTATCGCTGCCGTTTCTAATTCTAAACACACTGTTTGAACGATTAATATCTAAGTTACCTTCAACAGTTAAACTTGCAGTATCGATTTCGACGTTTTCAGTCATCTTAATAGCTGTATTACTTACTGATAATCTTGGCTCACCACTTGCAATTAATTGAATTGTATTGGCAGCATGTCCCTCATATTGTGATCCGTTACCTAATCCAATACCTGTTGTGCTATTTGCTGTTTCACCTGACTCCGAAGCCGCCTCAATAAAGTTTGTATACATCCAACTTGATGCAACATAACTTCCAATATTAAATGATGAATCTGTTTTGGCTTCTGATTCAACAAATGCATCATTTGTTGCATTATTTGTAATTCCACCTAATACAATATGTCCAGGGAATTTTGTTTGTAAGTTGGCACTTGAGTTACCTGTTGCTGTAAATATTGTTGCGCCACCTGGTGAGCTAACAGTTACAGTACTTGTAGAACTATTAGCTTCGATAGTATCAAAGCCTGCAACTTTTAATCCTGCACAATTTAGATATCCATCCGGATCACGTCTTGCAATAGTGTTTGCACCAGTTGCTATACTAATTTCAGTTGTTGCATAAATTCCGTCTTTGGTTTTTATTAATGCAGATCCAACTGTAGTATCAGTAGGTGCTGATGTTGGAGTTCCTAAATTAGCATTGTCAGCAGTTGTGTTTATTACATCTGCTGATGTACCGAATATACCACTTACGTTTTTAACATAGATAGATGTTTCAAGGTATGTGTCTCCTTGTACTATACCACTTGCGCCGCCTTGTTGTAAAGCATCACCATTGTTTGCGCTTACAGGTGTTGCAAAAATTAGTTCAGTAGTAGAAGCTTCAGTCCATTCTCTATCGTTAAAGTCTCTATCTTCAAGACCTTGGCCGTACTTGACCACATCGCTGTAATCAACTGCTTCTGGATCTCCAGTACCAGTAGTTTGTCTACCAAATACTTGATACTGATCAACATCATTCATTTCGGCAAATGCAATACCGTTTTCTTTAATACGAATGAAACCTGCTAAAGCATCAAAGTTTTCGTCACTGAAAGTAGCAACACCTAAATCTGACTGTAGTTTGTTTGGCTTAGCCCAACCTGTTGATGGATCGTCTTCGTCAAATGTAGTTGACTTATCCATTAATAGTTTACTTTGACGTATGTTTGCACCGCTGTTAACATCGCCGTCTCTTATACTATCTGACTCGTATTGTAAATTAATTAATGTACTTCCTGCTCCCCTTGATACAATTATGTCAATATCACTTGCAGGGTCTTTAGATGCATTTGCAACTTCGTCAATTACACCATCAACTATTGTAGCAAAAATACTTTCACCTGGTTGATCAAAAAGTGTTTCTCCAATTTGGAATACACCACTAATAGGAGTATACGTAACAATAACACTACTTCCTAAAATAGAATCTGTAAAGACTTCTAAATCAACAATTTCTCCTGTTTTTGTTCCGCCGCTAATACCAATTGTATCACCAATATTCCAAGATCCGCCTTGTACTGGTTCTACAATTACTCTTTTTTTACCAGTTGCAACTAATACATCATTTTCTGAAATATTATTAAATTCTATATTTCTTAAGTTTTCAAGTTGGTCAAATGCTTGTGCCTTACTGTCTACGTAATTTTTATTTGTTGCCGCTTGTCCATCTGAACCAGGTAATGCCAAATTAGTGATTTGATTTTGTCCCATATCAATATCACCTTCCATTGCACTGCCGCCGTTAAGTGGAAGGAATCCAGTACCAATTCTATTACCAGTTGGAGCTGGGTCAATTTGACTTCCGGCACCTACATTATATCCTAAAACACGATTAATATAACCAACTACTGATTTTTCTGTTGGTACTGCTTGACCGGAGTTATCACTCATTGAGTCATCTGCTGAGAACTCGTTAATTGTTACACCACGTTTGAATCCTAACGAGTTAGCGTTTGTAATACCAATCTCGCCAGCAAACTCAATATCACCTGTTGCCTGGTCAACGCTAAAGAACTTACCTACACGGAAGAAACCGTATTGGTCAGTTGACATCCAGAACACACGCCCTTTGCGTCTTTCCCATACTTGAGCACTTGTAGCAGTTGGTGCATCTGAGTAGCTGTCAGCAAGATCATTTTCAGCATCACCTAATAAAACGTTTGGATAGTTTGAATCGTTAAATCCACCTGTACCAATCTGTGTAAAGTCATGGCCAGTTGCACGACATAATGAAATAGCAACAGTAATTTCAGCAGTAGCACCTTGATCTAATCCTGCAAAAAACACTCTATCGGACGGGTTAACTGCAACTGCAAGTCCAGTCCCGCCATAACCACTAATATCAGAACCGTGGTCTTCAATGTCAATATATACAAATGCACCGCTATCGTCATAACCAGTAATCCTGTGGGTTTTACCTCTCCATGTAAATATCATACCGCCTGTGTATCCGGCTTCACCGGGTTGTTTACCAGCATTATCTCTTGTAAGTCTTGTTACAGTAGTTGGATTAGTAATTTGTTTAATTGCAAGTTTAGTATCACCTTGTGCGCCGCCATAGCCGCCGCCAAGATTTGCAGTATCAATTTCCATTTGAACAAAATTGTAACCAATTTCAAACGCAGTATTGATTTCTTCTGCTACTAAAGGTTGTCCAAAAGTATCTAAATTTTGGAAACTTAAACTACGATATGTGACATCGTCACTTTCGTCAAAGTTAATAGCAGTTGACGGGCGAGTTACAAGTTTACCTTGATCTCTAACGCCATCAAATTGGTGGCTAAAATTATGTCTATATTCTATTGTAGCACCATTAGGAACAGTATCTCTTAAACTACCAAAAAAGTCTGTAGCACTAACATCGTCAGCACGTATTTCTAACTTATAAACTGTACCGTTGTATACATTTCCAACAGCAACTATATCATCTACACTGTCACCTTCAGTACCATCATTATCTGTGTCTGATACGTTAGTTACATTAGAAATAACATAGTTTAGAACACCAACTGAGCCGCCATGATCAATTGTAATTTGACTGTTTACAGATGGAGGATACTCCATGTCAGTTACAAATAAAGAACTTTCATCAAATGCATTTGGTGTATCAACAGTTGTATATGCCTTTGCAGGAATAGTCATTGGATATTTCAGTGTAACCTGATCTGGAATTTCGTTAGGATCAGCACCTTCAGATACAAGTCCAAAGAAGCCGTAACCGTTAGAACCGTTTAGTGATCTAATCTCTGAACCGTTCTTCGCATAGTACGCTGCCTGACAGTAGTATGTAAACATAGATACCATCTCTGAGAACGCACCGTTGTTTGTAACAAGTCCATAACCTAAGTCGTTAATTTGTGTAAAGTCGTTACCGAGCATAGAACGGTTACCAGCAGTCTGTAAGAAAATGCTTCTGTAATATAATCCATCTGGGAATTGACTTTCGTCATAGCCGTCACCGTCATTTGAATCAGCATCAAGGAATATTCTACACCAACCGTTTCCTGAGTCGTAGTCTGAAATAGCGTTAACCTGATAACGTCTACCTTCTACATAGAACGGACACGGTAGTTCTGGCGGACGAATAAACAAACCATTTCCTGGTGTTGATCTTACCCATAGCTCAAAATTATTAACTTTACCAGGACCGTTATAAGTGCCTGTGTTAATATTCTGCGGAACATAAACTGGAATGTTACCAGTAAACGCATCAACATACATACCGCCTCTAAAACGTTTTTTGTTATCACTCTTAGAGAAACTTGAACCAGTTTGGATATATGGTGATTTAGTTAGAATCTGTCCTGAAGGATCAAGAACAATCATAAATCCGCCTTGTCCTTGAACTGTAACATTACGTAAAATAGTAGCATCTGACATCATAAACACGTCTACGCCATCATCATCGTTACGCTTTGGAGGATTATATGCCGGATCAAAAGCAAAGTTTACAACATCAATCAATGCACTTGCTATTTGAACTGTTCCGGCTTCAGCTGAATCTTGTGATACGTCAGGTTCAGTAGAACCGTTTTGTGCAGGTGCTGTTCCTACAAGTAAATCACTTAATAAGGTTGAAATATGCTGAATAGCGGCTTTTGTAATATTTGCTTGTCCGTCAAATCCGCCTGTGTCATCAGTTTCGTCAACATTAAATTGACTAATGTAATTTGAAAAATACTCGCCTTGTGATTCTAATATAAACTCTTGTCCGCCAATAGTCATATCTTTTATTAAGGCGTCTACAATTAAACCAACATCTCTACGGCATTTTGCTACATTATATACAAAATTAATATTATCGTCAAGATAATCAATTCCTTCAGTTGCTAAATTATTAGTTTCAGTAATAATTTGATTAGCACCGTCTTCAATACTATCTGCTACCCATGCAATAGGAGCAGTAATTTCTGTAGATAGATTTCCAATTCCTTCGTCAGTTATAACTGTTTCAATTTCTGCTACTAATCCGTCAAGTAAGTTGCCTTCAACTGCTGTTGCATCTGTTCCAGTTGTGTCTTGTGTTTCAAAATTTCCTGTTGTTGGAGTAATTGCTGTACCTTCAACAACATCTTTAACTATATCCCCTAAATGATCGTATGCTGCCGCAGTTGCAACTGATTCGCCAACTCCGCCTTGATAAATTCCATCTTTATAGTAAGTTGTTGCTACATTAAGAGTGGCACTATTGCTACCATATAAAATATCATATGATAATGCATCTACTATGTAACCAACATCACGTGAACATTTTGCAGAATCATAATCTAATAGTGGAAAGTTTTCTTCTATCCATGCAGTTATTTCTGCTTTGATAAACTCTTTATTACTTTGTAATCTGTCATGTGCATCACTTGCATTTGGAGTTGGTAATGCTCCTGGTACAGGGAAGCTAAGTGCATCTTCTGTGTCGTTTTCAAGAATGTCAATAATTTCATCAAATGCTTGATTTGATCTTGTTGTTGCTGTAGTATCTGCTGATACCGCTGAAAGGCTTGCTACTTCAGTTTTAAGATGTGTTAGTGCATCTACTAAGTAACCTCTTGCAGACGATCTATGACGTAATATTCTTCCTGCTACAACAGCTCTGTAATTGGATCCTAAGGCAACGTCATATGCTACTGCATCTACTGCAAATCGTAAATCTTGATTAAATGTAGTTCTATTATATAACAGTTCATTTTTGTTATTGTCAATATAATAGATTACTTCGTCTTGAATAAATTCTTTATTAAGGCGCATTATCTCTGCGGCAATTAGGTAATTACCTGTATTAGTTACTGTTGCGCCAGTATTTTTAACTCTTTCATTGTCTGTTAGGTAGTGTCTACCAAAGTATCCTTGCAATTCACCGTTTTGATTATAGAATGGTGCACCGTCTTGAATTAGAGGTATTTCGTCAAACTCATTATCACGGAAGAAATAAGTATCTGCCCAAGGTGATTGCGAAACACGTCTCTTAGGACGAATAATTACTCGTCTAAATTCATCACCTTTTAATGATACATTGTTAGCAAGTTTAATTGGAAAATCTTCTTCGTAAATGCCTGACTCAACAAAGATTGTAACTTGCTTTTCTTTTACAAAATTACCATATTCTACAGTTTCGTTTTGAATAAAATCTTTACCATTAAGCTGTATTAATTCAAATGTGTCATTGTTACTTTCTGTTCCATCATTGTTAGTTATTTTAACAATTCTACCTTGTGCACCAGATATCTTACCAACCATAATTTTACCAGGTAATGTATCTGTGTTGTCTGGATCGCCTTGATCTACAAATGTTCTTGCACCATTGTCTAATACAACTTTATAGTTTGATCCATATACAATATCTTCGCCAGCATCAATACCGTTTTCCATAATGTTAAGGATAAGATCAAATTTGCCGCCGTTTCCTGTAATTGATAATCTTGCTGTGTCGCTTGCATTAGGATCGTCAAATACTTGCGGTACCTTAATACTATCAAAATCTTCTACTCTATCTTGGAACACTTGACCAATTACGCCACCTGTTGTATATGGAGTATAAGTGCTAATATCCCATAGTTCAAGTAAATCTGGATCTTTGTAAAGTTCAAATACTTTTCCATCAAGTGCTACATCACTTTGTGGAATATTTTTAATGTAAGCAGTCTGTCCTTCAATTTCAACCATACCGCCCATATTTTTAAATACAACATGATCTCCATCATCAAGACCGTGATCAGTAACAGTTTGTACTCTTGCACGTTCATTAGTAGCGCCACTGAGTGTAACAAAACTAACATCCTTTTCAAGATAAACTTTATTTTGTAGTACAGAATTAACAAGTTGTTTTAATTGTTCTATTGAACCTAACGTCTCAGTTTTTTGCTGTGTAATAGCAATTCTGCCACTTGTACTTGAGTAATATCTTTCAGCTGCCTCTCTTGACAAGAAGTTTGCTGTTAGTCCTCTTTGGATATCAAATGATAGTGCATCAAGAATTAACCCAGTGTCTCTTTCACAAGTGTCAATATTGTAAACAAATTCTGGGAATGTATATTTGATCCAACCTGAAATTTCTTTAATTAAGTAATCTCTGTTTAATTGAATTAATGCCGCAGTTTGAATGCCATCTGTATATGGTGAAACAATACCTACATTTGTAACTTCTGCTGGGCTATCACCGTTTTCTTTTGTTACAGTTTGAAAATACGGACCTGGCTCCGGTGCTGATGTTTGAATAATTTCTTCTGCACGTCTTGCTGCCGCATTAATAGTTCTAAAGGCATAATTTAATGATGAGCCTTCTTTGCCTGGAGGAACACCAATCATTCTATCATCGCCGTCAGTACTTACATAAAGATTGGATATTGATGCATATCCCGAATTATCAACATAAAATTTAGTAGCGGCTTGTAAGTCGTCGTCGCCATTTGGAGTACCAAACCCTTCAAGCTCTCCTGGATGATCTGCTAAGGTTAGCTTGCCTTCCATTGTGTCACCTTGTCTACGTACAATAGAATTCCTTGGCATTGCAACATCTGCTAAGAAGTTTCCTGATAGTCTTTCGTCTACACCTGTGTCAACCATCTGATGTGTATCATCATCTGCTATAGCACCACTAACAAATATTTTTGCTGTTTCTGCCGCAGTATCACTTACAATAGAAGCTTCATCTCTTGTGTAAAAAACTGATAGTAAATTTTCACTTACAAATCGTAGGAAATAAACAGGCTGAACTAATCCTGTATCAGCAGTTGTTCCGGTTGCTGTAAATACTTCACCAACAGTACCAAATTTAGCACCAATTGATAACCAATCAACATTACCAACTGTTTTAATTTTATAGGTATTGCCAGTTTGTATTAGCGAAGCAACAACTTCTGATTCTAAATTAATTGGATCGTTGTATACACTATCAAAAACAAATTTTAATCCGTTGATACTTGTATCATATCCATGATTAACAACTTCAAGATTACCGTTTATATAACGTGAGATGTTTAATTTGTATGCATCTTGCGTTAGTGGCTCAGGACTAACACGAATTGGCAAGCCTGAACTAATATAACGTCTATCACTGTAACCTTTAGTAACTACAAGATCATCAATATTAATATTTGTGTTGTGTATGTTGTTAAATTGTTCCGCCGCTTGATCGGATATTGCAACATTAGCAATAGCGTTACCAGCACCATTTAATGGAGCACCTAATGCTGGCCTAATGTCGTCTGCTAATTGTGTAAATGCTGTAGAAATTACAAGTTTGCCGCCTGAACTATAATTAAATGTAATTGTGTCTGCGGCTTGCGAATCTAATGCACTGTTAGATGCTAATTCAACTAATTGTATTTCGCTTCCTGCATCGTTTACTAACGGAATAGTATTTGGAAGTAATGTGTCTGGAGTATCACTTAATGCTGTAAACGAAATAGTACCACTTTGGCCAAAAATAGCATATATTTCTTGGAAATTTTCGTTTACTTTGCGGAATGATTCTCTAATACTATCGCCGGTGCCGTCATTACCCTCAACACCAATATTAATGTCTTGTCTTGCCATTTATGTACGCTCCACTATGGTTTTTGTGCTTAACATACTTATTTATCGTATCATTTTATAATCTTAATGTAAATAGTTATATGTTCATTCGAGAATACACATTAAAAAAGATATACGAACGTCTTAGTAAATTAGGTAAACTGCACAAGTATTACCGTGATGTTACTATGATTGTATTACGATGTGATAATTGTGATGTTGAATTTGAAAGATCACGGGGTAGTATGGATCCTAAACGTCTAAACAATAACTATTTTCATGTGTGCAAAAATTGTGATGCAAAGGTATTTGCACAAAAAAAAGGAGTAGAACGCAAACAAGTATGGAATTTGTCTGCAAGTTCTGACATCCCTATTAGTAAACTTTAGATTTGTAAATTATCTGCAAAATTAACACTAACTCCGCAGCCGCATGAACTTTGTGCGTTTGGATTTTGTATTTCAAACATAGACCCAAGAATATCTTTTTTGTAATTGATAGTTGATCCTATCATAAACATAATACTATGAGGGCCTATAACAAAACTATTTCCTTCTGGGGTAGGAATAATTTCGCTTCCTTCTTCAATATTGTCAGGATTGCTAATCGTGCTCCAGTCATATTCAAACCCAGCACAACCGCCGCCCTTCATATTCAACGCAACACCGATAACATTATTTTCTTTACAAATATTATCGATTTGAGACGTAGCAGTCTCAGTTAAGGTAACAACCATTTAGTCTTCTTTTTTCCAAATAGTCCAAGCACCGTATGCAATAGCCGCATATGCCGCAATGGCTGCAATTGGTTTAAAAATTAAAAATGCAATGCCTGCTCCAATAAGAATAGCACCGTCTAAAGTTGTACGCTCGCTTAAACGAGCATTAATCCACTTACGTATCATAATCGTCTCCTTTGTTAGTTTATTTATTTAAATACATTTATGCAAGAAAATAATCTTAAATCGTATCCAATATTTGTATCAAATTTACTTGGTTCTACATTTAGCAATCACCAAGAGCTCAAACAGTCTATGGTAGAGTTAGTTCATAACGCTAAAGAGCATGACTATACCAATCGAAAAGGGTTTATTACAACAAGTGATTTACAACACCACCCAGTTTTTGAACCTTTAATACAAACAATTACAAACCTAAGCAACGAGATTAAAAAATCTTGGGAGTTAGATGAAAGTATTAAATTAGGAATACAGCAAATGTACGGTGCAGTAGCAGAACCAGGCGGCACAACAATTTCACATGAAGTTCCTTATACATTTTTACATGGAATGTATTTTTTAAATACACCGCCAGATGCAGGAAATTTGATTATCACACACCCCGCCGATAGGGTAGACTTTTATGCTAATCTCAAATTCAAAACGCCAAATTTAGATAACACTTTTAGATTTGAAACACCTATGCCTGAAGGAGATATTATTTTTCTCCCAGGCTATTTAAAAAATCATACATCTTTTAACGACAGCAACGAAAACAGAATAGTCATTAATTTTAGTATCAAGGCGTTAAAATGATATTAGAAAAAGTTACAAGTATATACATTGAAGATTTGGATATTAAAGAAGATCTATCTAAATTACTTTCTCCATATTTTAATATTATAGACACAAAAGAAGACAGTCATTTTTTAGTTACTAAAACATTTGATAATCAATATCAAGGGATTCAACTTGTATTAGACGAATCAAATGTGTTTAAAGAATCAAGTCATAACACAATTTTTGTACAGCCGTTTTTAAACGGTAAAGAAGGACAAGTAGAAGATATTCCTTTATCTATTAGAAACTTTATATGGAATATATCAAATGTATTAGATTACCCAATTAAGACTGATAAAAGAATTTTAGTACTTTGTTAACAAGAACACTACACATGTAGTTTTGATTTAGTTTTTGATATGTTTCTCTGTTGTGTTCAAGTATAGGCAACAATTCTAAATAGGTATTATAATGCCAAGAGTAATTTTTATTTGCTAAAAAATCAATTTGTTTCTTTATTTCAGCCATACGTTCATGGTGATCTTCAATACTATCGTAGCTTTCATCAATTACAGATTCAAATGTAATAAACCCAAGCTCCCTTAGAGATTTTAATGTATGTGGTAGTCCTACAACAATAAATGGATGATAGTAAAATAATGCCTTTAATACTTTTTCAGTAAATCCTAAATACTCATTGCTGTAAAAGTCTCTTTCTCCAATAATGCTCCAATAGGTTTTTTGAAACATCTCCGATGGATTAGGCATATGTTGCTGAAAGTTAAGATCTGTATTATCCTCCATGTCAATTTTTAATGGTAGTGATTTTTCTAACCTTTGTAAACTTTCTTTTGACAAAGTTTTATACAACATATTATCATCAAAAATATTATTAGTCTTGTAAAAATCTTTAACACTATCTTCAACTTCGCTTGGAGATGATTGCAGTATCTCAAATTCATATTTGTTACAACTTGCTAAAGTATGATTGATATATCCGTTTTCTAATAAATGATCAATAATTTGAAAACGATGATATCGAGCTTGCCTATTTAAAGTTAAAAAGATTTTAGGTCTTGGATAAAGATAAGGTTCAGTTTGGTCATTCTGCACATCAATGTTATCAAAGTTTTTATATGTAAGATGAAAGTTAAAATAATATGTTTGTTTGCCTTTTAATGCTTGATTACTCGAGTATATCAAATATTGAATATTATTTTCTTCAGCCCACTCTGAAATTTCATCAGACTGTTTTTGTGTTAGTAACCCTTCATACGTATCATCTACAATTACAAAAGTATCCTTAGACGCAATACTTTTTACAGTATCAAACTTTTTAAAATTGTTACCTATAAATTCAAAAAATAACACATATCGATCAGCATCGTAAGAAGTATCTTGATAAAAATTAACAACTTTTTTTAGGTCAGTATATTTTATAGAGTCTAACAATCTATTAGTTGGTGTTATACTTCTATAAGGTACCTCGAGAGAAGTTCTGGATGTATTCCTTGTTCGGGTAGGTAAATCCGTCAATCCTCGATAGATATTTTTGTATTTCTTGTCTGTCATGTTTTGTAAATCTTAATGATTCGGGATAAGTTAGTACATTTATATACCATTTATTGTCATAGTTTTCCATAAACTTGATAAGATCGTGTAGATGAAATATATTATTGTAATGTAAAACAGTATTAAATTCAAATTCATAATTGTTTATTTTACAATAGTCAATAAAATTAAGTGTATCTTGCCAAACACTGCCGCCTCTAACTTTTTCATTGACAGCACCAACGCCATCAATGCTAATAATAAATTTAACTTGTTTAAAGTTATTCCAAACTTGGTTACAATCTTCAGTAGGAAGATATGTAGCATTAGTATTATAAATTACAACACAGTTTTGCGGACAGGGATGTAAATTTAATACATCTAAATGCCTATTTAAAATTAAAGGTTCGCCACCTAAGAATAAAATTTTATTTACACTTGATGGTATAGTTGTAATTTCGTCAACAACTAATTTTTTATGACTTGCCTTTCCGTATATTAATTCTTCTTTGGCAATCCAACTTGTACTAAATTCTGAATTGCATCCATCGCAAGTAAGATTGCAAAGATTATCTAAGCCAATTTCAAGATATTTGAGTTCAACTGAGTTTGTATTGTATTTCTCATTAAACTCTTGACGTAGACTTTTATGTTGAATTGATTCTTCGTAGTAACATTTTTCACAACCTTGTATATGCTCTCCAGCAAGGCTTTTTTCACGTAATTCTTTATATGCTTCTGAGTGTAATACGTTTTCTATATCGCCGTTAAAGGTATCAATAGAATGTTTAAAACGACAACACGGATATACTCTGTTTCCAGGCCTAATGTTAGTGTGATTCCAAAATGCACTACACTTCATGTATCTTACCTTTTAGAATAGCATCTTCTTGTGGTTTTAAGTTTGGATTTGCAGGACACATCTCACAAATAGGATGTGGATGAAATATATTATTAATAAACCCATTCAATTCATACTCGGAGCAGTTAACATCTAAACCTTCGTATTTTAAATACGGTTCCCAATCCTTGTCATCTAACATATTATATTTTTCAGCATGAGTTCTTAACATACTAATTGGCGGACATTTATATAGTTTATTTTTGTATATAATAGGATAGATGTTTGCACTACAGTTGTGGTAACTTGATTCAGCATCTCTGTCATTCCACGGTTTTAGCACACCATTTAAGTTTTGTCTGTAATCATACCATCCTCCTTGAGTAGGGTCAGATACTTCTAATTCTACATCTTGGTATCTCCATATATGGTTTTCTTCTTCTACCCAAGGAAGATCTTTTATAATATACTTTCGAATATTATCTTCAATTTTTTGTCTAATTGCTGTATCTCTATTATGCAATGTAATACTAATTTTAGCAGGCTGGTTTTCTAACAGAATATCTAAAAGTTTATCACGTTTAGGCAAGAAAAATCCATTAGAATAAATTTCTATTCTTGCATGATCAAAACAGTGCCTACTGTGTTTTATAATATCGTAAATGCCAGGATGTATTAACGGTTCTCCGCCTATGATTGTAAAGTTGTCTGGATCAAGACGGGATCCCCATTCAAACATATTTGATTTCAGCTCTTGTAAATCTTCATGCCAGGAATGGTTGTAGTCAATAAAACGGTCACAACCCGGACATGCTAAGTCGCACGAGGTTGTGACCATCCATTCTAAATAAGGTAAATGAAATCCTCTTGGATCAAGCAAAATAATCCTCGCAGTTACCTTTACGTTTTGTGTCAAGTGTAACACAATGAAAGCCACCGCTTAATGTACGTGCTTGACGCATAGGCATGCCAATCGATTCAATGCCGTGCTTGTCTAACTCTTTACGTACATATTCCTGATTTTCATCAATAATAACTAATTCTTCGTTTACACTTAACATATTTAAACCAATGTATTTAGAACAAGGTGATACATTACCTTCTAAGTTAGATCCAATGTCAACTACCTGATCACCTGGTACAAAGATTTTATCCCAGTCTTTAAAGATTGGTGGATACCAGTCTGGAGTACAGCGATCGCCGTTAAACAACACCAATCCAGGACGTAGTGGAATAACTGTACTGTCAAAGTGCGAATAGCTATAAAACTTTTCTGCTAAATGAATACGGTAACCACGTGGTTCAAGCAAATTACGTAACCACTTATAACCCCATAAATTACCAGAGTTACTTACTTGATAAATTAGATCCTTGCCTAAACGTACTACGTTAGGAGCATCAAAAACAATTTCTTCATTAGTAAGTGTAGGAATACTTAGGTCGTCAAGTTGATAACTGCTATCTAATAATCTTGGTCTTGGCGCACTTAACCATTCTCCACCATTATCTACTACATCGTATAAAAAATCACGATATGCAAGTGTTTCATATTGTCTTGCCCGCATAGCACCCGGACAATCAATAATTAGATTATCTAATGGCAACAGCAAGTCACGTGGACAATATGTGTACCATCCTGTTGTTTCCCAGTCTGGCGATTTGAATGTTTTACTATGATCAATTGCCTCAGGTCTACGAACTGTTACACCCAGCTTTCTTAATTGATCTGATAAGTTGTCAAGATCCTCGTTTGCTTCATCAATCACCCATTGCGGTGAAGGTCCTTCAAGATCTTTAATTTGATCGTAGGTACAATCTGCAAACCCAAAAGAATGCGTACTTGCATCAATAGTAGGAATACGTGCATGATCTGCAACACCTACAAAAATTTCTTCTAATGGATCCCAGTCGTTATGACTACTGACTACTGTCATATATTTTTTCTCCTATTATTTCTGAAACACAAACTCTGTTAACTTTTGTGCCTCTATTATACTCTTTATATTCATCTCCGCCTAACCCAAACATAACACAATCTGTGTTTTTTAAGTTGTACTCTTTACACACTTCTTTATAAAGATCACCATATGATAACCAATTATGATCTATGCTATAATTTTTAATTAAACTTGATGCTATACTTAACGATATGCGATTGACCATTTCAACAGAATTGATTAAATCTATACCATCATCAGTATCTTCTCTTTCTAATCTTAGTCCAACACGTAAAAACTCAGCACCATAAAATGCTTTTGATAATGAAAATGTAACTGTTTGAACACAATTATATTTTGTTAAATCTAACGTAATATTTTTAGTACAAGGATAATATGCAAAGTCTAATAAGACAGGAATATCCATAGCATTACAATTATGTAACAAAAACTCTAAATGTGTATGTTGCGATCCATAATCTGAAAACGGTACGCTAATAATTAAAGCATCGTTTGGTTGTAAACGTCTGTCATCAAGGTATGCCCAAACTCCGCCATGCTTAAGAACTGCACTATGATACATAAACTCGCCGCGAAAGAATCTAAATGTACGATTCTTGTGACGCCAATAAAAATGGTCAAATGTTTGTGCTGTTCCTGCAACTAATCTGTGTATTGGAAACTTATCAAGTCCTATTAAATTATTCAGCTTACTTGAATTAATCCAGTTATAAAAATCATTAGTAAACTGGTCTTGTATATCATTATTATATAAATCATTAGTAGGATTCAATCCTACTATAAAATCTTTTACACGATGATCTGCAATAGGTTTAGCGCCTCTTAAATTCATCTAACACTCCAGTCACTTGCATAGTATATTTTTCAGTCATACCCATGTTTCCGCTAAGATGCGGCTCATTATATTTTATTAGTATAGCATCACCTTGCTTCCAATGCAAGACCGAATTTTGATTTATTTCAAAATAATGTCCACTTTGCCAATCTTCTAAAAATATATTAATTCTTACACATTCTGACGGATGAACATCATTAACACTGGCAAATTTAAAAAATGTATCTTCGTGTAAAGGTAAAGTCTGGCCAGGAGACTGTTTCATTATACCTACTGAATAACGGTCAAATAGAGTACGACAAAAATTATGTATATCATCGCCTACTTCAAATGCACGTTCGTATTTTGTGTTATGATGTGTAAAACCTACTTTACGATACATTTCGTTTTGTTTTTCAAACTCACGAGACCTTCCATAAGACGAAACATTATCTTCAACAATCCAGTTTAAGTCTTTATAATTAAAATTAGGTAATTTTATATTCATTTTTCTGTTCTAATATCGTATGGTGCTTTTTCATCTTTATCATACCAATATAGACTACGATGAGGTGGGAAGTGATCATCGTGTTTTGCATTACTTACATAATAAAATAGTCTTAAATTTTTGCGACATGTTCCTTCTGGATTTTTCATAGGATCAGGATAACCGTGAAATGCTAAATTATGATAACTCCATACAACTAAATTACCTGCTCCTGGAACAACTCTACTAATTCTATCTTCTCGATTTATATCATAAAAGTCTAAATTTCCTCCCCAATCTTCGTTCCATTCTTCATTTAAATAAACAATAGCACTAAGACGTCTATGTAATTTTAATTCTTCATTCCAGTTAAAGTCTGTGTGTATTTTTAAACTATCGCCAGTATATGCTTTTGCATAACCGGCACCAATCAAATGAGGATCAGGAATCAAGTCAATTGTGTCAGTTACTTCTTGTAGCCATTTTAAAAACGGGCCGCTGTGTAATGCATTTACAACTTCATCTTGTATTGGTGTTATTTCTAAGTCGTTGTATTCATACATACAACTACCTTTACGAGTAAACTTTTTTCCTTGTTCTAACGGTAAAGAATCAAGTTCTTTTGCCATCTCTTGAACAATGTTTAATGGTAAAAAGTTTTTTATTTCTATTTTACTATAAGATGGATGGCTTCTATATTCTACTTGTAAGTCGTGAGTATTTGAAAAATGTGTTTTTATATGATCTAAAATTTGATTTTTAATTTTAGGCAATTCATGACTCCTTTATTTTACTTATATAATAACATCTTTTCCACTATTAGTCAAGGATTCATTTTTACATCGATGTTCTTTTTATTTTATTAAATAAATGTTCCTATAGGAGGAAAATTATGATTAAATGGTTAAAATCACTTTTTAGTTTTGAACAACCTTTAGAGCCTACATTACAGGCTGATAAAGAAACGGCAGAAGCACCTAAAGCAAAGGCGCCTGCTAAGAAAACAACTAAAAAGAAAACAACTAAAAGCAAGTCATGTGACTTTAGCAAGTTAACAAAAACTCAACTGCTTGCAGAAGCAAAACACCGTGGTGTTAAAGCTAACGCAAGTTTATCAAAAGCTGAGATTTTGAAACGAGTTAAGAACGGTTAATTACAGCCGCTTGCAACTGCTGAATTGCAGTATCTTGGCGAGCCAGCTTACGCTCTAAAACAGTGATAGCGGCTCGCTGTTTTTTTGACTGTTCTTCCAAAGAACGAACATATTGAAGTGTAGGAAGTTCTTGAGAGCTACCATCCTCGCCAAGCATAGTAATAGTGTCTACACCTTGGGCACGTAACCCACCAGTTACACGATTTGGATTTTTATCATTAGTAGACGGTTGTGTGCTCTTGGATCGAGGACCGTACATCTTGTTCAAATAGCTCATAATCTTCCTTTGCTTTCTTATATTTATACAAGTCAATGCTTGCTAAATTCTTACACTTAGACTCTACCATAATGTCTGCATAGTCGTTAAACTCTAATGCCCAATCGTTGACAGCATTGTTCCACATCATATCCGAGTGAGCACGTAGTTTCTGTTTCTTAAATCCATTCATAAGCAAGAACTCCATATCAGGTAGTTCGTTGTCGGGCCATTCTGCAAGTAAATCTTCTTTGCTTACACTGTAATGTATAACAGGACGCACACCGCGCCACGATTCAATTACGCGATCAAATCTACGGTCGGTTGGTAGAATGTATTCTCCTGTACGCACCCAGTGATGGTGTATGTCAAGAACGAGGGCAACGTGTTTTTCAAGTTCGAGGCTTGCGTCGAGTCCCCACGACATTTCGTCGTTTTCGATCGTGATGGTGTTTCTTGCTTCGGGCGATAGTCTTGGTAGGACGTCGATGATGCCTTGTGGACCTTTTCGACCCGATATGTGTACATTGCATTTAAAGTCTTGAAATGTCTGTCCGTATCCCATCCAGCGTATGACATCCACATGATACTCAAACTCCTCTATACTTCTATTTACTATATCTTCGTTGTCAGAAGCAAGCACGGTAAACTGACCAGGATGCATAGACAACCGTACATCCAACGACCTTGCAAGCTCGCCGACCCTTGCGAAATGCTTTTCACAATATGCGACCACAGCAGGTAGTTTCCAATAATAACTCCAGTCAGGCTGAGTGTAAACAGGAAGGACGTCACTGCCGAGTCGTACCATTCGTAATTCATTTGGTAAACTCCCTACGTATTCAATAAGGTTGTAAAACGACTGAATGTTATGTACCATGATGTCCCACAGTCGTTGTTCTGCAACATCACGAGTTTGTCTATTGAGCCAAGCAACTGTAGTTGACTTGGTATTCAACGGACGTTGAATTTCTTCAAGTAGTTTCTTTTTCTGTGTTTGGTCTGGATGCATATACTTACATGCAAAACCTATACGTTTAATCTCATTCATGTTATTAATATACACTCTTTACTTCCAATTGTCAACCACCCAAGGATCATCACAGTTGTCCGGATTTGGATCTCCGTGAAAAACGCATACACAACACTCTTTTGGCGGAGTAACGTGTTCAACATTTTTTAACTTACGTTCGCCTCTGGGCATACCATATTTTAAATCTTTAGATTGTCTTATTTCCCATTTCCAACTCTGTATCCAGTCGTCTGGAAAAGTTTTTGCAGGATTGTCTTGATGTGTAGAATCGTAAAGCCAATCTTGATCACCGTGAAATTTACTTTGTATTTTGCTTTGTGATTTTCTAAAACTTTTCCAAAGATATGATAATTGATTTGATTTAAATCGTATAATAGAACTATTATACTTTGGCCAAGTAGGCCTCATTTTTCTTGTAAAGTCTCTAATTATACACCAATTATCTTTTTCGTATGTAAACAATTTATCTATATTGCTTGCAACTACAACATCTAAATCCATATAAAGAATAATACCTTTTAATGGCAAGTCATCTGAAAACATGTACGGCTTACACCACCAGCCCTGTATTCCTCGAGGCAATGGAAGTATAGTTACGTTTGGGTTTATATTTGTTTCATCATCGGTTAAACAAACAAATTCATAATCAAGTGTACAATTACGTTTGACCATGTTATATAATTTGTTTACATAATCTGCAGAATACTTAGTGCCATGTTTTAAGCATAGCACATAGTATTTGTCTTTGATTAAAGGGTTGGCGTTATAAGGAACATTGTATAATTCAAGCTCTTGCTCTTGTTTAGCTAATTTTTCAAGTGCCTTGCGCTGTTTACGTTGTTCCTTAGTTTCACCGTCAATGTACTTCTTGACCAAATTATGCCTCGTAGATTGCTGAATTTGCTCCGTGTTCGGCACACTCTACCTTTACACAATAACAACGATTGTCTGTTGCTTCACGTATTAGTTTGTCTGCAAAATTAAATGCGTGTTCTGCAAACTTCTCTGCACCAACTCCTTCAAATACTCTAATTTCTGCTAAACCTTTTGCTTCTAATTCACGCAGTGTTTCTAAATGCGGATCTGCAATATCAACTGCTACCTTGTGATCGAAACTATCTTCAAGCCAAGCCTTCAAAGGTTTCAGTCCCCCAAAGTCTACTGCCCAGTTTTTATTATCTAAATGATCACAACCAAACGTAAATGTAAACGCTAAACTATAACCATGTAGCAGATGACAATGTGAGTGATCTGCGTTAGGTTGACGGAACACTGCACTTAAACCAATGTTGTGTCCGTAATGCTTTGTGCTGTAATGTTTTGCCATATATTTTCTCCTATTAAATATGTGGCGGCAGAATTAGAAGGGTTGACGCCAAGTCCTATTAATATTAGCTATTATAACTTATATTACTTATTGTGTCAACCATTACATTAGGATAATTCCAGGCTTTTGGTAGTTCCCAACCTGTATTTTGATATATTGTAAATGTAACTTTTGGATAGCAGTTAAACACCATTCCTATTTGATGTATCCAATAACGGGGGTCTATTGCTCTATGATTGGCATCATCATAGTTAGGTGTGTCTTTGTATATGTTATTAACTGTTTTAGTTTTACTATACAAATCAAATCCAATTAGATTAACATACTTTTCTTTTGCATATATTGCCGCAATAAGAACAGCATATGGACCACTACCCCATTGAAACGGCTCGTCCCATCTCTCCTCGCCTTTATACGGCAAAGGTGGAACTTCTCTAACTTTTAATGTTTTAAATTGCGGGTACCAGTCAGGTCGTGTATAAATTAACGTGTCTTTTAAATTTACACCTGCTCGTAATGATTCTTGCACCATGCGTCGATCAACGCATACAAGATAGTCTGTATAATAATCTCTATAGATAGCATTGCATCCTGATTTAGGACCGTCAAGTTTGTCTATATTAATTTTCTTTCGGCTCTCGCCATTGCCTATCGCCCACATCCTTTTTTATCGCTATTAGTTCATCTCTAAGATTGTTAAAACTGTCCTCCATTTTATGAGAACATTTTATCATATATACTATTTTACTTATCGCCCACCACCACCAAAATACACTGGTTGTGATAAAAGTAACTACGATTATTAATGATGTAGGTCTTGTATTAATATCTAATAATGTTTCGCCTATAAGGATAGCCAATGCGACAAATGGTGATGTCCACGCCGCCCAAGTCCACCAACGTGCCTCTTGTTCTGTGTTGTTTTTCATAAATTTTCCCTCTCCGAGCTTCATTACTCAGCATAATTATTTATGGTGGATTTGTCTAATATTATATGATGATATTATGCGCCAATGTGGCCAAAAGGTTTCCAGTTACCTGGCGTGCCTTCTCGAACACATACCCATCCTACATAACCTGTAGGTTGAGGCTGATCATTCCAAACAATATCGCCTCTTTGATACGAGCCGCTTGTTGGTGGTTCATTTGATACTTCAAACTTTTTATTTTGAAATCTTACAGGACCTGCTACTGTCAAATTAGCATCATCTGCAAAGTTTTTAACACCAATACCTACGTTACCAATAAAACTTGTTTTACTGTTTACTGTGATGTTTCCGTTGGCGCCCACTGTAAGTCTTACAGTATCATCTGTAACAACATGTAACGCACTTGTAGTCCAAGTACCAATTTTCCATTGGTTGTCTTCAGATGGATCAATAATAAACTGATGATCCCAACTTTCCATTGTAAACATGCCGTTTGGATCTTCAGCTCCTAACGCTAATTGTTGTGTATTAGCATCATAACGTAAATATGCATCAACAGAAAAACTGCCGCCTACTTCTAAACTATCTAAAACGCCTACACTACGAAGATTACTTTTTACAACACCTGATCCAAGATAGTCTCTTCCGATAACAGTCTGATTTCCAATTTTATAATCTCGATCTTTGTGTAGATCAATATGTTCACTTGACCACAGTCTATCAGGACTTCCTTGAATAACTAACTGTTTAGTGTAATCTTTTGCTGACCATAACAAGCCTTTATTATATACGTTGCCGTTTTCTGCTTTAAATTCTAAAGGCGCTGTTCGTTCGTTTCTAATATCAGCATTAATTTCGTTTACATTTAAGCGTGTAGCAGTAATTTCTCCGTCGACTGATAAAGTACCTTTAACACTTAAATCGTTGCTAATAGACTGTATTTTTGCGTTTTTAACATGTAATCCGTCGTCTTTTACAGTTAACACTGGATTGTTTGCTTCGTCTCTAATCCCTGCACTGGCAAATTGTGTAATAATTCCGCCGTGGATTTTATTACCACTAAGCGATCTATCATTAATTTCAGGGGCTGGTGCAGGTTTGTTATCAATCTTTTCGATTGCTTCTGCTAAATTTTCAAGGCTTTTGCGTATATCAGTCATTTAAGGATCCTGTTTATTATACAGTATTTATCAGGAATCTCAAAGTTTGATATTGTTCACATCCTCAAGCAAAATAGTTTCAAACGTCTTTTTGCTGTATTCTTTGATTTCTGCTTTTAGTTCTTTTGCCTTAGAACGCAGTTTTGCTATTTCTTCTGTAGTCAAACTACGCATTGGTAGTCCTAAGAAACCTTTAACACGATCCTTTAGTATAGCATCGTATGCTTCACCTTGGGCAATTACATCTGCTTCTTTAGCATTACGAAGTTCAATTGCTTCTTCTACTACACCTTGGATAAACTTAGCACGAGCATTTGTGTAATCCATTTCTTCCTGCATACTTGCAAGTAGGTGTTGCTTACGCAAATTGTTATATTCAATACGTTTAGTGTACCACGCTTCGAGTAGTTCTTTGATGTTGTTAAAAATAACAATTTTGTTGTTTTCGTCAATACAAGTGTAGTTCTCAGTAAACTTCTTGATCAACTTGAGTTTGGTCATAATCCATTCATCTGTGCGCTCACCGAACGCACGGTCTACTTGAATTTCAAATTCAAATTCATCGTTGTCTGAAAAGTCTTCGTAGTCTTTGATTACTTTGTCGTCAACGAGCTTGTCTAACACTGCTTGATACTGTTTAAGTGTATAACCCACAGGCAATGCATCAATAGTAATACGATGCTTTGTTTTACGTGTAAACGACCCGTGTACTTCCCACTGTCCTTCATTCTCGCCTTTTACAACCTTACACTTCATACCTTTCCAGTATGGTGTTAGTCGAGCAGTAATCTTTGCACCTTCTGCTCGTTGCTGTACC
>Ga0255754_10000493_pt1 | contig 31001 bp, 28 predicted proteins | sample 101ome_22_FD_179954 | JGI IMG/M metagenome (GOLD analysis project Ga0255754, IMG submission 179954) | Coastal salt marsh microbial communities from the Groves Creek Marsh, Skidaway Island, Georgia - 101412BT metaG (version 2) | ecosystem: Environmental > Aquatic > Marine > Intertidal zone >... | reverse complement strand
ACATCTGAATCTGTTTCAGAAGGCCATCCCGACAAATTATGTGACCGTGTTTCGGATACGGTTCTTGATCTGTTTTTGAAACATGAACCAGAAGCGCGTGTTGCCTGTGAAACTTTGGCAACGACAAACCGTGTTGTGCTGGCTGGTGAAGTGCGGACAAGCAAGTCTACATTGACCCAGATCATGGCCGAGATCGAACCGGCAGTGCGGGCGGCGGTCAAAGATATTGGCTATGAGCAAGACAAGTTTCATCACGCCAATTTCGAATTTCAAAACTACCTTCATGAACAATCGACCGATATCGCGATGGGTGTTGATTCAGGCGATAATAAAGATGAAGGCGCTGGCGATCAGGGGCTTATGTTTGGTTATGCCTGTGATGAAACCGATGTCTTGATGCCTGCGGCAATTCATTATTCGCATCAGATTCTAAAAGATCTTGCAACGGTTCGTAAACAGGATGCCGATTCAATCCTTGGCCCTGATTCAAAAAGCCAGATCAGCCTTGTTTATGATGATGCCGGCCGTCCAACGGGTGTGCATAAGGTGGTTCTATCAACGCAGCATTCTGAAAAAGCGACACAAGCCGATATTCTGGCACTGGTGACGCCGGTGATCGCCAATGTTCTTCCCGATGGTTGGATGGTGTCAGGTGATGATCTGCTGGTAAACCCAACCGGACAGTTTGTGATTGGTGGGCCGGATGGTGATACGGGTCTTACTGGCCGCAAAATCATTGTTGATACTTATGGTGGGGCGGCGCCGCATGGTGGCGGTGCCTTTTCGGGAAAGGACCCAACAAAGGTTGACCGGTCGGCTGCCTATGCTAGCCGCTATTTGGCAAAAAATGTTGTTGCGGCGGGATTGGCATCGCGTTGCACAATTCAGATCGCCTATGCGATTGGCGTTGCCGAGCCGGTATCGCTTTATGCGAACACACATGGCACAGGCACAATTGATGATCAAAAACTGCAAGAAGCGCTTCGCGATTGCATGGATTTGACGCCGCGCGGTATTCGCCAGCATCTTGGCATGAATGCGCCGATCTATGCGCCAACTGCCGCCTATGGGCATTTTGGCCGAATTGCTGGTGAAGCAGGGGCGGGCACATTTAGCTGGGAAGTAACCGATCTTGTTGACGCGCTTCGCGCAGCGGCACAATAGGATATCACTTGCCGAAATAGCTGGTCAAATATTCGATCAAACATCCGATCAAATACGCGTTCACATATGGGACAGATTTTGCAATGGCCGATCACGATGCTGTTACCAAGAACGGGGTTTTAATTGACGGGATGCCGCTGGGGCCGCGTTTTTATGGTCGGCGCAAAGGCCGCCCGCTTCGTGCCTCGATGAAGCGGCTTCTTGATGAAGCTTTGCCGCAATTTGCCTTTGATCCGGCGCGGCCGATTGATGATCAATTTGGCCACAAGGCCGATCGCTATCTTGAAATCGGTTTTGGCGGTGGTGAGCATCTGGCTGGCCTTGCGGCAGCGATGCCTGATTGCGATTTCATCGGCGCCGAACCTTTCATCAATGGTGTTGCCAGTCTGCTTCGTCATATTGATGAACGACAGCTTGGCAATATCCGCATCTGGCCAGATGATGTTCGGCTGATCATGCCTAGTCTTGGGGCGGCAAGCCTTGCTGGTGCCTTTATCATGTTTCCCGATCCATGGCCGAAAAAACGCCATGCGGCGCGGCGCATTCTGCAAACCGCGCTTCTTGACCAGCTTGCGGTGATGATCAGGCCGGGTGGACGGCTGGTTCTGGCAAGTGATGATCCTACGGCAAAAAGCTGGCTTTTGCAGGCTGCCACCGCACATGCTGATTTTATGTGGACAGCGCGCAGCCCCCAAGATTGGCGTCAACGACCTGCCGAATTGCCCGAAACGCGCTACATGAAAAAGGCCGATCGCGCCGAACGCCAATCATCATGGTTTCTGTTTCAGCGTTGCGGCGTTGCCGACTGATCCGATCACTTTGGAAAGGACTGAACGACAAATTGGCATTACAGGCTTGCTGCCTCTTGCCTCTTGCTTTTTTGCCTGTCACCGCTTATAACAGGACGAAATAAAGCTGTCGCAGTCAGACGGTGGGCCACTGGCCCACTTTTTTATTGCCTTTTTTGAGGGGTTTATTGTCCTTTTTAAGGGGCTTTGGCCGGTTTTTAAAAAGCAATACAGCTTTAGGTTAGCGTTACGGCAATTGCCTCTATGGGCATGCCAATAGTCAGGGTTTTAGGAGGCATTTTGGTCGAAGCCAAGATAAGCCAGATTATCGAAGATGCGGTTACCGAGCTTGGCTTTGGCCTTGTGCGGGTGCAGTTTTCAGGTGGGCAAACGGGTCACAACCAGTTGCAGATCATGGCCGAGCCGAAAGAAGATCGTGAAATGACGGTCGAAGATTGCCAGATGCTAAGTCGGCATATTTCGACATTGCTTGATGTTGATGACCCCATTGCCGTTGCCTATGTCCTTGAAGTGAGTTCGCCTGGCATCGACCGGCCTTTGACACGGATTGAACATTTTGAGCGTTTCAATGGTGAATTGGCGAAAATAACATTGCGCATGATGCTTGATGGACGGCGGCGGTTTCAAGGCCGGCTTACCGGCCTGACAGATGATGGCAAAATTGGCCTTGAAACAAGCTTTGGCAGATTTGAATTTGCCTTTGATGATATTGAATCGGCACGGATCGATCCAAGTGAAATTTTTGAACGGCGCAGCTAGAACCGAAGCGGCGATGAATAAAGGTTAAAAGAACAAAGAATTTTCGTAATAAATGCCGCGCCACATATGGTGCAAAGACAAACCAAAGGTGAGACGACTATGGATACATCATCAATTCCTGGCCTCGAGCTAATTCAAGTTGCCGATGTGGTGGCGCGTGAAAAATCAATTGAGCGCGAAGAAGTCATGCTGGCGATGGAAGAAGCCATCCAAAAGGCCGGTCGGGCGAAATATGGGCTAGACCGTGATATCCGGGCGATGATTGATCGCAAAACCGGTGCCATTCGTCTTGAGCGTTGGATCGAAGTTGTCGAAGAAGTTGAAGATGAATCGATGCAGATGAGCCTTGCTGAAGGTGCCAAGCAAAACCCACCATTAGCCGCGGGTGAATTTTGGCGCCAATCTTTGCCGCCAATCGAATTTGGCCGGATTGCCGCGCAAACTGCAAAACAGGTTATTTCACAAAAAGTGCGTGATGCCGAACGCGCACGTCAGTTTGAAGAATATAAGCACCGTATTGGCGAAATTGTTGTTGGTACGGTCAAGCGGGCTGAAAGCTATTCGATCACGGTTGATCTTGGTCGCGCCGAAGCGGTGATTCGCCGTGAGGAAATGATCCCGCGTGAAAACCTGCGCCAAGGCGATCGTGTTCGTGCCTATATCATTGATGTTCGTGAAGAGCCGCGCGGCCCCCAGATTTTCCTATCGCGGGCTTGTAATGAATTTATGGCCAAGCTGTTTACCCAAGAAGTGCCTGAAATCTATGATGGCATTATTGAAATCAAAGGGGTCGCCCGCGAGCCTGGCAGCCGTGCCAAAATTGCCGTTCTGTCAAATGACCCGGGCATTGATCCGGTTGGTGCTTGTGTTGGTATGCGCGGCAGCCGTGTTCAGGCTGTTGTTGGCGAATTGCAGGGCGAAAAAGTTGAAATCATTCCCTACATCGAAGATCCAGCCGCTTTTGTGGTGAATGCTTTGGCACCTGCCGAAGTCGCCAAGGTGGTGATGGATGAGGTTGCTGGCCGGATGGAAGTTGTTGTTCCGGACGATCAATTGAGCCTTGCGATTGGACGTCGTGGCCAGAATGTGCGTTTGGCGTCGCAATTGTCGGGTTGGTATATTGATGTTCTGACCGAGGCCGAAGAATCCGAACGCCGCCAAGAAGAGTTTAAAACCCGTTCAACACGCTTTATTGATGCGTTGAATATTGATGATGTGATTGCGCATCTTCTTGTTGCTGAAGGCTTTGTCTTCCCTGAAGAAATTGCCGAAAGCACATTGGAAGAGCTAGCCGCGATTCAGGGCTTTGACGAAGATATCGCTGGCGAATTGCAGAATCGCGCCATCGAATTTGTCGAGCGTGAATCCGACCGGATCAATGCAGCGCTTGATGAAATGAAGGTCGCTGACGATCTTCGTGCCTTTGAATATATCAGCCTTGCCATGTTGTTGACCCTTGCCGAAAATGAAATCCGCACGCTTGATGATCTTGCCGGTCTTGATAATGAAGAGCTTGTCGAGCTTTTAGGTCAGCATGGTCTTAGCGATGATGGCGAAGCTGGTGATATTATCATGGCTGCACGGGCGCATTGGTTTACAGATGAAACCGCTGACAGCACAGACACCGACGATGCGTCGGCTTCGTCTGACAGCTAGGCCATGAGGGGCTATCTGTCATGGCTGAGCGCACCTGTATCGCAACTGGGCAAACGCTTCCCCCGCACAAGCTAATTCGCTTTGTTGCGGCACCGGATGGCTATGCTGTTGCCGATCTTGCAGGACGTCTGCCCGGCCGTGGCGCGTGGGTGACAGCCGAAGAGTCTGTCATTCGCAAAGCCGATCAAAAAGGTCACTTGAAACGTGCTCTTGGCGTGGGGTTGAAATCGGTTGATGCCGATCTTGCCGCCATTGCCGTTGGGTTGCGGGCGCGCATCATTGCCACAGCATCAATGGCACGCCGCGCTGGCATGCTTCTTGGTGGTGGCGGCAAATTATTATCTGAAGGCCATTTTGAAGGCTTGCTTGCGGCGGCGGATGCATCGCCGCGCGAACTTGCGAAAATGAAATCCAAGCTTGATGTAGATTGGGTGAGCCAGTCATTCAGCGCAACCGAGCTTGGCCGCATATGTGGCCGTGATAGTTTGGCTTTTGTCGGGTTGCGGGCATCGGCGGGCAATGGCTCAGGAAAATTAGTACGCACGGTTCATGAAGATATCATGCGTTTAGACGGGTTTTATACAACAGCGGGTTGTAATGACCTGCCTGACCGGTGTATCACCTAGGCGTAACGGTTTGACCAGCGCATGCGAGATTATGCGGTGGTGAATACCAAGAAAGGTTCGAAATGACTGACGATAGCAGTAAACCAAAAAAACTGAGTCTCTCAGGTAGCAAATTGACGCTTGGCAATATTGACGCCAGCAAGCTGCGTGCCGGGCCATCAGTTGGTGGTGCGCGCAAAACGGTTCAAGTTGAAGTCCGGCGCAAACGCGCTCCGGCAGCACCGCAGCGCGGTGGGGCACCAGCGCCTGAACCAGTTGTAACCGAACCTGTACAAACCGCCGCCGCACCTGCCGCGCCAGCCCCATCGGCACCTGCCGCTGATGATCGTCTGACAGCGCAAGAACGTGCCGCGCGTGTTCGCGCTCTGCAAGAAGGGCTTGCCAAGGCTGATGCGCCAACCGGCGGGGCAAAAGCTACGGCTGATGAGCATGTTGATGCGCCAAGCGAAGCACCGGTTGAAGCCGCTGTGCCAGAAGCCGCACCCGAACCCGAAGTGCCGCTTGATCCAATTGCTGCGCGCCGCGCTGCCGAACTTGCTGAATTGCAGGAAATCGAGGCTGGTGAAGAACGTCGCCGCAGTGAAGAGAATAAAAAACATACCGATGCCCATGCTGCGCGCCGTCAGGTTACTGAAGATGCGCCAAGCGATGCGGCAACAGCGGCCAATAAATTTGGTCCAACGCCAACCGAAATGCAAAATCGCCGTCGCCGTGAAGCTGAAGAAATGGCACCACGCCGCCCAGCACCACGCCGCGAAGCTGCGGGTCGTCGCCAATCAGGTAAGATGACCATTACGCAGGCTTTGTCGGGTGATGATAGCCGTCGCCAGCGTTCGCTTGCGTCGGTCAAGCGCCAGCGTGAGCGGGCGCGGATGCGCGAAGAACAGCCACAGGTCAAACAGCTTCGTGATGTGATTATTCCTGACAGCATTACCGTTGGTGAATTGGCAAACCGGATGGCCGAGCGTACCGCTGATGTGGTGAAAGAGCTGATGAAGCTGAACATCATGGCAACCGCAACACAAGCGATTGATGGTGAAACCGCTGAATTGGTCGCTGGCGAATTTGGGCACCGGATCCAGCGTGTATCTGAATCGGATATCGAAATTGGCCTTGGTGGTGATGATGATCCGGCGGAAAGCCTGCAACCACGTCCGCCTGTTGTGACCATTATGGGTCACGTTGACCATGGTAAAACCAGCCTTCTTGATGCCATTCGCCGTACCGATGTTGCGGCGGGTGAATCAGGAGGAATCACCCAGCATATCGGTGCTTATCAGATCAAAACAGTGGCCGATAATGTCATTACATTCATTGATACACCTGGCCATGAAGCCTTTACCGAAATGCGGTCACGCGGCGCAAATATCACCGATATCGTCGTTCTGGTTGTGGCGGCTGATGATTCGGTCATGATGCAAACCATCGAGGCGATTAACCATGCCAAGGCGGCAGGTTGTCCAACGATTGTTGCTGTCAATAAATGTGACAAGCCCGCCGCCGACCCAGCGCGCGTGCGAAGCGATTTGTTGCAGCATGAAATCATCACCGAAGATTTTGGCGGTGATGTTTTATGTGTTGATGTATCAGCGCATACATGCATGGGTCTCGACAAGCTGGAAGAAGCCATCATGTTGCAGGCCGAACTTCTCGAATTGAAGGCCAATCCTGATCGTCCGGCCGAAGGTGTTGTTGTCGAATCAAAGGTCGAGCGCGGCAAGGGATCGGTTGCCACTTTGCTGGTTCAGCGCGGCACCTTGAAGCAAGGTGATATTTTTGTCATTGGTGCCGAAAGCGGCCGTGTTCGTGCGTTGCTTGATGATCGCGGCAAAACTCTGAAATCAGCAGGTCCGGGTCAACCTGTTGAGATTTTGGGTCTGAACGGCACGCCGATGGCAGGCGATAGTTGTGTTGTTGTTGAAAGCGAAGCGCGTGCGCGTGAAATTGCCGAATATCGGACACGCCGTAACCGTGATCACGAGGCCGCGCGCGGTGCGCGTGGATCGGTCGAGCAGATGCTGTCGGCAATTGCCGCTGGTGAGGCCGAAGAATTACCGGTTGTGATCAAGACCGATGTTCATGGCTCGCTTGAGGCCATTCGCGTTGCGCTGGAAAAACTGGGAACCGAACAGGTGAAGGTGCGTCTGTTATCGGCCGGTGTTGGTGCGCTTAGCGAATCTGATATCAGCCTTGCCGCCGCATCAAATGCCATTGTGGTTGGCTTTAACGTTCGGGCGATTCCGCAGGCGCGTGATCTGGCAAAACGTGATGGTGTTGAAATTCGCTATCACTCGATCATTTATGAACTGATCGATGAAGTCAAAGCGGCAATGGGCGGCCTTCTTAGCCCCGATACGCAAGAAGATTTCATTGGTTATGCCGAAATTCGTCAGGTCTTTGGTGTATCAAAAATTGGCAAGATTGCTGGTTGTATGGTGACCGAAGGCGTTATCAAACGTGGCTGCAAGGTTCGTTTGCTGCGGGATAATGTGGTGATTCATGAAGGCTCTCTCAAAACCCTGAAGCGCTTTAAAGACGAAGTCAAAGAAGTGCGCGAAGGTTTTGAATGCGGAATGGGATTTGAAAATTATTCCGACCTTCAGGAAAAAGATATGATCGAATGTTTCGAACTTCGTGAAGTTGCACGAACACTCGATTAACACCGGCTAAGTTGGTGACAGGATGCGCCGGTTTGGCCTGTCCTGACATTTGGTTAAAGGGATGAGGGTCATGCCGTCAAAATCGCGTCGTCCACAATCTGCAAAAGGGCCAAGCCAGCGTCAATTACGCGTTGGTGAAACATTGCGCCATGCGTTGTCGGAAATTTTGATGCGCGAGGATTTCTTTGATCCTGATCTTGCCAATGTGTCAATCACCATTTCGGAAATTACCGTCAGCCCAGATCTGGCCAATGCGCGGGTTTATACAATGCCGCTTGGTGGGGTCAATATCGAGGTTGTTTTGCCAGCCTTGAACCGGTTGGCACCTCTGATCCAGTCACTGGTTGCCAAAAAAGTGCATTTGCGGCGCACTCCACGCCTGCGGTTTCTGCTCGATGAAAGCTTTGAAAATGCAGCGCGGATGAACGAGCTTTTTGCCGCCATCCGCCAAGGCTGATTGTGCGATGGCACGCAAACGCGGACAGCCAATTCATGGCTGGGTTAACCTTGATAAACCAAAGGGCATAAGTTCGGCCAAGGCCGTGGCGATTGTGCGCCGGGTTTTTGATGCTGCAAAGGCGGGTCATGGCGGCACGCTTGACCCGTTGGCAAGCGGTATTCTTCCTATTGCCCTTGGCGAGGCCACCAAAACCGTATCTTTTGCAATGGGCCAGCAGAAATCCTATGAATTTGAATTGGCCTGGGGAAGCGAAACCAGCACCGATGATGGTGAAGGCAGTGTTACCCGCCAGTCGGATCACCGTCCGGATGCGGCCGCGATTGATGCGGCGCTGGTGCATTATCAAGGTCACATCCAACAAGTGCCGCCGGTTTATTCGGCGATTAAGGTTGATGGCAAACGCGCCTATGATTTGGCGCGAAAGGCAGGCGATGATGAGGCAGCGATCACGTTGGAATCACGGCAGATTTATATCGAATCCTTTCGCCGGATTGCGTCAGATCAGAACCATGCCCGATTCTATGTTGCCTGTGGCAAAGGCGCCTATATTCGGGCTTTGGCGCGCGACCTTGGGCGCGATCTTGGTACTGCAGCGCATGTCACAGCGCTTCGGCGGCTTTCGGTCGGACAATTTCATGCCGATCATGCGATTTCACTGGATTTTTTAGAGAAGCTGCCGCATAGTGCCGCCGCTTTAGAGCATTTGCATCCTGTTGTGAGTGCGCTGGACGACATCCCGGCGCTACCCATCTCAGGGAATGAGGCAACCAAGCTTCGCCATGGTCAGACGCTTCCGGCGATCAGTGCATCAGCACAGGATCGTTTTCAGGCGCTTTTGACCGGTGCAACCGCAATCGCCATGGAGGGAGACCGTCCAGTGGCTTTGGTGGTGGTCAAGGCTGGCGCGGTCTGTCCTGTTCGTGTGCTGAATATTTAACTTAAACCTATATAGGAGGTTTCGATGTCGATTACACAGGAACGTAAAGCCGAGCTAATTGCTGAGTTTGGCAAAAACGACAAGGATTCAGGATCTGCATCAGTTCAGGTGGCTATTTTGTCTGAGCGCATTCGCAACCTGACCGAGCATCTAAAAGACCATAAAAAAGATTTTGGGTCACGCCGCGGCCTTTTGGCCATGGTTGGCCAGCGTCGCAGCCTTCTTGACTATATCAAGTCGGGCGATGTTGCGACCTATAAGGCATTGATTGAAAAGCTGGGCTTGCGCCGCTAAGCCCTGTTGACAGAAAGCCTATAAAACCGTCCTGCCATTGGTAGGGCGGTTTTTGCATGTGGCGCATTTTATTTGCTTTTTTCAAGATTGCGTGCGAGAAAAGCGGGAGTCAAAGGGATTATGAATTAACAGGGCACGAACAAGGCCGATTGAGGGTGCCCCCGACAACCAGATGCAGACAGAGCGCTGGCACGACGAGACAACCTTCAAAACATTTTAATTCCTTTGTCACAGCAATGTTCATCATGAGGATGTGCGTTGTATTTTTGCTGTTCTCTCGCTGGATTGCCGGCGTTGAGATGAAATGAAAGAGATGAAATAGATGTTCAAGTTATTCCGCAAAGAATTGGAATGGGGCGGTACAAAGCTGGTTCTTGAAACCGGTAAAGTTGCCCGTCAAGCCGATGGCGCCGTTATGGTCAGCCTTGGTGAGACAAAAGTATTATGTACAGCTGTTGCGGCACAAAGCCCAAAGCCTGGTCAGGATTTTTTCCCATTGACCGTCAATTATCAGGAAAAAGCCTTTGCAGCGGGTAAAATCCCCGGAGGCTTTTTCAAGCGTGAAGGCCGTCCTTCGGAAAATGAAACCCTTGTTTGCCGGTTGATTGACCGTCCGATCCGTCCGCTATTCCCGAAATCATTCAAATGTGAAACACAGGTTATCTGTACCGTTCTGGCGCATGATATGGAAAATAATCCTGATATCGCCGCGATGATTGGTGCCTCGGCAGCTTTGACCCTTTCAGGTGTGCCGTTCTTTGGCCCGATTGCCGCTGCGCGCGTTGGCTGGATTGATGGAGCCTATGTTCTGAACCCAACCGTTGATCAGATGGATGAAAGTGAACTTGATCTGATCATGGCCGGAACGCATGAAGGCGTTTTGATGGTTGAATCAGAAGCCAAGGAACTGTCAGAAGAAATCATGCTTGGCGCGGTGAATTTTGGTCACCAGTCAGTGAAGCCAGTGATTGATGCTATTATCGAACTGGCCGAATCATGTGCTAAAGAGCCGCGCGCGCTTCCCGAAGAGCCAGCAGAAATTGTTGATATCAACAAACTTCTAAAGGGTTTTGCCAAGGGTTTTGAAGCCGCTTATAAAATTGCTGATAAAACCGATCGTCAGGCAGCTTTGAATGAGGTTCGCGCCGAAGCAAAAGCCGCAATTGGCGATGATTATGATGCCGTTCTTGTTGGTGGTCTGATCAAAGGCATGGAAGCCGATGTTGTTCGTGGTGCGATCTTGAAAACCGGTGTTCGAATTGATGGTCGTGACACAAAGACCGTTCGCCAGATTGTTGCCGAGGCTGGATTCCTGCCGCGGGCGCATGGATCATCTTTGTTCACCCGCGGTGAAACACAGGCGATGGTTGTTGCCACGCTTGGCACGGGTCAGGATGAGCAAATCATTGACGCGTTGGTTGGTGAAAGCCGGTCTAGCTTCATGCTTCATTATAATTTCCCACCATATTCAGTTGGCGAGGCTGGCCGTGTTGGTTCGCCTGGTCGTCGTGAAATTGGTCATGGAAAATTGGCATGGCGTGCGCTTCGTCCGTTGCTGCCAACCAAAGACGAGTTCCCATACACGATCCGGCTTGTTTCTGAAATCACCGAATCAAACGGATCATCTTCAATGGCGACCGTTTGTGGTGGTTCATTGGCGATGATGGATGCTGGCGTGCCATTGAAACGTCCAGTTGCTGGTATCGCGATGGGATTGATCAAAGAAGGCGATGATTTTGCCGTTCTGTCCGATATTCTTGGTGATGAAGATCATCTTGGCGATATGGATTTCAAAGTTGCTGGTTCACAAAATGGTGTGACCTCATTGCAGATGGATATCAAAATCACATCAATCACACCTGAGATCATGCAGATTGCACTTGATCAGGCACGCGATGGCCGGATTCATATTCTTGATGAAATGGCCAAGGCATTGACCTCGGCGCGTGATGATTTGGCCGATAGTGCGCCAAAGATCACCACCTTGAAAATTCCGGTCGATAAAATCCGCGACATCATTGGCCCGGGTGGCAAGATCATCCGTGAAATCTGTGAAGAAACAGGTGCCAAGATTGATATCGAAGATGATGGTACCGTCAAGGTCGCAGCCGTTTCAGGCCCATCGGGCGAAGCCGCTGTTGCGCGGATTCGTGATATCGTTGCCGAGCCAGAGCTTGGTGTGATCTATAACGGTACCGTTGTCAAAACCGTAGATTTCGGGGCGTTCGTCAATTTCCTTGGGGCAAAAGACGGGCTGGTTCATATTTCTGAGCTGCAAAATGGCCGTACCGAAAAAACCACCGATATCTGTAAGGATGGTGATGCGGTTAAGGTCAAAGTCATCGGTTTTGATGACCGTGGTAAGGTAAAGCTGTCAATGAAGCGTGTTGATCAGGAAACTGGTGCCGATCTTGAGGCTGCTGCTGCTGAAACCGCTGAATAGACCGCAACAAGAATCGAACAAGACGAAAAAAGGCGGTGCCATTGGCACCGCCTTTTGCTTATCTGTGATTTTTTAAGCTCAGGATTCGCTCGGAATGCCAACGCTATTATAGCCACCATCAACAAAATGCACTTCGCCGGTTACGCCTGACGATAAATCTGAAACCAGATAAAGACCGGTACGCCCAACCTCATCAAGCCCGGGATTGCGTTTAAGTGGCGCATTATGTTCGGCATGGCGGAAAATATGCCGCGCACCAGTGATCGCCGCGCCAGCAAGCGTGCGCATTGGTCCGGCCGATAACGCATTGACCCGAATATTCTGACCACCAAGATCAACGGCAAGATAGCGAACCGAGGCTTCTAGGGCAGCTTTGGCAACCCCCATGACATTATAATTTGGCGTGCTTCGTTGTGCGCCAAGAAAGCTAAGCGTTACCAATGCACCGCCATCGGGCATCATGTCACGGGCGGCGCGCGCGACTTCGGTAAAGGAATAGGCCGATACCATCATGGTATTTTCGAAATTCTGGCGGCTCGTATCCATATAGGCGCCTTTTAATTCGTTCTTGTCGGAAAATGCCAAGGCATGAACGACAAAATCGATTGTTGGCCAATGCGTTGCCAATTCGGCAAAACAGCGGTCAACCGCGCCTTCTTTGGCAACATCACATTCGATCATGATGTTTGACCCAATTGATTCGGCCAAGGGTGCCAGCCTTTTGCCAAACCCTTCCATTTGATAGGAAAAGGCAATTTCGGCACCCTGTTTGGCGGCGGCTTCGGCAATGCCCCATGCAATGGATTTGTCATTCGCAACACCCATCACAAGGCCGCGTTTGCCAGCCAGTAAAGTTCCGGGCTGCATATTATACCTTTCGCAAGGCCAATGTGGCGTTGGTGCCGCCAAAGCCAAATGAGTTGGACAATGCCAGATTGATTGAAAAATCATCCATGCGGGTTTGCACCACCGGAATATCACCAATGGCCGGATCGGGCGTGTGGATATTGGCGGATGCGGCAATGAATTTATTCTGCATCATGATGATCGTATAGATGGCTTCTTGAACCCCTGTCGCACCAAGCGAATGGCCGGTCAATGATTTGGTTGAGGTGACAACTGGAAGATGACCGCGCGGGCCAAAGACAGTACGAACCGCGTCAAGTTCTTTGACATCGCCAACTGGCGTTGAGGTGCCATGCGCATTGATGTAATCCACCTTGTCGGTAAGCTTGTTGCCATCAAAACCGGCAAGTGCCAGCTCCATGCAGCGCACTGCGCCTTCGCCGGATGGTGCAACCATATCCGCGCCATCTGAATTGGCACCATAGCCAACCAGTTCAGCATAGATTTTTGCCCCGCGTGCCACCGCATGATCCATATCTTCAAGAACAACCATGCCGCCGCCGCCAGCAATCACAAATCCATCGCGGTCGGCATCATAGGGGCGTGAGGCCAGTTCTGGCGTGTCGTTATATTTCGAAGACATTGCCCCCATCGCGTCAAACAGAACGGACAAGGTCCAATGCAGTTCTTCGCCGCCGCCGGCAAAGACAATATCTTGGCTGCCACTACGGATGGCATCAGCACCAGAGGTAATACAATGTGCCGAGGTTGAACAAGCCGAAGAAATCGAATAATTAATGCCGCGAATTTTGAAAAAAGTGGCGATACAGGCCGAAACCGTCGACGACATGCAACGCGGTACCATATAAGGCCCAATCCGTTTTGGGCCTTTTTCGCGGGTGATATCAAAGGCGGCAAGAAGGTTAGCCGTTGATGGCCCGCCTGAACCGGCGACAAGACCGCTTCGCTCATTTGATACTTGATGATCTTCAAGCCCAGCATCGGCAATGGCCTGTTCCATGGCCAGAACCGCATAGGCAGCCCCTTCGCCCATAAAGCGAAGCTGTTTGCGATCAACATGATCGGCAACATCAAGCTTGACGGTGCCATGCACCTGACTGCGGAATCCAAGCTCGGTATATTCCGGTGCGGCAACAATGCCCGAGGTTCCGTTACGCAACGAATTGGTGACTTCGCTGACATTATTTCCAATCGAGGAAACGATTCCGATTCCGGTAATGGCAACACGGCGCATGATCTTTAAGCTCCTTCAGGGGTAAACAGGCCAACGCGGATATCATTGGCTTCAAAAACAACCTCGCCATCGCAAAGCACTTTGCCATCGGCAATGCCCATCACAAGGCGGCGCATGATGACCCGCTTCATATCAAGGCGAAACGTCACAAGCTTGTTGCTTGGCAGAATCTGGCCGGTGAATTTCACCTCACCAACCGACAGGGCGCGCCCCCGTCCAAGCCCGCCTGACCAGCCCAGAAAAAAGCCAACAAGCTGCCATAGCGCATCCATGCCAAGACAGCCCGGCATCACCGGATCGCCCTCAAAATGGCAAGGAAAGAACCAAAGATCGGGGTTCAAATCAAACTCAGCATCAATCTGGCCTTTGCCAAATTCACCACCATTATCATCAATGCGGGTAATGCGGTCACACATCAGCATTGGCGGCAAAGGCAATTGCGGGTTTCCTGGCCCGAACATCTGGCCTTTGGCGCAGCTGATTAATTCATCATAGGTAAAAGAGCTTTGATCTTTGGGCGACATCTTAACTTCCTTGTTACAAACGGGCGTGCATCTAAGGTCAAAATGACCCTGCAGGCCTGCCGGTTTTGATTTTCCTGCTATGCCGGTGAAATCGGTCAAAATACCGAATATAGGCAAGGTCAACAGGGAAAAATCACTTGGTTTTTTGTCTTTTGCTACGATGTTAAGCGCAGCTTTTAACGCCCTATAGAAAGCACGAAATACCCCTCCAAGCCAAGGCATTATTGACATTTGGCCGGTGACCGCTCATTTTGACCCAGCAATGGGAAAGATGAGTCACAAAAATATGACCCAAAAAGACAGAATGACGCCAACGGCGCATATCGCAGAAAAACTGCGCCTTGCCGGTTTGCGGCCAACGCGCCAGCGGGTGGCGATTGCCGCGTTGCTTCTTGATGGCCGTCATCGCCATGTAACAGCTGATAGCTTGACCGAAGAAATCACCACTGCTGGCCTGCATGTGTCTGGCGGGACGGTTTATAATACATTGAACCAATTTACCGAGGCTGGCTTGCTTCGTCGGGTGATGGTTCATAATGACTATAGCCTGTTTGATACCAACACCGATCATCACCATCATTTCTATGAAGCCGAAAATGACCAGCTTGTCGATATTCCTCATGATGATGTGATTCTGGCACAATTGCCTACCGCGCCTGATGGGCATGAAATCAAAGCGGTTGATGTGGTAATTCATATTCAAAGCAAAGATTCCTGATTGCCGATTTGGCGTTAGATCTGCCTTTATCTAGTTTAAAATCATTCTAAAGAGCCTTGACCCAACCAGGCTTCATACCTATCTTCTGACGTAGATAAACCTTGCGTATAAGGGCTTTGTGATTGCCGGAAACCCAAAGGCGATGTGAGCATACGCACAAGATCTAATCGGAGAGACAGATGGACGGAAATAATGCGGGCAAATGCCCGGTAATGCACGGAGCTGTAACAACCAACAGCGCCAGCGGCACCTCAAATCGTGAATGGTGGCCGAACCAGTTGAATATTGGCATTCTTCACCAGCATGATCAAAAGTCAAACCCGATGGGCGCGAATTTCAATTATCGCGAAGAATTCAAATCGATTGATTATAAGGCCCTAAAAAAGGACCTTCATGATTTGATGACTGATTCGCAGGATTGGTGGCCAGCCGATTATGGTCATTATGGCCCGTTCTTTATCCGCATGACATGGCATGCAGCCGGCACCTATCGCAGCGGCGATGGTCGTGGTGGCGGCGGCACAGGTGCGCAGCGTTTCGCGCCCCTCAATAGCTGGCCTGATAACGGCAATCTTGATAAGGCGCGCCGCCTTTTGTGGCCGATCAAACAGAAATATGGCAATAAAATCAGCTGGGCTGATTTGCTGATCCTGACCGGCAATGTCGCGATTGAATCAATGGGTGGCAAAACCTTTGGATTTAGTGGTGGCCGTGACGATATTTGGGCACCTGAAGAAGATATCTATTGGGGTGTTGAAAGTGAATGGCTTGCGAATAACCGCTATTCAGGCGACCGCGAATTGGCCAACCCGCTTGCCGCCGTGCAGATGGGTTTGATCTATGTCAATCCTGAAGGCCCAGACGGCAATCCAGATCCGCTTGCCAGCGCAAGAGATGTGCGTGAAACTTTTGGCCGGATGGCAATGAATGACGAAGAAACCGTTGCCCTTGTTGCCGGTGGCCATACTTTTGGCAAGGCGCATGGTGCGGGTGATGCCGGTCTTGTTGGTGCCGAGCCGGAAGGCGCCGCCATTGAAGAAATGGGTTTTGGCTGGATCAGCAGCCATGGATCGGGCAAGGGAAGCGATACCATCACCAGCGGTATCGAAGGCGCGTGGACAGCGCATCCAACAAAATGGGATAATGGCTATTTCGATCTTCTTCTTGGCTATGAATGGGAATTGACCAAAAGCCCGGCCGGTGCGCATATCTGGCATGCGGTCGATCCAAAGGAAAGCGATCTGGCACCCGATGCCGAAGATGCGTCAATCCGCGTTCCAACCATGATGACAACAGCCGATATGGCGATGCGCGAAGATCCGAGCTACCGCGAGATTTCCGAGCGTTTCCATAAAAACCCCGATCAGTTTGCCGATGCGTTTGCACGTGCTTGGTTCAAATTGTTGCATCGTGATATGGGGCCGAAAAGCCGTTATGTGGGCCCAGAAGTGCCAGATGAAGAATTGATCTGGCAAGACCCGATTCCGGCTGGCAATGCCAATTATGATGTTGATGCGGTCAAAGCCCGTATCGCAGCCAGCGGCCTCAGCGTTCAAGAGATGGTCGAAACCGCATGGGCAAGCGCATCAACCTATCGCGGCTCAGACATGCGCGGCGGTGCCAATGGTGCGCGTATTCGGCTTGCGCCCCAAAAAGATTGGGCAGCAAACAAGCCGGATCAATTGGCGCGGGTTTTGTCAGTTCTCGAGCCAATTGCGGCCGACACAGGCGCATCGATTGCTGATGTGATTGTGCTTGCAGGTAATGTTGGTATTGAACAGGCATCCGGCGTGACGGTTCCATTTACACCTGGTCGTGGTGATGCAACACAGGCGCAAACCGACATTGAATCATTCGAGGTTCTTGAGCCGGTTGCCGATGGGTTCCGCAATTTCCAGAAAACCGACTTTACCGTCAGCCCGGAAGAAATGCTGCTTGATAAAGCCCAGCTATTGGGCCTTACAGCACCGGAAATGACCGTTCTTGTTGGTGGTATGCGAGCCCTTGGTATCAGTGAAAACAACCATGGTGTCTTTACCGAAACACCGGGCAAATTGACCAATGACTTCTTTGTCACTTTGCTTGATATGGGTGTTGAGTGGAAGCCAACGGGAAGCAATTCTTACGAAGCGCGTGATCGTGCCACTGGCAAAGTGGTTCGCAGCGGTACCCGGGTCGATCTTGTCTTTGGATCAAATTCCCAGCTTCGTGCGCTTGCCGAGGTTTATGCGACCAACCAGTCACATGATAAATTTGTGGCCGATTTCGTGGCAGCCTGGACCAAGGTGATGAATGCTGATCGGTTTGATATCGCCTAAAACGGCCCATCTTTAACCAGCATAAATAATCGCGGCATCCCAGTAAAATGGGGTGCCGTTTTTGTTGAAATATAAACCCTAATCGAGGCTTTCGGTTTCGAGAAGACCCCAGACGGCTTGCCGCTTGATCCAGCCGCGAACATCATTATTTGCCACACGGCACCATGCTTTTGGACAGGATTGCAATTCCATCAGCGCCAACCGTTCGGCAAGCGCAATGACATTTGATGTTTCATCGGGACTGGCATGGATTTTCGCCATATTCTTTTGCACCAGCGCCATGCGCCGAAGCGATAGAACCGATCCATGCATCCATCCTGCAGTGCCATCATGGTCAATCACTTTGCGCCAAATGCCGAACTCCGCATCAACCAGAAGCGGCAGACCAGCTTTTCGATATTGCCATAAAACCGGATATTCCCGCCCGGGGCCAGCCCGCAAATTGGCCTCGTCAAATTTCAATGTCACATAGCGCGGTACGGGCAAGCCACTGCCGCGAACGGTCAATTTGGCCTCTTGTGCGTACGCCATGCCATTTCCGGCTGGCAAGCCAATTGTCGAAATCACCGTTGGCAATAGCCAGAAAAGGCCAAAAACCATTGCCATGATCAGCGGTTTTTGAAATATCACAATAAATTTTTTTGTCATGCTGCTCGTTGTTCTGGTAGAGTTTTGGCGGTATTTGGTGCAGATTGATGCGGGTTAAAGAATTAATTCAATAGACCCTTTGTCCTGCGCCGCAAGCTTAGGGTTTTTTCAGGTCAATTGCCAGCCAGAGTTCGGTATTTGTTTTCAATTTAAGAGAGCCATCAATGAGTCAAAGCAAACCAAAAGTGATTTTGACACGCAAGCTTCCGGAGACAATCGAAACCCGGATGCGTGAGCTGTTTGATACAACTTTGAATGATAGTGACAAGGCGCTAAGCCGTGACGAGCTGGAAATGGCTGTGAAAACGACTGATGTTCTTGTGCCAACCGTTACCGATAAAATTGACGCTGATTTGATTGCCAAGGCCGGAAGTCAGCTTCGTCTGATTGCTTCATTCGGAACCGGCGTTGATCATATTGACCTTGCCGCGGCAAAGGCGCGCGGCATTACCGTTACCAATACCCCTGGCGTCTTAACCGAAGATACGGCTGATGTCACGATGGCGTTGATTCTGGCGGTGCCGCGGCGGATTGCCGAAGGCGATGCGTTGGCACGATCAGGCCAATGGCAGGGCTGGTCGCCAACAGGCATGCTTGGTCATCGCATTAATGGAAAACGGCTTGGCATTGTTGGTATGGGCCGGATTGGTGAAGCGGTTGCGCGGCGGGCGCGTGGATTTGGCCTGTCGGTTCATTATCATAACCGGAAACCGGTTCACCCCGAAACCGAAGCCGAACTTGAGGCAACCTACTGGGAATCGCTTGAACAGATGTTGGCACGCGTTGATATTGTGTCGGTCAATTGCCCACATACATCGGCGACAAATCATCTATTATCGCGTGAAAGACTGTCGCTGATGCAGCGCTCGGCCTATCTGGTGAATACATCACGCGGCGAAGTGGTTGATGAGATTGCGCTTGCCGATCTTTTGGCGCAGCGTCATATCGCGGGTGCCGGACTTGATGTTTATAGCAGTGAGCCGGAAATTCCGGCCGGGCTTCGCGATTTGCCAAATGTTGTTTTACTGCCCCATATCGGATCGGCGACCATTGAAGGGCGTTTGCAAATGGGTGACAAGGTGATCATCAATGTGCAGACATTCTGGGATGGTCATACCCCGCCAGATCGGGTGATTGAGGCCATGCTATAGCCATATCTGGCTTGTGGCATTACCCTGCCGGATTTTTCATTTTTGGGTCAATTGACTTTGCGCCGATTGATTGTGGCTGGTTCAGCCCGCAAATCGGCTAGCAGCCGATTTTAATCCGTAGTGTCAGATGAATTACCGCAACAGCTGCAATCGGTCTGTGCAACGGTTTGAATTTCCATAAAATCGCTTCCCGCCGCTTCGATCAGCAAAAGCCGTCCGGTTAAGGTGCGTGGCTCGCCAAGAATAATCTTGATGGTTTCAAGCGCCTGCAATGTCCCAACCAATCCAGCAACAGGCCCAAGAATGCCCGCTTCGGAACAGCCCGGTGCCTGTTTTGCATCGGGCATGGCCGGAAATACGCATCGATAACACGGGCTGCCAAGATGGCCTTTGACGCTGCTCTGAAAGACCGAGACCTGTCCTTCCATGCGCACCGCCCCGCCAAAGACAAGCGGCTTGCCTGCCGCATGCGCCGCATCACCAAGAAGATAGCGCGCCTCGGCATTATCGGTGCAATCAACAACAACATCATGCGCTTTTAATAATGGTTCGACATTGCCATTACTGAGCCTTTGGTCAAGCTGCGAGATATGGATTGCCGGATTGATTGCGCTTGCCGCCATCGCCGCTTGCCGAGATTTCAACAGGCCAACATCACTGTCTTTGTAAATGACTTGCCGGTTTAAATCGGTTCGCGAAACATGATCATCATCAATAATGGTAATCGTGCCAATACCGGCAGCGGCAAGATACATGATCACCGGCGCGCCAAGCCCGCCAGCACCAACAACAAGCACCCGCGCCGCCAATAATTGTTCCTGACCTTCCTCGCCAATTGCCGGCATGATCGCCTGACGGGCATAGCGTTCTAGATCATCATCATTCAGCATAATGCCTCACAAACCTGTTGAGCCAAAACCACCAGCGGCACGCGCGGTATCGTCAAGATCATCGGCTTCGACGGGTGTCATAATGGTGACAGCAGCAATCACCATCTGCGCAATCCGCATGCCGTGGGTAATGGTAAAATCATCAGTGCCATTATTGACCAAAATCACCGCAATTTCACCCCGATAATCACTATCAATTGTCCCGGGGGCATTGGCAACGGTAATTCCATATTTTAATGCAAGACCCGATCGTGGCCGGATTTGCGCTTCATAACCTGCTGGCAATGCCATGGCAAATCCGGTTGGAATGGCCTCGCGCATATTTGGTTTGAGACAAATTGGCTGGTCAATCGCGGCGGCAAGATCAGCTCCGGCAGCCCCGCTTGTCGCATATGATGGCAAGGCAAGATCGCCAGCATTGGCTAGCCGCCGAAATTTCACTGCAAGTTGGTTCATCTGGTCAATTCCGCTTCGATATGATCAGCCAATGTTTCGGCAAGATCGGTTTTTTGCATTTGCGGCCATTCGTCAACGCCATTTGCACTGATCAGCATGGCCTGATTTAAGGCGCTTCCAAACACCGGATCAGCATCACCGCCAACCTGATTGGCAATGATCCAGTCGCACCCTTTGCGCTGGCGTTTTTTGGTGGCATTTTGCAATAGATTTTCGGTTTCCGCGGCAAAACCAATGACCAATTTTGGCCGGTTTGGCGCGGATGAAATATGCGCTAGAATATCGGGGTTCTGGCATAGCGCTAACATCATGCCAGCATCGGGGTCTTCCGGCTTTTTCAGTTTTTGATCAGATACTGACTGTACGCGCCAATCTGCAACCGCGGCGGCGCAAATGGCGATATCGGCAGGCAAGGCCGCCTTGCAAGCGGCCAGCATTTCATTGGCGGTTGTGACCTGAACCATGGTTACTTGATCCGGTGCTGGTTCATTGACTGGCCCACTAATCAAAATCACATCCGCGCCGCGGCTGGCAAGGCTTGCGGCAATGGCATGTCCCTGTTTGCCCGATGACCGGTTGGCTATAAAGCGCACCTTGTCAATTGGCTCGATTGTCGGGCCTGATGTGACAATGATCCGTTTGCCTGCAAGCGGGCTTTTGGCATGGTCTTTGGCATTGGGTATGTTTTGCGGGGTGATAAGCTGCATTGCGGCTGCGGCAATATCCGCCGGTTCGCACATCCGGCCTTCGCCTTCTTCGCCGCAGGCTGTATCGCCGCTTACCGGACCAATCATATGAACACCGCGCTGGCGCAGGCTGGCGAAATTATGTTTGGTTGCCGCATGCGCCCACATTGCCGGATTCATCGCTGGTGCCATTGCCACCTTGGCCGTGGTCGCAAGAAGAATCGTTGTTGCCAGATCATCGGCAATGCCGGCATTTGCCCGCGCCATAAAATTGGCCGTTGCCGGAACGACAAGAACAAGATCGGCCGATCGCGCCAGCCGGATATGCCCCATTTCGGCTTCGTCCGTTAGTGAAAACAAACTGTCATAGCATTTCTCACCAGTCAGCGCGGCAAGGCTAAGAGGGGTGATGAATTGTTTGGCACCATCGGTCATCACGCCGGTGACATGCGCGCCAAGCTGTTGCAATTGGCGGGCGGTTTCCAAGGCCTTATAGGCAGCGATCCCGCCAGCAACGATCAGCAAAATTCGCTTGCCGAAATGGGTATCACTATGCAGTGGCTGCGATGATGTGGCAGGGGGGCCAGCCAGAATTTCAAGATCATCAGCGCGAATCTGATAACCTTTCTTGGTTAGCGCAGCATAGATAATGGGTTTGGCGCGTTCAGGTAAATGACCACGGGTCAGATAGTTGCTGATCGCGCTTGGCCCCACATTCAAAAGCTGCTGGATGGCATGGCGGCCGCCCAATGCGGTAATGATTGCCGATAAATTCACAGAAATTGCCGCTTTCGCTGTTTTTCATTGAATTATGATAAAAATATCACAAAAATTCACTTAGTTTCCATTTATAGCAAAATTTAATGAATATTTGTGAAAAAATTTGCAATGGCAAGCAAAAGCGCAACCAGAGCAACCCGCCCGGGCCATGTTGGCGGTGGCGGCGCAATTGGTCTTTGCTGTGCGGCTTCAAAAGCGCTGAGTAATTTTGGCACGCGTGCGATGATTTGCATCATTTCGTCAACAAGCTGTTCGGCGCGTTTTTTCACCCCTGCCTCATGCTGCATCCATGATTCGGCCATCGGCCGTGCCAATTGCCACATATCGGCTTTGGGGTTTAATTGCCGGGCAACGCCTTCGGCCATCATCATGGTTTTCTGCAACAGATTATATTGCGGCTGTACTTCGATTTCAAAGCGGGTTGCAAGCTGGAAAACCTGTCCCAGAACAACGCCAAGCGAGACGTCGCCAAGCGGTTTGCCCATCACCGGATCAGCAACTGCGCGAACCGATTGTGAAAATTGATGGACCGAAACCCCCTCGCCAAGCATCCCAGCGTCTTTATGTAATTTGGCAACCATATCATAATCGCGGTCAAGCATCGCGCTGAGCAGTCGCGCCAGAAACAGCCGGTCTTGGAAATCGAGATAGCCCATAATGCCAAAATCAATTGGCACCAGCGTGCCATCGGCGCGAACAAAAATATTGCCGGGATGCATATCGGCATGGAAATAGCCATCGCGAAACACCTGATTGAAAAAGCTGCGCGCCGCAAATTCGGTAATTTTCCCAATATCATGACCAGCCTTGGTCAGACGGTCGACATCATCAATCCGGATGCCATCGATCCATTCAATGATCAACATGCCTTTGGTGCTGTTTTCCAAATCCACCCATGGCACATAAATACCCTCATCATCGTGCATATTATCGGCAAGCCGTCCTGCCGCCGCCGCTTCAAGGCGCAGATCAAGCTCCATTTCTGAAAGCTGCTTGAACTGCATCACCGCTGTTACCAGATGCAGGCGCCGAAGGCCGGGTGCCAGCCATTGCAGAATTTGCGCTAGCGAATAGAAAAGCGCCGTATCTGCCAGCATATGTTTTTCAATATCGGGGCGAAGCAATTTCACCGCCACCTCACGCCCGTCACAAAGCGTGGCCCGATGCACCTGCGCAATCGACGCGGCGGCAACCGCCGCATCATCAAACTGGCTGAATAGGGTCTCGATGGGCTGGCCAATCTGTTGCGCAACCATCTGACGCGCCTTTGCCGCGGCAAAAGGCGGTAAACGGTCTTGAAGCATGGTTAGTGACCGGCCAAGCTCGGGGCCAATCAGATCGGCGCGTGTTGATAAAGCCTGGCCAAATTTGATAAAGCCCGGCCCGAGCCGGACCAAAGCCTGACATAAGGCACCACCAGCATCATTGACCGCGCTTTTCGATCTTACCGCCTTATCAAGAAGCTGGCAGCAATGCCGCAACCAGCTTGGCAGAAGCGTAATCTGGGCAACATGCCCCAAAACCCCTGCACGCCCAAGATGCCACGCAATATGCGGTAACCGCATGAGCGCGCGAATCATGGACAGGCTGCGCTTTGCCATTAATCGAGCTTCCAGCCAGAATGGATACAGGCGATTCCCGCAGACAGGCTGCGCACCCGGATTTGCGCAAAGCCAGCTTCGGCAAACATATCGGCAAGCATTTCCTTGCTTGGGAAGGTGCGGATTGATTCGGCAAGATAGCGATAGCTATCTGCATCACCAGCGATGACTTGTCCCATGACCGGCAAAATATTAAACGAAAAACTGTCATATAATTTTGCCAAAGGGCGGCTTTGTACATGCGAAAATTCAAGACATAGAAACCGTCCGCCCGGTTTGAGAATGCGGTAAGCTTCATGCAAGGCGGCCTGCCGATCGGTAACGTTACGCAACCCAAAGGCAATGGTAACAAAATCAGCGCTATGATCATCAAACGGAAGTGATTCGGCATTGGCAACACACCAGCTAAGCCGATGCGCCAGACGCTGCAAATCACGCCGCCCACGCCCCGCCGCAAGCATGGCGTGATTGATATCGGTGATACAGGCCTCGCCGCCGCCGCCGCGCAAAAACCGCAAACTGATATCGCCAGTGCCGCCAGCAAGATCAATCAGCTTTTGATGCGGTTGCGGTGCCATCCAGTCAATCATCGCTGCTTTCCACAGCCGGTGAATGCCACCACTCATCACATCATTCATAATGTCATAACGATCGGCAACCGAATCAAATACGCCGCGCACCATGCGCGCTTTGTCGGCACGCTGGATGGTGCGAAAGCCAAAATCTATGGTATCGTTATCACGATCCGCATTGCGCGGTTGTGATATGGTCTGATCCGCTTTGTCAAAAGCAGGGTCTATCATGATCGAAATCCTAATATTGCGAAATGCAAGCCTATCTATATCAGTCTGGAGCCAATTTCGAAATGATCTTCACCAATTCATTTAACGCTTTGGTCTGTCACCATGCGGTTTTTACCATTTCATCGCCATTTGCAGCAGAGATCGTCTAATGCCTGAATTGCCTGAGGTAGAAACCGTCAAGCTGGCTTTGGTCCCCGCTTTGCAGGGGCGAGCTGTGTTATCGGCTTTTGTTGGCCGCAAGGATTTGCGCTGGCCTTTGCCTGAAAATCTGGCTGAACGCCTTAGCGGACGCCAATTTACCCGTCTTGTGCGGCGCGGCAAATATGTGATGATGATGCTTGACAATGGCGAGGTGCTTTTGCTTCATCTTGGCATGTCGGGCTCGATACGCATCCATAAAGACAAGCCAGCGCTTGGCAAACATGATCATTTCATGCTGGAAATGGCACCGGCAGATGATCAGGGTGGGGTCTCCTATGTTGTGTTAAATGACCCGCGCCGTTTTGGCTGGATTGATCTTTTTGCCGAATCGGCGATGGCTGACCATAAATTACTGGCCGGCATGGGGCCAGAACCGCTTGGTAATGAATTTTCTGGCGCGCATCTTCAAGCTGTTTTCAAAGGCCGAACCGGTCCGGTCAAGAACGCGCTGTTAAACCAGCAACTGGTGGCTGGAATTGGCAATATCTATGCGAGTGAGGCTTTGTTCTATGCGCGGATTTCGCCGCGGCGCAAGGCGGGCTCAATTCGCGGTCAACGTGCCGCGCGGCTTGCCAATTCGATTGTTACGGTTCTGCGAGCCGCGATTGAGGATGGCGGCACATCGCTTCGCGATCACGTTCAACCCGGCGGTGAAATTGGTTATTTCGTCCAGCGTCTTGCGGTCTATGGCCGCGCTGGCAAACCTTGCCCAGTTTGCGCCACACCGATTAAAACCTTGATCCAGTCTGGCCGATCCAGTTTTTACTGTTCTCGTTGCCAAGGCTAGGTTTCACCGCTAGGTTTATAGCCAGCACGCAACCAAACAATAGCGGTAAATTCACATGAACCTGTTCAATCATAAAAAAGCATCAGCGTTAACCCGCGGTTTCGTCACTGCTTTGATGATGCTGACGCTGATCGGTGGCCAGTTTCTGATTGGCCAGTCTCTGATTAGCCAACCTGCCAAAGCTGAAACGCAGCAGCATCGGTGGGCAGGTGATGTGCCGATTATGCAGGGCTGGAACATAGAGCCTGAATTAGGCTTTGCCTTTGATTCGCCAAATGGCCGCATCGTTATGATTTTTGCGTCAACATCTGCAGATGAAGATGACATCATGGCATTTTATGGTCAGGCCTTGGCTCAGCTTGGCTGGACCGGTGGTGCTGGAAATTGGGTTCGCGACGCGGAAAAGCTGGTGATTGGCAAGGTGCAAACGGCACGCGGGGCGCTTTGGCGGCTAATGTTGCAACCGCGATAGCCATGACCAAAGGCTGCATCGGGCGCTACAGCCAAGGCTGGCGTTAAAAGTCACATCACGGCATGTTGGCAAAAGCGCTTGACGATGATAGCAAAAAAAGTTTATAAGCCCGCTTCAGTTAAGTATTTATCGAACGACAGGGACGTAAAAACCCGATGGCAAATCACAAGTCTTCTAAAAAGCGGATCATCCGCAACGCCAACCGCGCCTTAATTAATGGCGCCCGTATGAGCCGGATCCGCACTTTTGTGAAAAAAGTCGAAACGGCAATCGATGAAGGCGATGCTGCTGTGGCACGTGAAGCACTTCGTCAGGCGCAGCCGGAAATGCAGCGCGGCGTATCACGTGGCATCCTTCATAAAAATACCGTATCACGCAAAATTTCACGCCTTGCGGCGCGCGTCAAAGCCCTCGCAGCGTAACCTGCCGATCGCCGAACCGGCGATTCGCATTATATGTTTCAAAAGCCTGCTCCTCAAAATGAGGGGCGGGCTTTTTTTTGCCGGTTTTTGAGACTCAATATTCGAGTCATGCCATGATCTGGCGGTTAGCGCGCGCAGCAGATCAACAGCAGTTAGCGATAGGGTTTCGCACGCAAGATCATCTATTTGCGATTCGGCAATTGATTGTGTTCAATTTTTCGATGAATTGACGGTTTTCGCGCAAGGCTTATGTCAATAAAAATAACCGCACTTTTGGCAAGTTTATTTTGCTTTTGACGGGCTTTGGTCTCTTGCAACAAAGGCCAAAAAATCGTTACTGTGTGTCCATGCTTGAAGTGGATTCCGGGCGCAGCATTCGTTGCTTAGCCAACCTCCAATTAGGGCAAAATTAACCGAAACCCGTTGGAGGCTCTGCAGATGTCTGGTGATATGTCGAACAATCCCGATACAAAGCCAGCCTCTTATCCACAAGATAGTAGCGGGCGTGACCATACAGCCTCAGCCCCACCAGCATCGCCAGCATCAACCGCAAGCGCCGATCAGGCAATTGAGGCTTGCTGGGGCCGGGTAAATCTGCGAATGCGAAAAGATATTGGTGATGCCGCTTGGCGTCACTGGATCAAGCCTTTGCGCATCAGCCGTCTTGAAGATGGCACCTTGACCCTTGAGGCCGAATCAACCTTGGCGCGTGAACGTGTTAGTAGCCAATATGCCGATCGGTTGCGGGTGATCTCGGCGGCTGAATTCAATGATGTATCACCGGCGATTCGGCATGTTGAGGTGCGGCTTGCCAGCAATCGTGCCCGCAACGGCCAACCGCATCGGCTAAGCGAGCAGAAACAGGCACCAGCTGCGGCACATTCGGCGATCACCGGATCAGCAACCGAAGGGCGTGATGATCTGATGGCGGGTCTTGATCCGCGTTATACATTTGCAAATTTTGTTGTTGGCAAGCCGAATGAGCTGGCTTTTGCCGTTGCCCGCCGAACCGCCGAAAGCGAGAAAGTGGCCTTTAACCCGCTATTTCTCTATGGCGGGGTTGGTCTTGGCAAAACGCATCTTATGCATGCCATTGCCTGGCATATCCGCCAGAAATCACCATCGCGCAAGGTTTTATATCTGTCGGCTGAAAAATTCATGTATCGCTTTGTTCGCGCTTTGCGCTTTCGCGATACGATGTCATTCAAAGAACAGTTCCGTTCGGTTGATGTGTTGATGATTGATGATGTGCAATTCATCAGTGGCAAGGATTCAACCCAAGAAGAATTTTTTCACACATTTAATGCGCTTGTCGAAGATGGCCGCCAAGTCATCATCTCAGCCGATAAATCACCAACCGATCTTGAAGGTATGGAAGAGCGGCTTCGCTCGCGTCTTGGCTGGGGCATGGTGGCTGATATCCATCCTGCCGATTATGAATTGCGGCTTGGCATCTTGCAGTCAAAAGCTGAGCATGCACCGGTGCAAATTGCCGATAAAGTGCTGGAATTTATGGCACATCGCATTGTCAGCAATGTTCGCGAATTAGAAGGTGCGTTAAACCGCATTTTGGCGCATGCCATGCTTGTTGGCCGGGAAATCACCATTGAAAGCGCGGCTGAATTATTGGCCGATCTGCTTCGCGCAAGCAGCCGTCAGGTCAGTGTTGATGCGATCCAGAAACGCGTTGCCGCACATTATGATGTTCGGGTAAGCGAAATGTTCTCGGCGCGTCGGTCACGCGATATTGCGCGGCCACGGCAGGTGGCCATGTATTTGGCGAAAAACCTGACCTCGCTATCCTATCCTGATATCGGACGGCAATTTGGTGGGCGTGACCATACAACGGTGATGCATGCTGTCAAAACCATCGAGTCACTGTCGAAAAGTGATGGTCAGCTTGCCGAAGATGTGCAGCTGTTAAAATCAATTCTAGCGGGCTAGAAATCGGCTTTTTTCATGGCTGAATCCGGTGCCGCGCCATGTCGGGCGCGAATCGGTAAAAATTCAATATTTTGATGCTTGTTTGTTAATCTCATGCTATATTTTGTAGATAGCGTGGATTGGCCGGAAGCCGGCATCGTAAAAATACGACAACTGCCCTAAAAGAAGAGAAAGCTGATGAAACTGACCATTGATCGTATGAGCTTATTGCGGCCCCTGGGTCATGTGCAATCCGTTGTTGAACGGCGCAATACAATTCCCATTCTTGCCAATGTCGTGCTTCGTGCCGAAGAGGGTGAATTATCGCTAACGGCAACCGATATGGATATGGATATTGCCACCGAAGTTGGTTGTTCGGTGATGACATCCGGCACAACCACCATGTCGGCGCATCTGCTCTATGACATTGCCCGTAAATTGCCTGATGGTGCCGAAGTTGAAATCGCGGTCAATGACGGCCATGCCATGGTTAGTGCCGGACGCTCTAGCTTTCGGCTGCCAACCTTGCCGGTTGAAGATTTTCCGGCGATCAGCAGCAATGAATTGCCGGTGAATTTCTCGCTTACCGCCGCTGATATGCGCGATTTGATTGATGCTACAAGATTTGCCATTTCGACTGAAGAAACGCGCTATTACCTGAATGGTATTTATATTCACAAAGCCGAATCCGGTGAATTGTGCGCCGTGGCAACCGATGGGCATCGTTTGGCGATGACCCGTCAGGCATTGCCGTCAGGTGCCGCGCAAATGCCGTCAATTATTTTGCCGCGCAAAGCCGTTAGCGAATTGCGCAAGCTGCTTGATGATTTTGACGGTGATGTTCTTATCGGCCTGTCCGAAACACGGGCTGAATTCCGTTTTGGCGTTGTGCGCCTGACCAGTAAATTGATTGATGGCACATTCCCTGATTATACGCGTGTTATTCCGGTTGGAAATGACCGCATCATGCAGGTTGATGTCAGCGCCTTTTCCGCCGCGGTTGATCGTGTATCGACAATTGCTTCAGAAAAGTCGCGGTCAGTTAAAATGGGTCTAAGGTCAGGTGTTTTAACCTTATCTGCCAGCAATACCGATGCCTCAAGCGCGACCGAAGAATTAGAAGTCAGCTATGATGGCCCTGAAATGGAAATTGGCTTTAACGCGCGTTATCTTTTGGATATTGCCGGTCAGGTGAATAGCGATATGGTTGAATTTGCGCTGGCTGATCAGGGGTCGCCAAGTTTGGTGCGCGCCCCGGGTGATGAAGCGAGCTTGTTTGTTTTGATGCCAATGCGCGTGTGAGTGACATTTGACTAGCGTTTCGCCAAAGATAAAACCGGTTGTCGCCCTTGAGGTTGATAATGCGAATGCGTCTAAACGCAGTTGGCTGTCGCGTTTAAAGATGGATCATTTCCGTAATTACCAACAAGCCGATCTTACCATCCATGCGGGTCAATTGGTGATTCTTGGCGATAATGGTGCTGGCAAGACCAATTTATTAGAAGCGGTGTCATTACTGGCACCCGGGCGCGGCATGCGGCGCGCCAAAACCGAACATCTGGCTTATCGGGCAAGCGGTTTTGAGACCACATCCGGCATTGCCGATAATGATGATGCTGACCGGCTTGATTGGGCTGTTGCGGCGACGCTGGAAAATGAAGATGGCACTGTGCAAATTGGCACGGGCGTTCCGCCATCGGCAAAACAGGGCAACCGGATCATGCGCCTTGAAGGCGTAACGGTTTCACAGGCTGATCTTGGCAGCCGTTTGGCGGTGTCATGGCTGACCCCGCAGATGGATGGTATTTTTCTGGACAGTCCGGCGGCGCGGCGGCGCTTTCTTGACCGGTTGGTGATTGCGTTTGATCCGGCGCATATTGGCCGCATGTCGCGCTATGAAAAGGCGCTTCGTCAACGCGCGCATCTGCTAACCGAACAACGTGGTGATGAGTCATGGTTCAGCGCGCTTGAATCGGTTCTTGCCGAAACTGCGGTGGCAGTGACCGCTGCGCGGCAATCGCTGATCAAGGCGCTAAACCAAGAAGCGGCGCGTGGCTGGTTTGGCTTTCCCGGGGTTGAGCTATTGCTTGGCGGTGATACCGAAAACTGGTTATCGGATATGCCTGCGCTTGCGGTTGAAGATCAATTGATGCTTGCTGCCCGTACGGCAAGGCTGAATGGTGATCTTGCCATGCCCGGCCCGCATGCCAGTGAATTTCAGGCTTTGCATCTTGCCAGTCAGGTACCGGCAAATCGCGCATCGACAGGACAGCAAAAGGCCATGCTGATTGCGGTGATTTTGGCGCATGCCCGATTGCAGGATCGGCGGCTTGGGCGGGTGCCGGTCATGTTGTTTGACGATGTGGCGGCACATCTTGATGCCAAGCGGCGCGGCGCGTTGTTTGACGCGGTACAATCGCTTGGCGGCCAATGCTGGTACAGCGGTACCGATGACGGACAATTTAAAGAGCTTTCGAAAACAGCACAATTTGTGAAGATTTTGCCAGCAAAGATTGCTGGCGAAACACCAATTTTTGAGGTGATATGATGACTGACGATGAAACCCCGATCGCAGGAGAAGACTACGGTGCCGATTCGATCAAGGTCCTTCGTGGTCTTGATGCGGTGCGTAAACGCCCGGGAATGTATATCGGCGACACCGATGATGGGTCAGGCCTTCATCATATGGTGTATGAGGTGGTTGATAATACC
>Ga0255754_10000492_pt1 | contig 31043 bp, 41 predicted proteins | sample 101ome_22_FD_179954 | JGI IMG/M metagenome (GOLD analysis project Ga0255754, IMG submission 179954) | Coastal salt marsh microbial communities from the Groves Creek Marsh, Skidaway Island, Georgia - 101412BT metaG (version 2) | ecosystem: Environmental > Aquatic > Marine > Intertidal zone >... | reverse complement strand
CAGACATGACCACAGAACAGCAAAATGCTTGGTCGCAGTATCGCACTGACTTGTTGAACATCACAGATCAAGAAGGGTTTCCACACGACGTAACGTGGCCCACGAAACCATAGGTGACACATGCTAGGTTTTACTAGTTTCTCACAAAATGCTTTTTCATCTACTGCATCTGCGCTTGCTGCTCTTGGCTATTTAGCTACGACATCAGCGCAGCTTGCAGCAGGTACTATAATATCTAACGGTCAAGCTGGACCAATATTACCTGCTGCTACTGCTACCTTTACAGCTAATGCTTTTGGTGATGTAGATGCACAAGCTACAACAGAACTAGTAAATGCTCTAGCCTCGTTTAACATAGCTACACTAGCTGATATAGATGCTCAAGCTAATACAACTATACCAGCAGCTACAGCTAGTTTTACTGCAGCAGCATTTGATGATGTAGATGCACAGGCTAGTACAACTTTATCTGGTGCAACATCTACTTTTGCTGCATCAGCACTTGACTTTGATGCACAGGCAAGTATAACTACTTCTAATGTAATTGCTTCTTCTAGCATTAGTGACTTTACTTCTGTAACAGGTAAAGCTAATATTACACCAAGTGGTGCTACAGCTACCTTTGCATTAGACATAGACTTTGACGCTAAAGCAAACACAAGCATAGGTGGCTCTGTTACAGCTACACTTACTGCTGAAGACTTTGCAGATGTAGATGCTCAAGCAAGTGGATTCTTAAGTACTACTGCAGCATTCCTCTCTATCTACATCACAGACTTTGCAGACGAGGATGCACAAGCTAGAGCATTCATGCCAGTGGCAGCGTCTAGTATTACAGCAAGTGCATTTGGTGACGTAGATGCTAAAGCTAATACAGACATTGGTGGCTCTGTAACAGCAGCACTAGCAGTATCAGCATTCGATGATGTAGATGCTAAAGCCAATACAACACCCAGCGCAGTAACAGCTACGATAGCTAACGCAGCGTTTGACGATGTAGACGCACAGGCAACAGTAGTACCACCTTCTGTCGTATTAACCCCAGCTATAGACTTAGATGACCCTATTGCTGTAAGATTTGACTTCGGTCAGTTTGCTGACAGTTATGATAGATCAAGAGTACTTTATATAGTTTCATACGGTGGTAGTGATACTGTACATGTTACTGAAGAAAACAGAACAGTTTATATAGATAAAGATATGCAGAACTATACTGTGTATATTACAGGATAAGGACACACTATGTCTTACAAATGGCCCGATAAAGACCCTGATGAAATGCTGGACTACAGCGTAGATTGGTCACGTTTTTTAGGTGATGATACTATATCGTCTGTTACGTGGTTTATACACGATGCTGATGGAGTTAAACAACAAGTGTCTGATTCTTCCGTAGTTAACGGTTTGCAGTTTGTTCAAGGAACAGTATCGGGTCGTGTAGCCACTGCAAGATTTTCACTAGGAACTAACAACATACGTTACAACGTTGTGTGCCGAATAAACACAGGGGAAAATTTACAGTATGAACGTTCTATTTTTCTACGTGTTAAGGAGAAATAAGTATGGCATATGATTATCTAGGATTAGTCAACGATGTAAACCGTAGATTAAACGAAGTGGAATTAACTACGGCAAACTTTGCATCTACTACTGGTTATTATAGTTTTGCTAAAGATGCAGTTAATGCAGCCATTCGCCATATACAACAAGAAGAATATGGTTGGCCTTGGAATCACGTAGAAGAAACTGAAGTACTAGTTGCGGGTACAGTACGGTACGGTTTTCCATATGACTCTAAAATTATAGACATGAACACGTTTCGTATTAAACGTGACAGTGCCTTAAATGTAACAACTAGAAAACTTAAAGTTATTTCTTACGAAGAGTACTTGACTAAGTATGCAGACCAAGAGTACAATAGTAATACGAGTATACGAGCAGTACCTACACATGTAGCACGTACTCCTAGTAGAGAATTTATGTTGTATCCAAGTCCAGATAAAGCATATGAACTTGTATATGAATACTATAGAACAGGATTTGATTTAGAAAATAGTACAGATGTACCTAATTTACCTGAACAATATAAGTATGTTATTGTAGATGGTGCTATGTATTATGTTTATCAATTCCGTGGTGACATGCAAGCGGCACAACTTGCTATGCAAAAATTTGAGCAAGGCATTAAATACTTGCGTAGTTTACATATTAATCGTGCAGATTATGTGAGTGATACAAGAGTTGGATTCTAATGGCTACCCAATGGCAGACATTTCCTATTGAGTTTAGAGGTGGTCTAATCTCTAATATGTCACCGTTACAGCACGGTTCTAATGCCGTAGGTTCCGCAACTATATTACAAAACTTTGAGCCTAATAAAGAAGGTGGGTATTCTAAAGTTAAAGGATATGAAAAGTTTAGTACTACTGCAGTTTCGGGTAGTGGACCTATATTAGCACTTAAAGTAATATCTTCTGGTCGCATTGTTGTAGCTCGTAAAAATGCTTCAAATTATACAGAATATTATTATGGTACAGGTACTACATGGACTAGTATGGGGGCAAGTGCTAGTACAAATGGATTAAAAGTAAATCATGCTGAGTTTACAGAAGCGGGTGTAGACAAAGTTATATTTGTAGATGGCGTAAACTTTCCTGCAATCTACAGCACCTCTGGTAATTCTTTAGACTTTTTTAAAAATGATAGTAGCGGTGACCCTTTTGATATTGGCACCAATGATCCTTCTGGAGCAGAAAGGGTAGCTATATTTAAGAATACTGCTTTTTATAGTAAAGAAAATATTTTATATTTTACAGCACCCTTTAACGTAAAGGATTTTACTTCAGCAAACGGGGCAGGTAGTATAAACGTAGGCAGTAATATTACAGGCTTAGTAGTATTTCGTGATCAACTTATTATATTTACTAACAGTAGTATTAAACGTTTGACAGGCAATACTTCAGCAGACTTTCAAGTGTCTCCTATTACAGATCGTATTGGTTGTATTAACGGGGATACTATTCAAGAAGTCGGGGGTGATATTATGTATCTCGCCCCTGATGGTATCCGACTATTAAGTGCTACTGATCGTATCGGTGACTTTGGTTTGGACATTGCTTCTGATATTATTTCTAAAGATGCAAATACTTTTTTAAATACTTCCTCAACATTTAGTTCTGTTTTGTTTCGTGAAAAAGCACAGTATCGTATTTTTGCTTATGTAGAATCAGAACAAAGTGATGTTGCTAAAGGTTTAATAGCTACTAAGTTTATATCACAGGGTGCATCTGGTATATCTTGGGCTACAACAAAGGGCATTAAAGCTCATGTAGCAGACAGTAGATACTCTGGAGATCAAGAAACAATTGCTTTTGCTAACTCCGATGGATATATTTATGTATTAAATACAGGCAATTCATTTGATACTTCAGAAATTGAAGCAGTTTATGAGTCTCCTTTTATGCCAATAACAGACCCACAAATACGAAAAACGTTTTACAAAATGACCCTGTATGCTGAACCTACAGGAGACATGAATATAGATGTAAACTTAAAATATGATTTTGCATCTGCTACTAACACAAAAAAAGTACAACCATCTACATTTAATATTACTAGCACAGGAAACGCAGTATTTCAATTCGGCTCTTCTAATGCAGTATTTGGTACAGCTACGTATGGTGGTGAATTAGACACAGTGTATGATTCTAATGTAATAGGATCAGGTAAAACAGTAGCATTACGAATTGAAGACAATTCGACAAACCCAACTTTTACGCTTGACACAGCGTTATTAGAATTTAGACAAAACGATAGGCAGTAATATGGCAGGTTATACACGTCAGGATACAGCAAACAACATTGCTAATGGTAACGTTATTGATGCAGATGATTTCGATGCAGAGTACAATGCTATTGAAGCTGCATTTAATGCTTCATCAGGACACACTCACGATGGTACAGCAGGTGGTGGTGCAGCTATTACAAAAGTAGGACCAAGCCAAGATTTAATTGTATCAGGAACAAATGTTAATCCAAAGACAACTAACACCCTTAGTTTAGGTACAGCAGGTGCACAGTATAAGGATGCATTTTTTGATGGAACAGTCCAAACAGACTTATTACTTGTGGACGAGACTTCAATATTTACGGGGGGTATTACTGCTAATGGTGGTGTAACAGGTAACCTTACTGGCGATGTTACTGGTGATCTTACAGGTAACGCAGACACTGCTACTACACTAGCAACAGCAAGAACCTTTACTATTACAGGTGATGTAACAGCAACAGGTGTAACGTTTGACGGTTCAGGAAATGTCACATTAAATACTGCAATGGCTAGTAATTCTGTAGACTTAGGTACTCATACTACAGGTAATTACATGACTAATGTTTCTGGTGGAACAGGTGTTACCATTACACATACTCCTGCTGAAGGTTCTACTGCTACGATAGCTATTGGACAATCCGTAGGTACTACAGACAATGTTACATTTAATACTGTGACCGCAAACCTTACGGGTAACGTTACAGGCAACGTTACTGGAGATGTTACTGGTAACTTCACAGGAAATATTACAGGTAACGCAGATACGGCAACTGCTCTAGCAACATCCCGTACTATTGCAGGTAAAAGTTTTGATGGTACTGCAGACATTACTATTGCTGCAACAGATTTGTCTGACACTAATCAATCACTATCAACTACATCAGATGTTACATTTAATGATCTCACAGTTTCAGGCGATCTTACTGTATCGGGCACAACCACTACAGTTAATACAGAGACAATCAACCTAGCAGACAACCAGATCGTACTTAACTCAAACTATACTGGTTCTTCTCCTACAGAAAATGGCGGTATTGAGATTGAACGTGGTACTCAAGCAAATAAAACTTTAGTTTGGGATGAGACTGCAGATAAATGGACAATAGGAAGCGAGACATTTGTAGCTGCTACATTTGAAGGTAATCTTACTGGCAACGTAACAGGTAATATTTCAGGCGATATTACAGGAGACATAACTGGTGATGTTACAGGTAATGTGACAGGAAACCTGACAGGTAACGTAACAGGCAATCTAACAGGTGATACTACAGGTACACACACAGGTGCAGTTAATGCTACTAACGTAACAGTAACAGGTGTTGTTACAGGTAATGTTACAGGCGACGTGCTTGGTGATGTAAAAGCTAACAACGGCACCGTCATATTAGATAGTGGAACGAATGGTACAGATGCAGCATATACAGGTAACGTTTCTGTACCAGACAACATTACATTTACTGAAGGTGCGTCTGATTGGAAAGTAGAAGTTAATGCGTCTAACGAACTTGTTATATCTTATGGCGGTACTAATAAGATGAAGCTAGACTCTTCTGGCAACCTAACAGTAACAGGTAACGTCACAGCTTACGGAACAGTATAATGGCTCTACCGTCTTCAGGTACTATATCTTTAAACGATATTCAAACAGAGTTTGGCGGTACTAATCCTATTAGTATTTCTGAGTACTATCGTGGTGGGTCTTTTATGTCTGATAATAATAGTAATGTACCCACATCAGGCACTATAGATTTAGCAGACTTTCACGGTTCTGTACTAGCTAATAGTATTACCTATGAAATAATCGGTGGTGGTGGTGAAGGTGCTGGTGGCTATACAGGGCAAGGCAATGGTAGTGCTGGTACAGATAGCTCTTTGGCTTCATCTAGTGGTACATCCTTTACAACAGTAACATCTACAGGCGGTGCTGGTGGTACACAACCTGCTCCGTTTAGTGGCTCCTTTAGAGTAGGTGAAGCAGGTGAAGCATCTTATTACGGATCAGGCGGTGCTGGTGGCTTAAACTCTGACAGCGGCAACCAAACTGCAGGTTATAGTGCTCCTGCCACATCTTATGGTGCTGGTGGAGGCGGGGGCGGTGCCGCACCATTTAGTGCCAACAACGGTGGTGGTGGTGGTAAAGCTGCTACAAGACAGACGGGTACACTACTACTAGCCCCAGGATCAGTAATAACTGTAACTATTGGCACAGGTGGTAATGCTATTTCTGGTGGTGGTAATGGTGCAGGAGGTTATGCTAAACTTACTGTAAACGGAACTGACACAGAGTTCACATCCTCTGGAACATATACGGTGCCATCATGAGTATAAACTTGACACCAGAAGAACTAGAGGCTATGCTTGATCGTGCAGCAAGACGTGGTGCTTGTGAAGCATTAAAGTCTATGGGCTTACAGGATGAAGATGCCCGAAGAGATATATCAGAAATGCGTACCTTGTTAGAAGCATATCGTGATACAAAGAAAAGTATATGGTCTACTATAGTAAAAATAACCACAGTAGGATTGCTTACTTTTATAGCGGCATCTGTATGGATGCAAATTGGAAGCAAATAGTTTATAAGGAAATATAATGATGCAGTTCGGAGGATTTAAACCTGAAGCAATGCAACGTATTGCAAACTCTTTAGGGTATCAGGGCACTGACATGTCAGGGTTTGATCAGTATCTTATGCAAAACCCAGACAAAAAACAAATGATGGACATGTATCAAAACAAAGCTATGCAAATGGCAAAAGGTGGTGCAGTTAAACTAGCCCCAGGGGGTATGCCCAATGATGAAGCAGAACCACAAGCAAACCCTCGTGCTCTTATGCAGCAAACAATTCCTCAACAAAACATTGATGCTGGTTCTAACTTGCAACAGGCGATGGTCCAACAGGCTACATCCCCAGGATTACCAGTAGGCTCTGCTGTTGTTCCTGTAGGCACTACAGTTCAACAAGGACAGTTAGTATCTCCTATGTCAGGTCAGGTGTATGGGCAGACTGCTGTACCTACCGCAATTGCAGGTACACAACAAGCAGATAGTATAACTGCTTCACAAGCTGCTCAAATGTCTCCTGTTCAAGTAGCAGATGAAGTAACAGGCGCACAAGCACAGACAGGACAAGTGAGTGACCCTGCACGAGTACGTGCAATGCAGGAGGGGGAGACATCTGTATCTTTCTTAAATGCAGAGCAAGGTACAGCTTCTATGGTAAACTCACCTACTGCTAGAGAGATACGTGATGGTGAGCTTATTTCAGGTGCCGCAGATGCAGAAAAAGCAGCTAAGTTTACAGAACAAATTCAAGCAGCAGAAGCTACACCAACTAGTCAGGCTACTGTACAAGGTCAACTAGAAGGTTTGATGCAACAGTTTGAGGGTGGAGCAACACCTCCTTGGGCATCAGGTGCAATGAGAGCAGCAATGTCTGCTATGTCTTCACGTGGTCTAGGTGCTTCCTCTATGGCGGGACAAGCGGTTATTCAAGCAGCTATGGAATCCGCACTACCAATTGCACAGGCTGACGCTGCAACACAAGCACAGTTTGAATCGCAGAACTTGTCAAACCGTCAACAACGTGCTATGCTTGCGGCACAACAACGTGCAACATTTATGGGACAAGAGTTTGACCAAGCATTTCAAGCCCGTGTAGCTAACTCTGCTCGTATTGGTGACATTGCCAATATGAATTTTACTGCAGACCAACAGATAGCTTTAGAGAATGCTCGTGCTACTAACACAATGAACCTAAACAACCTGTCTAATAAACAGGCTATGGTAATGGCAGAAGCTGCAGCACTGTCTCAGTTAGACATGGCAAACTTAAACAATAGACAACAAGCTGCTGTACAGAATGCTCAGTCTTTCTTGCAGATGGACATGGCTAACCTAAGCAATCAACAACAAACGGAATTGTTTAATGCACAACAACGTGCACAGGCTTTGTTTACAGATCAAGCTGCAGCAAATGCGGCACAACAATTTAATGCTACATCACAAAACCAAGTTGATCAGTTCTTTGCAAGTCTAGCAAGTAACACATCACAGTTTAATGCTGCACAAACAAATGCACAGGCACAATTTAATGCAGGTCAGGTCAATGTAGTTGAACGTTTTAATGCCGAGATAAACAACCAACGTGATCAGTTTAACGCACAGAACCGTTTAGTTATTGATCAGTCAAATGCACAGTGGCGTAGAGAGATTGCTACTGCAGATACGGCAGCAGTCAATCGTGCCAATGAAATTAATGCTAGTTCACTTCTAGGTATATCCCAATCTGCATATAATAACTTGTGGCAGAATTATTCAGATAACATGGAGTGGGCTTGGACATCTGCTGAGAATGAACGTAAACGTATAAATGATTTAGCTATGGTGCAGCTACAAGCTGACGCACAGTTCGATGCACAGAAATACAAATCAGATGCAGAGGCATCCGCAGGATTTGGTTCACTAATTGGTTCACTGTTTACTTCTGATCTTACAAAAACTATTGGCGGTAGCATTCTTGGTAACGTATTTGGAATCGGAGGAGCATAATGAATATAGGTTATATGACAATGAATAATCTTCAATTGCCTAAAGAAGATACACCTAAAGAAATGTCACAGCAAAGCGGTGGTCTTTTGGCACGGGATACTAAACCACAAAAGCCTAAGAAACTAGAACCTCGTGATCGTATTGCACAATACGTGTCTGAGATACGTAAAGGAAGAATGGAATTAAAAAATGGTTGATATGCCTTCGCCCTCATTTGATAGACCTATCCCTGGACAATCTCTAACTGCAGAGTTAGGTAGTAGGCCGTGGCAACAACCGCCTCAGTACACTACTGTTGAAGAAGCATTAGAATATTACGTCCCTCGTCTTGTAAATCCAGAACTTTTGCCTCAGTTACTAGATGTAATGGAAACAGGAATACCGCTTACAACTATAGCAAATGCAATGCAGGTTGCAGGGGTCATGGAAGGTAAGCATAGTATTGATGTAGGTATATTAATTATGCCAGTACTGATTGAAACTATGGCATACCTAGCAGAAGAAGCTGACGTAGAATATGAAACTGGTTCAAACAAAACAGTTGACTCAGACTTGATTGATGAATCTCGTATTGCTTTAGCATTATCTAAATCAAACATAGAACCAGAAGAAGAAATAGAAGAACCTATGGAAGAACAAAGTCCAGAAGAAAATATTCTAGGTGGATTGATGGCACGGAGGAATAAAGATGGCGTTTAATTTTGGTGCATTTGTTGGTGGGTTTGGAACTAGAGTTTCTGAAAATATTGAAACAGCAAAAGAAGATCAAAGACAACAAGATTTTAGATTAGAAATGCTTGCTGAAGAAGAGGCGACCAAGCAACGTCTTCAAGCTGCTGCAGATAGAAAAGCACAACGAGCAGCAGATAAAAAATTAGCAGGATCATTAGAGGCATTAAACTTTGACAAAGGTAGAATATCATTTATTATGTCAAGAGGTGCTGGATATGCAGAACAAATGGTTGCATATGCTCAAACAGCATTGGCTAATGGTTACGATCCTAATACTATATTAAAGTACACTCCAGAATTAGAGTCTAGTAAACTGTTTGTTGGTCCTCCAGGCGAAAGAAGGTTAGACTTTACTCAAGCTCAATTAAAAGACATGGATTATACTACAGCATTTGAGCAAGATAGGGACGTAGTTACTACAATTCTAACTCCTAAGCCAAAAGAATTTGATACTCTTAAAAAGATGAGAGCTAGTGTTGTTCAAAAACTTATGACTATGGAACCGTCAACTGATCCCGATAGCGATTATATGACTTTAGCTGAACAAAACGAATTTTTACTTCAAGAGATTGGTAAAGTAGCTAAAACAGAAGCAGATGCGGCACGTGATCCTGACACATCTAAAGATGTTATGTCAAATGCTGACGCAATCAGGGATATAAAATTTTATAAAGATACAGTTGCAAGCACATACAATCTTACATCCCTTGAGGGTACATATCAGGATATAACAGCAGGTGCTCAAGGTAAAGCTCAAGTTGCCCGTATTGATGCAGCGTTGACTTATCAAGACCGCATTAATAATGTAGGTGGTTCCAAGAATGGTCAAGGCGTTATTGATGCAGAGTTAACTAGTGCTGTAAGTGCATTAAGAAGCATAGCTACACAAACAGCGGAAGCATATTCCTCAGACAAAGCAGGTGAATTAGGTGCAGATGCAGACCTTGGTACAAAATTTAAAATGCCAGAAGGTAAAGATAACTATTCTTTGGGTGAATTATTTCAAATGGATGGCCTAAAACCTAGTGGAATTTCTTACGGAGATGTAATTGTTATTAATGGTAAGTTAGCGATATATACAGGGATGGCCCACACCTATGGCAATGCGGCTAGATCAACAGAAGACCCCCTTGTTCTACCTTATGTATTTGCTAATAAAAATAATGATCCTATGTGGCTGGTTACTAAAACAGGACGTTAAGCATGGCAAACTTTAATATACCACAGAGTATGTTAGATGAAGAAACAAATGATACTCAAGTAGTAACTCCTACAGTTACTGCTCCTATTTCTGATGATAAAGCTTCTACAAGTTTTAATGTTCCTGAAAGTTTATTAACTGCAGAAGAGCCTACGGTTACAGACATGAGTTTGATTGTGTCTGAACAAGATAGGTTTAATAATCAAGATTATGAAGATATGCAAGTACTTGGTATCGACGTAGATAAGTATAAAGAAAATACATTGTCTATGTTACAAGAACAGTATCGTGCAAACATAGAAGCTGAACTAGAAGATGATCCCACTAGCCCTTATTTGATAAGTGAGTTAGAAAGAGAAGATGATCCTAACAGTGAGTACTTAGAAGCATTACAACTTAAAACAGAAGCTGCAGTAGACAGATTGTTTTCTCCTGAAAGATTAAAAGATTTACGTGCTAATGCTGAAATACAGTGGGCAGAACGACAAGAGCTATTAAAAAAGTTTGAGCCTTATGCAAAGTCTCAGGGGTATGAGGATACTTTACAATGGATTTGGGATATTGCTGAGAATGATCCTAAGTATGAAAGCTATTTAACAACCCCAGAGGGTGATCCTAGATTTGTGCCTGAAACAAAACAAGAGTTTTTTAATCGTAGACTAGATAGAGAACTTGAAAGAATAGATAAACAGGCAATGACTGTGTACCAATACCTTAACGGGGAAAATATTCCACGTAAAAAAGGAATGGAAATATTCTTAAAAAGCGACATGAATTTAGGGGAAATAAATACATTACAGTTTGCTAAAGAGTTTGTTGATCCTTCTGTAATACTAGGGGATGTAAATGTAGAAGCTTCAAGATTCTCTCGGATGTTTGATCAGGGTGACGTAATGGGTATGTTAGGTGCGGCTACCATGACAACCTTAAACATACTTACACTTGCTCCACCAGTAAAGTGGGTGCAGAATACAGGCAAGGGATTTAGGAAGTGGATAGACAATTCTCAGTATGTAAAAGCTAGACAAGCAATAGAAGCTGGTGGAAGACGTGAGGCTGCATTACGTTTAGAAGTACGTAAAAAACTGGAAGCCAACAAGGTTGTAGCAGATGAGTTTGCAGAGGCATTTGAAAGTAAGTTTGACGTTTCTATTTTTAAAGAAGTAGACGGTAAAAAAGTAATAGACAAAGAAGCTTTGCTTGCTTTAGGCCAAAGAAAAACTCAAGACCTTATGTCCTCGGAGGCAGGGGCAAAGATAAATCTTCCTGAAGACGCAGCTACTATGGCTATTCTGAAACCAGAGACTCTTGAAGGTCTTATTGGTGCAATGATAGACATCAAGAAAATTATGCCAGAAGAGTTTGGTAAACGTAAAACTCGTATTGATGATATGTTGCATCTTGTTATGGAGCAAAAGTTAAAACCTGATGATTTAATGAACATCTTGGCTAAGAACGGTTTGAAGTTTGAAGAGTTTATTGTTGCTTCATACGGTACTGTATCAGAAGCTGGTAGTATTCTTGGAACATGGGGACGTATTAGTAAAGTAAAACCAAAAGGTTTGACTGACGATCTTGATTCAAAGATTAAAATTAAAAAAGAAAATGTCTTTAGTGATCTATACACTCGTTACTTCTTACGGTCAGAAGCTATAGCTAAGGGTGCGCTAGTTGCTCCGTTTGCGGTGGCAGTACGTAACTTTAAAAGTGGTGTAATTCGTGCTCCTATGGAATCACTAAACGCATTGCTATCCAACACAATGCTAGAGTTCCAACGTCAAGGCATTAAAGGTGGAGCAAAAGCATTAGTACCTTACACAGAAAGCTCTGTATGGACAGGCACATTAGACAATCTTAAATATATGTTTGCTGATCCTCGTTCTGCCAAAGCTTTTTCTGAGTATATATTAGCACAAAGCCCCGATCATCAAAGGCAAATTTACACTACTTTAAACGAGATACAATTAAATCTTGGAAGAGGTGGAGCAAGTAGAAAGAACAATCCAATTGGTGCTGTAGACAGGGTGTTTGATACTATGATGTCAGACATGGAAGATTTAGTTGGTGCTTTGAACACACCTAACCGTGTACAAGAACTGCTTATTCGTAATGCTACATTCTATGGTGAGTTAAAAAGATTAGTAAAGCGTGAGTACGGTGTGGATTTTGAAGGGGCACTGAACGAAGGAAAGCTTATGGACTTCTTTCGTGATGCAGAAACTGTTAGACCTAAGAATGCAAGAGCATTTGCAAATCTAGTAGATGACTCAGCCAGAAAAGCACTACGTGTTACCTATTCAGCCCAGCCTGAGAACATCGTACTTAGAAAAACAGCAGAGATGATTAGTAAGTCTCCTGCTACTCTGGTTATACCTTTTCCTAGATTTATTGCAAACGGTATAGAGTACTTTGGTGAACTTGCGGCGGGTTCAGCCTCTCCCCTTGGGCGTAAGCTATATAGTTTAGCTGATCGTAGTGTTGCGGGACCACTGACTCCTAGAGAAACAGAACGTATAGCTAATAACATGATTGGTATAGGTTTGTTTATGGGGCTGTATAGTTTTCAAAGGGATCAAGGAGATCGTGGAGAAAACTATCAAGAGGTTGGTATACCATTTACCGATTTAGAGACTAACGTTCTTGCTGATTATCCTGTAGGACAAATGAACTGGATTGTTCGTGCTGCAGTAGAAAGAAATAAAGGAACGTTTGATGATTGGGATGCAAAGAATGATTGGGTGGAATTATTCTTAGTACCACAAGGACGTACAGGTGTTACTAATGTATTGGTAGAAGAATTTTCATCCATGATTAGTGGTCTTGAAAATGAACCTGATGAAGCTAAACGTGATCTATTGTTTGGTAAAATCTTTGGTCAATATGTAACACGTTTTGCTAATCCACTATTCCAAGTGGTTGAAGCTGAACGTGCTATGGGTTTCCGTACTACCGAAAGAAAACAATCTGGTACTGACTTCCTTATTGATGATCCACAGTTTCAAATTGGTGCAACACGGCAAGCAATAAGCCGTGGATTGGTTGATCCAGATTACGAAGACCAACTACCCCGAAGAGAGACTGTAACAAATACAGGGGAAGAAAGACGCTATATATGGGCAAAGCTTTTGGGTGGTACTTCTTTACGGGAAAGAAATGAAACCTTAGATTATTTATCTGAGATAGGTATGGATGATCCTAAGTTTACTTTAGGTAGCAGACACAAAATTTACAGTGTGCGTGATTGGCAAGACAGTAAAGTAGGAGAAATGTTACCTTCTTTTATTCGTCGTTCTAAACGGGAAGGTATTAAACGAGGAAGCCAGTGGGATAAGAGTGAATCTCTACAGAAAAAATATGAACGTGAGCAGTACGTGCGATTGTTTGAACGTGACTCTTTAATGTCTAATGTACGTGATTATAGAAATCAAATAGGTGATGGTAGAGCACTTGTAAAAAGTAGGCTAGTTACTCGTACAAATGAATATATGAAGCTTCCTAAATCTAAACGTAAGGCGGCAGAGGCAGAGTTTATAAGAAGGTACGGTAAAAAGGGCGATATTGATTACAGCGATTACCGTGACATAGAAAGACTTCTCATGCTTGCAGGTAGAGACATTAAACCAAAGAAATAAGGGGGCCATTACAGCCCCCTCTTTTTTTTACCGCTTGTCACCACTCCCTGAAATGACACCCCTTACCTTTCGGTCATGTAACTTTCGCAAGTTACCTTTTGCTAACTCTGCCATGTCTACATTTAGATCACGACAAAGTGCAGCAATATACCAGAGACAGTCACCAACTTCATCTGCAATTGCCTCACGATCAAACTTACCATCACGTAAAATCTTTTTGACTTTGTTGGCAACCTCACCTGCTTCTGCTGCCAATCCTAGTGCAGGGTAGATTACTTGATGCTCTGATTTATAGATCGCAGTTTCTGATGCCATGTCTTGATATGACCTGAAGTTTATATTCTCATACTTGCTTTCCATGAATGCTCTAGCCTCGTCCTGTAGCTTGTTCATACTCCTTCACCCGTTTCAACTGCTCATAGTAGGCTTTATTAAACCCACGTTCCCACTCCCTGTACTGCATGGTATCACTAGGAAATGGATTAACGACACGTCCATGTCGAAAATCTTTATAGCCTTTCTCGTGTTGAAATTTTAACGGTGCATCATACTTGCCAAGGCCACGTTGTTTGCGAGTTAGTTGTTTGTTCATATGCATTCTCCTTATGCTACGTTGATTAGTTCTGCTTCTGTGTATGGTATGTGATAGAACAGTTCACCCTTCAGGATGTTACGTCCATGTGCTTCACGTAGACGATCCTGTGTCAGGCTTGTATCCTTGATACGCCAAGCTTGCTTCATATCTTTACGGAAGATGTAGAAGTTTAGCACTCCATTCTCCCCCTCATATTTCTCAAGCAATCTACCTTTACGTTCAGGAATACGAATGTCTGTCCAGTGTGTAGGCCATTCTTCTTTCCATGCCAGTTTTACTTCAGCTTCATTAAAGTATGTATAATCTTTTTTCTTTGATACAATATCCACATAGTAATTCTCCTCTGTATTTTCTATCTCATGCCCTGCACTCTTGAGATACTCAACCAGCTTTTCTTTTGCTGGTCCATCGTATGCTTCATATAGAGCACGGCTAAATTGTTTACGTGTTCCCATTATCTTTCCTCCACAATAGTTCAAATAAAAGTTTCTGTTGTTCGTACTCCGACATTATACACCATTCACGTATCTCGTCAATGGTTCTTTTACACCCCACGCAAAAGCCATCAGTGTCTATCCGACAGACTTTCACGCAGGGTGATGGGACAGTGCCCAGTTTCTTTCCTCTGTTCCTACTCACACTGACGTAAGCCAGTTGCAGGATCATAGTAGCAAGCACCCCCTTCTTCTACGTAGTCTTGCGTTTCCTCTACTACTGGTTCTTCTGCAACATCCTCAGAGTTGGATGCATTTAGAATGCCATAACGTTTACCTGCAGCACGGAAGGTTGTACACCCTGATGCACCACCATCGTATGCATCCATGTACACTTTCTTAAACTCTTCCCATGTTACATCGTCACCTGTGTTACATGTCTTTGAACATGCTGAGTCAACGTAACGAGAGGCAACGTTCAATACTTTAACGTGATCAAACACAGACAGTTCATCTGCAGTCTTACCCTTCACACCAAACACACGATAGCCGTAGTCCTCTACTCGTTCAACCTTGGGTCCATCGAAGGTTTGGATAGTTCTGTCGTAGTAATGTGAGAAGACAGGCTCGATTCCAGAGGATACGTTGTCGGCTGACAAGCTGATAGTTCCTGTTGGAGCAACCGAAAGAAGATGACTGTTACGGATACCGTGCTTGCTAATGAGATCACGAATATTATCAGGCAAAGACTTAGCAAAATCAGAACCAAGGTATGCCTGACTAAAGAGAGGAAACGGACCTTTCTCAAGTGCAAGCTCAACTGACGTAGTATATGCCACATCCCTAATTACTCCCATGATTTCTTCAAGAGTCTGCAGAAACCTATCACTACCATACTCAAATCCTAATGCCTCAATAGCATTGGCTACACCTGTAACACCAAGACCCATACGGCGTTTGCTCTTTGCCTCTGTCTCTTGTTCTAGCAGTGGATAGGTTGCACGATCTACAACGTTATCCATTGCACGTACCACATGAGGAATGTCATTACGTAGTTGATTCATATTGAATACGTACTTACCTTCATGTTCTATTACGTACTTAGCTAAGTTGAATGACCCCAACAAACATGCACCGTTTGGTGGAAGTGGCTGCTCTCCACATGGGTTTGTGGCTGCAATCTTTTCTACGTAATGAAGGTTGTTCTTCTTATTGATACGATCAATGAATAGAATCCCAGGCTCTGCCCAGTCCCATGTACTGCGTAGTATCTGATCCCATAGAGCACGAGCACTCACAGTTTTGTACACACGTCCGTCAAACTGTAGGTCAAAATCTTTGTCTTCTTTTACTGCAGTCATGAACTCGTCCGTGACACCCACAGAGATATTGAACTGTGTCAGTGTATCACTGTTGTTCTTAGCCGTGATGAACTCTTCAATGTCTGGGTGATCAACACGTAGCACCCCCATCTGTGCTCCACGTCTATGCCCTGCAGATGCAATAGTCTTACATACTGCGTCAAAGATACCCATGAATGACACTGGGCCAGATGACTTACTGTCCAACGACTTGATTAGTGTGCCACGTGGACGTAGTGTACTGAAGTCGTATCCGATACCCCCGCCAAGGCGCATTGTCTCTGCTGCACGACGAGCAGCTTCCATGATACCGTCCATTGAATCTTCTATAGTCATTGAGACAAAGCAGTTGTATGGTGTTACACGACGAGGTGCACCCATTGCTGACTGCACACGTCCTGCAGGTAGGAACCGTTGTTCATACAGGATAGTTCGGAAGTTATTGAAGTGTGCTTCTCCATCCTTCAATGCTTCTGCTACACGTGTCATTGCTTCACGAAAAGTTTCCCCGTGGCTGCGATATTTCATGGCGTGAATCTCTTGTGAGATTCCTAGTGTTGGTCCATAGGTTTCCATTTTTACTCCTCGTTATCTTTTGGTAGCTGTTTTGCTTCATCATCACCTGCTTGCTCCGCAATCTCAACAATCATGCTGCCTAGCCGATTGCATCGTGCATCAAGTACACGCATCAGGTAATCCATACGTCCCATTTCTTCACGAGCTAGGCCAATCTCCTGATACATCTTCATCTGATCTTCGTTGAAGTCATCAGTATAATAATCTTTATCGTTGATCGATAGTTTAGGCACTGTTTTCTCCTTTGCTGTTTAACATTTGCGTTACTCCGTAAGTATCTTTATTGCTTTGATTGACATACCGTCAATGTCATAAATATATTCCTGTAGACTTTGGTCAATCTCTTCATTAACTTCTCCATCTACAGGAACAGGGTATTCATCTTCGTCTATGTGTAGTGTTAAAAATACTTTAACTATCATCTACTTCCTCAATAAGCTTGGTCAAATACCACTGTGCTTTCTTCAAGTCCTCTGTACCATTCTTATATCGGTATCTCCATAGATACTTCATTATATTACCTTGTAGGTAGTACTCATACCCATCACCAGTGGCTGCACGAATGGCATCAATGCATTCAATACCTGCTTGATTATAGTGTGGTGGGTTGTTTACATTGTCTACCATTCGTTTCTCCTTTCTAAAAATTTACTTTTACTACATTACCGTCACGTTCTTCTATTAGTGGTTTGTCTTGTGCCATTTCATCAGCATCAATCTTATCAACCAACTTGAACAGCTTGCGTCTTACATCATGATCCTGCTCCATTAAAGGTATAGCAGCTATCAACATGTCCGTCAACATCTTTAGATGGGCAAAGTCATCTGCTTTCATAGTGTTGTCATCTGTTGTCAGCATACCTACTGTAAGATCACCTGTCCAATCTCCATTGTCATCCACATCTGGTGCAATACGGATAACGAAATCGTTAGGGTTAAAGTTTATTAATGAGTTTAGCATATGTTTAGCTCCTTTTTATTTTGTCATAAGGAAACTCAATTAAGTCTGGATGTGTGTCGCTACCTTTCTCTTTCAACCATTCTTCTGGAATAACCCTATCTGCATACAAGAATTTATTTCTTTCACACCATGTGGCGTATGTCATCTTAGCACCCTTACTTAGCTTACGTCTACTGTTTTCAAACACAAAACGTATGTCTAAGTTTGGGTGTTGTTTCTTTATCGCCACGTGTTTACGTCTATCATCCGAAGTAAATCGTCCCTTCACCTCTACAATGATACCGTTCTGCAATATAAAGTCAGGGGTATAGGTGCGGTACATTAAATCTTCCCATTCAATCTTGATGGCTTCATACTTGAATTTTACTTTACGTTCTTTCAAGTAATCTTTTACTTTGATTTCTAGTCCACTCCTATACCCATGCTTTAGTGCAGCCTTGAACTGTTTACCGTTCATCAGATAAACGGATGCCAGTTCACACGGCGTACACCCAGTGCCTTGAGTTCCTCACTCAATAGCTGATCTGCTTCCTTACGTGCTTCCATTGCTGCACGTAAACCTGCATATCGTTTCTCACTGAGTTCACGTTTTCGTTCACGTAGTTGTTCTTCAAGCATTTTGATTTCGTCTTGAAGTTCTTTTATTTCATCATCACCTAACATAATTAATCCTCTATGTATGCCACCGTCTTGGGGTCTTTTGCTTTTGATACCCGTGATGGTTCTTCAACCATGTTGGGCCAACACTCGTACCTGTAATCACAGAAACGACAGTTATCATTTAGTACCTTGTTCCCTGTGGGCTTACCACGAAAGAACTCAGGTACTGGTTTGAAGCAACGTTTAAACTCATTAGTGTTTACTGCTTCAACCGTGTTCTTGATTTTATCAAGTTCTTCATCTAGGTCAAGACCATCGGCTGGTACATATTTAAATTCACCGTTGCCTTTGTTCACGACCCACCATCCACCTACACGTTTGCCAGATGCTTTGGCATAACCTGCAAGCTGCCCTACGTATCCGAACCCGTCACCCTTGGCTAGTGTAGCAAAGGAATCAAACTTGTTCTGATACGACCACGGCGATGCTGACTTCACATCATCAACAGCACCGTCTATGACAAGATCATAAGAGCCAGAAACCCTAGTATCATTACTATCTCCCACTGTAAGGCTAACTTTATCAGTGTCTTCAAACTCCACGTTAGCAGCTTTAAGCAGCCCTTTAAAAACAGCCTCAACAATGTCTCCTATCATCATGTTCATTACAAATGTCGTCGGCTTTGGTAATGCACTCTCAGGTTTATTCTTTTGAAACCAGAGTTGGCAAGTAGGACGCCCAATGTTGGACATCCTTAATGTGAAAGCATCACGAGACTTGCCACTACCGAACTGACGAAGTACTGCATCAGCAACCTCTGCTCCAATATCTTTAGCCTGTTCTTCCGTGAACGTGCTCTTGCCATTGGCAGCGTCAGTCATAAACTGGTGCAGCTTTAGTTCAGCAGGGTGGTTCATTACACGAAGTCCTCTTCGTCAATGTCTACAAATGACTCAACAGTATCTGTGTCTGTGTCATCATTCTTATATGCATTGTCATTCCAAGCACCCTTGATGTACTCGTTATAATTCTCAACCCATGCAAGGAAGTTTGCGAATGTCTCTTGCTCTGAGTCTGCCACGTCAAGTGTCTCGTTCAGATCAAGTGCCAAGGTTGGCAGGTAAAACGAGTTGCCGTTTGGTAGTGAACGTTCCTCAGTCGCAGCTTTGATGTTGTGCTGCACTGGCAAACGGCGCATCTTGCCTAGTTTGTTGAACAGTGTTCCCGCAGTTTTAAATGCATCACGGTTCTCAATCTCCCAGATGAATGCCTGTGGCTCTAAGTCAACTGGGTTACCCTGTGCATCTGTAACGTCATGCAGTTCTACTGTACCGAACATGACACGAACACGTTTGATCTGACGAATCAAATCTTGTGTTTTCTCAGGCAACGCTTTGAAATCTTCAATGTAACCCGCAGGTTTACCGCAGTTGAAACCACCATCGTTATCCTTCATGTCACTGTTCAGATCGTTAGCCATAAGCGTTTTGACATAACGATTTGGTGTTGTGTCACTACCCTTGATGAAACGCTTGTACATGAAGCGTTGTAGGTAAGGACGAATAGTCGCAGTAGGTGCATAGTATGTTGGCCCATCAGGGATTTCCAACTTGTATGTACCACCTGACACAACTTCCATCTTGACCTTCTTGCCGTTCACAGTTTCCTCACCCATGATGGCTGAGTGATTGATACGTAAACGTGCAAGTGTGCTTGCCTGTGACTTCTGTTGATTGTCAACGGACATGCCCATTGCTTCTGCCATTGCGTTGAAGTTTCCTGTGTTGATTGTTGCTACTTGATTCATGTAAATCTCCTTTTCTGTTTTGCGAGTTCTTAGTTATATCACGACACGTCTTTAGTGTCAAGCCAATTCGGACCAATCTTTGCCTCTAATAAAAGCGGTACATTGAAATCCAGTTTCCACTTCTTATTGACTATGGAAAGCAGTCTGTCGTTGGCTGCATTTATTATCCGTAATACTTTGTCCTTCTCACTTGGGTGCACATCAATCACGATGGAGTCGTGTACGGTATTGACTATGCACGATTGCATTTGGTTTACCCCTAATAACTTGTCGATGTATATCAGAGATATAGGTACAATGTCAGCAGTTGCAAACGATTGTACAGGAAAGTTTTTAATCTGTGTGAAAAATGTCACAGTACCATTAGCACGTCTAGTGACATCAGGGAAAGAGAACTCACGACCAGATGGTGTTTTGATCTTACCTGTTGCTAGTGCCTCACGTGCAAGCTCCTTGTGCCACTTGCCTATACCTGAGTACTTCTTAGTAAACTGCTCGTAGTACGCAGCCTCTGCAGGTGTACGACCAAAACCACTAGCACCATACAACGGTGCAAATGTGTGTGCCTTGGCTTCCTGTCGTGACATGTTCTGTCCTGCATCAGTGATCACCTTTGCCGTGTACGAGTGTACGTCAAAGCCTGTGGTCACCTCGTCAATAGCAGTTTTGTCCTGTGACAAGAACGCTGCGACCCTGAACTCTAACTGCGCAAAGTCAGCTTCCATAATCTCACCACCATCCCAACGTGATTTGAACACACGTTTCACAGGGAACGTACCACCACGTGGCATGTTCTGCATGTTAGGATCGGCACCAGACAAACGTCCAGTAGCAGTGCGGTGTTGTAGTAACCTGACGTGCAGCTTACCATCTTGTTTTACATGAGTTGATATACCTTCCACAAAGCTTGAGAGATATGTGTCAACGGCAGACAAACGGCGTACTCGTTGTAAGAACAACACTGCGTCTTGCATATCACGTTCTCTAGCGATACCTTCAAGGTATTCAAGCTTATCTTTACTTGTTGCGAAACCGTTGGCTGAAGCCCATTTTGAAGTTGGAGCATTGAACTTTAACCCAGCAACAGACGAAACAATATTAACATAAATAAAACCCGTGCTATCGCAATTGCTGCATCGGTTAGTTCTAGCGTATAGTGTACCATCTTTCTTTACCTTTCTTATCTGTCCAGTACCGTTGCATGTACGGCACTGCTTTGCTTTCTGTTTGTACAATGTCTCCGTGTTACGGCGAACTGTACTCCGATACTCCGTATCAGTCATACGAAAGTCTTCAAACAATCCTGCCCATACTTTCTTGTCCTTGGGTTTCTTGCTGTAGATAACCCATGACAATTGTTCTGGACTGTTCAAGTTGATAGGACGATCACCCATCAGTTCACGTACCTGTTCCTCAAGGTCAGCAACCAACTGGTCACGTTCCTGTTGGAACTCTTGACGCACATCTTCAAGTGCAGCCATGTCAACAGTAAACCCACGTTGGTAAATCTTAGCGAGGTGTACAGCCAATTGATTAGTCAGATTGACCGTTGCTGCCAGTGAACTGCATTCCTCGAATGATGTCTGCAAACGAAGGTACAGTTGCTGAGTAGCATGTAAATCGTGGGAGAGGTACTCTGACAACTCTGCGTGAGGAATGTCACGTACAGAGTAGCCCTGCTTGAAGTACTCCTTCAAGGTGTCCTGCTTCTTGGTGTCAAGGTTGTACCGTTCAGCACAAGCCTCAAGAGACAGGGGTTCCTTCTGCCCACGTTGCAACACGTACTCACCCAACATGGTATCAAAGATTGCACCTTCGTAGGTGAATCCTGACTCCCATAACCATATCAAGTCGTGTGCTGCGTTGTGCATAATTAGAAGGGCGGTTTCATCCAAGTTCTTCTGGACAATGTACCGCCCCTCTGGTGTGGGCGAATGCTCTGCGTGATCGAATGTTACAATTGTTTCGTTTCCAAGATCATCTAGCATCCCCACTTGAACTAATGTATTCTCTGGTTCAAACGGATCAAGGTGTAGCTTGCCGTTACGTTTTACCACAGTGTTTTCTACGTCGAGGGTAAGGTGTTTCATCTAGTCAATATCTCCTTCATGCCAATAGTCCCAATCATCAAATACCTCATTGCCATATAGCTTGTCAAGATTATTGTTGAACTCTTTATCATTGGCATAATTTTTTATTGCTTCTAGTGCCTCAGTCAGTGTCAGGTTCTGTCGTTGCATCTCTGCCACTAATGATATGGCATCTGATTCATTTCTATTCATATTACTAATCTCCCTTTCGATTGCTCTGCGCCGTTCATCATCTGTCAACTCACGTATGTTTTTATTCAAAAGATTGAACACCTCTTGATCTGTAATCGGCTTACGCCCTTCAGGTAGCTTCGTCATCGTTTACTCCAAACTCATACTCTGTTAGTTCATCTTTCTCATACTTGATATGATCTTCAATAAAGTCATACACTAATTGCATGTCCATATTAGCTGCTGCACAGTATAGCACTAGCTTCAGTCCTTCCTCTGCCAGTAATCCACGGGCATGTTCATCCATCTGTACAGTGTATGTTGCACTACCATCCTCATTTTCTTTTACTGTTTCAACGCCCAGTATTCCTGCATCTTTATCCATCATTCTTCCTCCAAACAAAATCCACAGAAGTCACCCTTAGATGGGTTGCCACATGACACACATGTTCTCCATGAGTCCTTCATCAGTGCTTTCCAACTCTCTGGGTACAGCTTCTCCATGTACTCATCTATCTGCATTGCCACCTCACGTGACTCTTGCTGACTGTCCTGCTGCATACGTAGCTGACACATCTTGGCGAATGCATAAACAGTACCTGACCAGTACCACTCTGTCATCATAGACTGAGGCAATACCATACGTGCTTGTTCTGGTGATACACCCTTGGCTAACAGGTAGTTGTAGTTCTGCCGACAATCCTCAACCATGTTACGTGCAACTGATGGACGTATATCATTGATTACACCATCACTGCCCTGCTTCTTGTCTTCACTGCGTCCACGCCATACATCAGGCTGATAGAACTCAGGCTCATCGTCTACATACCTACGGCTGATCTCATTCCACGGCATGTACTCATGCTTCACAAGCTGACGTGCCACAAAGATCGGTGCCTTAACGTGAAACGTGGCAAACGTGTGGTTGAATGGTGACTTATGATTATGCTTGGCAAGGTAACGTATCAGCTTGGCATCCTTACTTTTCAAAATGTTTGGCTCACCTGTATAGATACGTTGATGCCATTCTGATTTCTTACCGAAGCTGACACGTGCAGCATTCACTACTGATAGATCACTACCCATGTGATCAATGTACGTTACTTCAATCATACTTGATACCTCGCAGTTTTATATTCCAGATCACAGTGTACGACACCGTGCCATCCAGATAGTTTGTTCTTCACAACATTCAAGTGACGTTGTGTATCTTCTTCCTCTTGCCCATCAACCACAGGGTTCTTGGCAATCAATATCATAAGGTCAGCCTCTGCTGCCTTACCTGTACGTGAACCTTCCATCATACTCTGGTTCAACAGAACCTTACCCTCTGCATCAGCAGATAGCTGAGACATGTAGAAGATCGCACAGTTGTGCGCCTTAGCTATCTGACGGGCATAGATCGCATTCGCTTTCAGTGCTTCGTCTGGACGTGCATACCCACCAGTACGGGCAAACTTGTCCCCCATGTCTAGTATAACGATGTCAGGTTTATATGACTTGCACACTGACTCAACCCACGACATGTCACGGTCACTGGCATCCTTGATCTTGATGTTGTCCTTGACCACAGAGTACAGGTCACGAGCACGGGAAGGGTTATCCTTTACCTCTTGCATTGTCATGCCTGTGGCTGCTGTAAGATACCGTGCACCAACACGGTGTGATGCTTCCTCGTTACACAGGATCACACACTTAGCACCTTGATGTGCAAACCCATTGGGTGCTGCAATCAATGACGCATGGAATGATGTCTTACCTGTGTTGGGACGGGCACCTACCTCAATCAGGTGTCCTGCATTCACACCCTCTACCTTACGTGTCAGAGTAGGGATGTTGAATGTCCACTGTGATTCCAAATCATTCTTTGCAAGCAAAGTATCAATGTCGATGTCATCCCACTCAATACGTAGGTCAGGCGTGAAGTCATCTGAATAACGTTCAAGGATATCCCGTAGTGGTTCCAAACTACCCTTGCTACCATTCACATAGTCAAAGCCAAGGTTAGCAATGTCCTCACCTACGACCTGTTGAAACAGCTTAGACAGCACCTCTTGTGCTACGTCACTACCCATTGGTGACTCTTTCTTGATCTGATGAAACAGTGAACTGTAAGCTGATTTCTGTGCCGTTGTGAGGGTGGGGTTGTTCGACATGAACAATGCCTCAATCTCGTCAGGCGTTACGGTGCGTTCATAACGATCCATAGCTTTGTCAATTGACTGCTTGATCTTCCGCACGTCTTTACTAAACAGTCGGTCAGGACACTTAGCACCACGATGATCCTCGTAGAACTCTTTGTCCATCAGACTGCGTATCAATGATAATTCCATTATGTTTCTCCTAAGTGTTGTAAGTTTTCTAAGTCGGTAGGGTTACGATATTTCAGGTCATCTATCAAACGTAATACTTTTACGTTGTCTACATAACCCCGTAGTTCTTTTGCAAACTGCAATGTTTTTGGTAGGGCATCGGGGTCAAGTGCAATTACAACCGTTGTGAACCGTGATAAGTACTGCTTATGTGCCTCGGAAAGTGAGGTGCCCAACACTGCTACCCCGACATACACCCCACTCTCCGAGCATCCAGAACTGCCTGTCGCACCCACAATGGCTGCACTCACACAGTCCTCAACGACTACCCCTGTTGTACCATATCCATAAACATACGGCAAGGGGTTTTTTCCATATCTTTTCCACTTTGGTAACTTTTTTCCTAGTGCTCTGCCAGTGGCATCCACCATGATATTGTTATGTACCACAGGAAATACGACACGGTGTTCACGAACATCATACAATAATCCTAGTGTTATAGGATCAATGCCCCATTCAACACAGAACTCAGACACTGCATCCATGTCACGTACAATCCATTCAGGTTTTTCAAACGTGACTGCCTCAGTCTCAGCGGCTACAGTGCCAAGTGATTTACGAATATCGTCACTGCTAAGGTGCACACGTGTGCCACCAGACACACTACACCCTGCCTTGTAACAGTTCCACATAAGCTGCCCCATGTTATTGGTTGCTGTAAACGTTTTGACTCCCCCACATACGGGACAGTTAGTACGTTTAGTCTCACCATTACCTAGTGACATATCACTTATATATTCTTTTATATTCATTATGTATCACTTTCTATGTTGTTCGTTTCACTCAAGCATACAGACATGTCTCGTTGTGTCAAGGCATTATTTGCACTCTCGAATGTATGCTTCATGTATGGTTTCACAGATGCAACATGTGTATGCCCTGTTACTGCCATAATCTGGGGCAAAGGTACACCCTTATCAACCATCTGTGTTACTCCAGTACGACGAATGTCCATGAGCCGTAGCTCTTCGGATAGCTTTGCTAGTCGCATGATGTTACGTCCAACCTTGGACAATCTCTCCATTGCATATGGTTGGAACCTACCATTGCGTGGTTGAGGGTGAGGTACAACCCATTGCTGAAAACCAAAGTCAGCTTTCTGCTCTAGCAACATAGCATTCAAGTTGTCACTGATAGGCAGGAACACCTCTGACCTACGCTTGCTCTGCTCCAACGTTAGTTGTTGCTTCTTCAAGTCAAGGTTATCCCAACGCAGCATACGCATATCTCCCAAACGCTGGCACCATTCATATGCCATGTGCACAATTAGTCCCACATTACGATATTGAAAGTCCGAATATGCCACATCCAAAAATTTATTTACCTCACCATGTGTCCATATAACTTTACGCTGACGTTGTTGTTTACGTTTGATTTTGGCAAACGGATTTTGTTCTGCATGTTCCATTTGTATGGCGTAGTTGTACACTCTACTCGCACACGTTGCCGCATGATTAGCAAAGCTGATCCCACGTTCAACCCATTTCTCATATGCTTGCTTTGCAACTTTAGGTGTAACCTCTCTGTACTTACGACACCCAATTGTCTGGTGCATAATGGTCAAGAAGTATCTGTAATCTACCTTGGTAGAGTCACGCAACATCTTGAAATCATTAGATAAATAATAAAAGTTGATAAGGTCTGTGACCTTGCTGCTTGGATTCAGCTTCACAACTTTAGATTGTTCTTCACGGTATGCGTCAATGTCTCTGTTGTACTCACGTGCAATCTGTCTTGCAACTTTCGGATCGTCACCTAGTTCTTCACGTTCTACTACTCCCTCATTCACCAGTGTTTGTGGTGGATTGAAACGATACGATATGTCACCCGAAGGTGACACTCGCTGTTGTACATATCGTGGTAAGGTTCTCATGTGTTATGCGGCCTCCAATGTAATGAACCGATCATCAGATACCCACTTGGATACCTCTTGCTCACGTGACCACATGCTAATGGCCTGTGTGTCATTGCCTGTGTTACGTAGGTTGAACCCGTTACGTTCATCAGCATACGATGCATAGTTTGTGAACGCAGAGTACAATGCCCACTTATTGTGACCACGTGTCGCAGCCTCTTGTAGGTACAGCATGTACATTTTCTCTGCCTTACGTTCAGATGAAATCATTTCTTCCAACAGAGAACGAATGTCCACATACTTTGTGGATGTCTGCGCCCACACTTGCATCTTACCTGCCTCAGTGTAGAAGTCAGTACGAGCACGAGCCAGTTCGTAGATGAAACTCTCCATAGAGAAGTTCGCAGTGTTCTTCTTACGGATTTTGTCATACTCTCCACGAATACATCCATTAGTACAGAAGAAATCAATCGCACCGAAGTACACTTGGTTGCTGCACGAACCGTCAATACCATGTAATGATATGATACGATTACCAATCTGTGTTTGGTGCTTGTCAGTTGTGATCTCCACCTGCATGTCAGGCAGTTCAATGTCAAGCATTGACCACGCACCATTACGTGCAGTTTTCCAATTGAACTTGGCATTCATCAGTTCAGATGAAAGCAGTTCGTCAGTCACAGTGTCCATGACACCACGGTAAAAGTCACCATGTGATGCACACTTGAATGACTTACCGACGATACCAAGGTACTCGCCAGTGTCTGCATTGATGACGTATTTTTTATCGTCAACTTTAGTTGGTTCAAACTCTACGTCAAAGTCTAAGTGGGTTGGAATATCGAATGGCATATAGCTCTCCTTTCAGTTGTTTATATGGCAACTGTGCCATAGTTGTATAGTTATGTCAACACCTATTTGTAAAAGATGTGTGCCCCGTGAGTCACAGTTTGTGTGTAGTGTTTACGCCACCACGGTCTAACATAGTTAGCATGGTAGTGTGTGGCACCATCGGTGTTGTCTTTATGGTGCCCATGTATCACATTGTGCGCAACCACCTTGGCATACAGCCATTGTGTTTCGTTTTTCGGTACATCAGATTTACCATCACAGTACCAACTAAACTGACACTTGTGTTTGCCACGATGAAATCCCTGATACACTACCTTGCAAGCATCATCAGGGAAAGCATCGTTTGCTACACGATTGAGAACCACATGTGCTACTGCATACTTTCCTGCCATAGGTTCACTACGTGCCTCGTGATACACGTTCAATGCAATACATGTAAGCATAGCTTCAAGCATAGACATCATCCCATTGCCAATCAAACCACACAGGCTTGTTACGTTTACTCCAGACCATATCAAAGCGATGCTGCTTGGTCATATAAAATTTACGATAGCTATCGACAGGCCAATCGTCACCTGTCTTCAAGTGTGTGTACTCACTGAAGCACTCAGGGTGTGCAGTAGGATCACCTGCGGGTACATACTTGGCACCCTCACGCAGTGCTTCCAAGTGTCGTGTTGATGCATGTTCCCTGCCGTATCGGTAGGTGTACTCCAAACACATATGGTTCCACAGTCGGAAAGCATACATGTAATTAGTACGTGTCTGTCCTGCCCACAGTGTGCATGGATGCTTGGCATGTGCCACACGGTATAGATCGTGATCGTCAGCGAACTCAGGGTTAGCCTGACGTACCACAGTACATAGCATTTGCGCTTCTTCCAGTGGCATCTTGACCACATGCTTGTCACACAGTGACTGTGCAATCTCTTGCGGTGTGTTAGCAATTATGAAACGGTTCATTACCAATCCTTTCTGGTTTTCCAGTATACCCAACATGTGCAGCAATGCTCCTTGCCAAACAAGAAATCAATTAGCCATACGATATTGGGCAGGTTATCTTTTCTCCACTGCCAGTTTCTGGCACTGAATGTTTGGTTGTTACTACCACCAAGTAATACGTTAATCAATACACTTAGGGCTATCAGAACTCGGCTTAGGTATCGGCCTGTCTGACCAATCATCGCACGGGTCATCATGCGGTGGCATCGGCTTGTTTGACGATGTTGATATGTATTCGGTATCCATCATGTAAACTCTCCGCATCTGAGGTGAGAACCACTTGATCCCCTGCCTCTGCATATTGTTTCAGCTTCTGAATGCTGATACGTTTGTCACCACGTTTTACACTACGGTAAAACTTTACGTCTACCTCTGTGCCATCAGCATACTCACCGACCACTATAAAATGCGCACGTTCTGTCCTTTGGCTTTCTACATCCCACCATTCTTCTGTAAAGAACTTATCGTCGTAGTTCATGCCAAAGTCATGATCCAGAAACTCTCGCACAGATTTGTTGGCATCAATGATGCTCTTGTCTAGCATCGTTTTCGTTAGTTTGATTTTAGCTTCCATCATATTATATCCTTTCAGTAGTTGTTCTGATTGTGTCTGCCCATTGCTTAACTGTTTCTGCGTCAGCAATCCATATTGCATCTAACCCTAAGTCATTTGCTATTTCTTCTGCTTCGATTGCATCCCCACAGTCACCTAGTGGGTGTAAGTTACCTAAACAACTTAGTGCAAACCATTGTCTGTCTTTGCTTTCATAAGCCATGTTTACTCCTTACTGTATCATAAATGGTGCTTCATGTATGAAGTCATATTGTTTGTATTCTTCCATTTCAAATTCGCCACACTCCACAAAGTCAATCTGGTCTGCGTCTGGATGCTCGTGTTGAGCCAAACGCATGGCAAACTCTGTGGCACTGTGCCAATCATTGATTGCGGGGTAAGTGTCATCCAACTGGATGCAACTTTCCACCCCATCTATTTCAACTACGATTTCGTAGCCCATTATTTTCATGAACTTGCTCCTTTCGCATATAGATATGGTCTGTTTCTGTGATCGCCAACGACCATGCTTGGCTGTAGCTGTAGCATAGCACGTTTGGCTGTACGTACAGGTGTCGTGTCATACACATCAACGAATGTGTCAAACTTGTATGGGTTGTATGACACAAGTGTGTAGTCCAGATAGTCTGGATGATACTCTGGATCAAAGTCATCAAAGTGTGTGATCTCACCACGAACAAATGCATGAACATTCTTCTTGCCCTCACGCAGGACACGTTCACGCCCTGCCTTACGTACCACAAACTTAGGGTCACGAATGTGTACCTTGTCAGTGTGTAAGATTACTCTGCCAGTGGAACACTGACGAACAGACCATGTGTATTTGTGTAGGTTAAAATAAACTTCAACTCGCATTGCTTTGCTCCTTCACATACTTCATTGCGATACGTTTGTTGTGTGTAATGATGACCACACGATCATGATCATCATACACAACCCATTTGTTTTTATGCTGCACTAATCTCACTTAGTTTGGCCTCAACTTTTTTCAACTTGACACGCAGTTCACGACGTTCATTACGCAGTGCGGTACGCCCGTCTTGTACATAACGTGGTTCAATCATACCAATACGTTTCAATACTTCACACCGATATATAATGCGGTTCAAGTATTCGTTCAAGTCGTTTGCCATTTGACGCATAGTTTTATTGTCCCAATTCTGCACGATGTAATCGTCAATCGGTGCATAGTTGTATGTGTAAGACACACATTTTTTCATGTGGAATGTGTGTTCAGCATACAATGCAGGTTGTGTTGAACGAACAGATTTAAAGATTGCAGTGTTAGACATAGGGTATACTCCTTCTATTAAGATGCTAGTTTACGGGTTAGTGATTTGTTTTTACGTGCGATCTTACGATCACGTTTCCAATCGTCACGTTTAGGTTTCTGTCCGACATCGGACACTTTTGATTTAGAAAACTTAATAAAGTTTTGCATTTCGCATTTCATTTTGCTTTTCCTTCTTACTAGGTTTGCGTTTGTTGCCCTTCTTGGGCGGTACGACCTGTGGACTTTTGCGCTGTTGAAGCAAAGCTTTTGCCACTGGGTTTATCACCCCAGATGTCCCTTTCGATTTCATCTTGTATCTCCTGCAATGCTGCAATTAAACTTGGCAGAACGGCATCATATTTTACAATATGCATATCAACTCCTGAAGGTAGTATGCCTATCTCCTGCACTTCGGTGTGTCCACTGTGGACATGTTGGGCAATGGAAATCTCCCTGCCCATGTATCTAACATAAATGTTATTCATAGCATTGTATACTTTCATATCACAATTCCTCTGTCACTACACGAAATGTGTAGCCTAGTTGTTTGATTAAACTTACATCACGATCAGTCAACG
>Ga0255754_10000491_pt1 | contig 31050 bp, 22 predicted proteins | sample 101ome_22_FD_179954 | JGI IMG/M metagenome (GOLD analysis project Ga0255754, IMG submission 179954) | Coastal salt marsh microbial communities from the Groves Creek Marsh, Skidaway Island, Georgia - 101412BT metaG (version 2) | ecosystem: Environmental > Aquatic > Marine > Intertidal zone >... | reverse complement strand
CCGTAAGCCAGTAGTTCAGCCATACCCCAATCGAGGCTGTTTCGCTCTTCACTTATTTGGTCTGCGCGATCTTTCATCAAACGCTCCGTCTTACGCAAGAATTTCTTGCCTTCTGGAAGCGTCGTGATGTATTTCGCAATGTCGCGAAGTTTGCTTATATCAAAGGAAGTATCTACAGGCTGCAACATCTCACCGGGTTCTGCTGGTGGGAAGTTGGTCCATTCTTCATTCATAAATGGGACGATGACGTTGCGCTCGATCTTTTTAGAGTCGTCAAAGTCTACCTCGAGCATGGCCTTAAATTCAGCCTGCATCTCTTTCACTATACCCTCATTGGCTACACCCTCTGTAAGCAGCTTCTTCGCGTAGATCTCACGCGGATTTGGGTGTTTTGAGATAGCCTTGTAAAGAATTGGCTGTGTAAAACGAGGCTCATCCCCTTCGTTATGACCGTACTTGCGGTAACACAACAAATCAATGAAGATGTCTCTGTTAAAACGCTGACGGTACTCAATGGCCAAACGCATGGCGTGTACCAAAGCCTCTGGGTCATCACCGTTTACGTGTAAAACCGGTGCAAGGATCACCTTAGCAACATCCGTACAATAGGTGGATGAACGTGCGTCCTTGTAGTTCGTCGTAAAACCAACCTGGTTGTTGATGACGATATGCAATGTTCCTCCCGTCTGATACCCGTCAAGCTGTTCCATTTGAACAGTTTCGTAGACCACACCTTGTGCAGCAATGGCTGCATCCCCGTGGATAAGTATCGGAAGTACTTTTTTATTATCGTGGTTGTAGTCGTTGTTGATCTTCGCACGAGCGATGCCTTCAACTACAGGGTCAACTGCCTCTAGGTGCGACGGGTTTGGCGCGATATTCATCTTCACCTGCTTGCCGTCAGAGGTAGTGTGGAAAGTGGTATGACCCAAGTGGTATTTTACATCACCGTCAATAGTGATATCGTCAAACGCCTTTCCTTCAAACTCAGAGAAAATCTGCTTGCGCGGCTTTCCAAAAATATTGGTCAATACGTTCAAACGACCACGGTGCGCCATCCCAAGAACAAACTCTTCAACGCCGTGACGAGCACCGTGATTTACGGCTTCATCTAAACCTGGAATCAACGACTCAGCACCCTCGATAGAGAAGCGCTTCTGTCCAACGAACTTCGTATTTAAGAAAGCCTCAAAACTCACGGCTTGATTCAGCTTGTGAAGGATTTGCTTTTTCTCCTCAATAGACAACACCGGCTGGTTGTCGTTCTCGTGGATCCAATGTTTGATCCAGGTTCTACGCTGTGGATCGCGGATGTAATTGTACTCTACCCCTGTGCTTTGGCAATAAATAGCCTCAAGGTGCTCCACAATCTTGCGCAAAGTGCGAGGACCGCTTGCGCCCAGCTCTGTGGCAGCATTAAATTCTGTATCCAGATCGTCCGTAGACAACCCAAAGTTTTCGATATCTAGAGTAGGACGGTATTCACGACGCTCACGTACCGGATTGGTCTTAGTGAATAAGTGGCCTCTTGAACGATAGCCTTGAATGAGGTTGAGAACATGAAATTCTTTGATCACCTCTTCAGGTACACCGGCACCTTGTAAATCGTCTTCCGAATATACCTCACGGGCAAAGTCGTAGCCTTGGAAGAAGGCCCTCCAGCTCGGCTCCGTGCTGTCCGGTTCTTTCAGATAACGTTGGTACTGCTCATCGATAAACTCAGCATGTACGCTACCTAAAAATGAAAATCTATCCATTTCAGTGTGTTGGAAATTCTCTCAAAAGTACAACACAAAAGCCGGGGATTTCGCTGTTAATCGCAATAATGATATAGCTATTAACAAACTCGCCGAATTCTGTGCTTTTTGCATCAAAAAAAAGGCCCTTAGTAGGGCCTCATCTTAATATTCTTCTTCGTTCCAAAGGAAATCTTCTTCGGACGGATAATCCGGCCAAATCTCCTCGATGCTTTCATAAGTTTCTTCCTCTTCTTCTTCGATAGCTTGAAGATTCTCAACCACCTCTAGAGGTGCACCAGTGCGAATTGCATAATCGATCAACTCATCACGGGTTGCAGGCCATGGAGCGTCACTCAAATAAGAAGCTAATTCTAAAGTCCAGTACATATTTTATCGTATTAACTCGATTTGCTATTTCGTGCAAATGTAATCGATTTCCGCACTTGAGCAACTTTTTTACCAAAAAGCGTAACTTCCTAGTAGTTAGGAGTCCAAATACGCTCTTCTAGACCTTCTTTGTGGAGAATAAACCGAGCCAAGACGAAGAAAAAATCCGACAATCTATTCAGGAAAACAGGAATCTCGTCTTTCACTTCAACTCCATTGGCCAATGCCACCACACGACGTTCAGCACGTCGTGTAATTGTGCGAGCCACTTGTGCCATTGATGAGGCCTTCGAACCGCTTGGTAAAATGAAATTTTTCAATTCCGGAAGCTGTTCGTTCCATGAATCTATCTGACGCTCCAAAGCATCCACTAACTCCGGGTCCAATTTTGGCATCGGAAACGTCGCTTCACCCTCCAACGCGAGGTACGAGCCCATAGAAAAAAGCTCGCTCTGAATTTTAGTCAATAACGGGAAGCTGTTGGTAGGAAGCTCTGCAGCGAGCACACCCAACCATGAGTTTAATTCGTCTAAGGTTCCGTAAGCTTCTAATCGCATATCGTCCTTAGAGACTCGAGTACCGGTAAGTAAGGAAGTGGTTCCTTTGTCGCCTGTTTTGGTGTAGATTTTCACTAGTATGCTCTTTCTTTCCTACCCTCAACGTAGAAAATGAAGCTCTTGTTCACCACTCGATTTCCTCCTGCAGTCGGGTAATTTCCTGTAAAATACCAATCTCCAGGATTATTTGGACAACTCAAGTGCAAATCTTCAATATCCTGATAAACAATACTTACCCTTGCTTTAACATCCGGTGGCGTCAGTAATTCGGCAATCTTACCGCTGATCTCTTCAGCGGTAAATGGATCATAAATCTCCTTGACGTAGTTCTGTACTTCATCGTCTGGAAGCGTTTCCTGTGACTTACACTTTTGATACACTGCATCAATAATGTCGGTCTTACCGTGCTCCTTCAATAGCGCTATAGCTGCGCGAAAGGCAATGAAATCGCCCATACGTGCCATATCAATCCCGTAACAATCCGGGTAGCGAATCTGTGGGGCCGAAGAAGCGATCACGATATGCTTTGGAGACAATCGGTCAAAAATTCTCAGGATACTCTGCTTCAAGGTTGTTCCGCGAACAATACTATCGTCGATAGCTACCAAATGGTCCTGTGGAGTTACCGAACCGTGCGTGATATCATAGACATGGCTCACCAATTCGTCTCTGGAGCTATCTTCAGTAATAAAGGTACGGAGCTTCACATCTTTCCAGGCCACTTTCTCTACGCGAGGGCGCTTTGCAAGCACTGCTTTCAACTCATCGTCGCTCAAATTTCCATCCTTAATGGCTTCGTACTTCAACACATTGAAATGGTCTTCCATTCCCTTGACCACACCGTAAAAGCTTACCTCTGCAGTATTCGGAATGAATGAAAACACCGTGTTATTTACATCGCCTTCTACCTTCTCCACCAATTTTGGAATCAAACGGCGGCCGAGCTCAATACGCTCGTTGTAAATGTCTCTATCGTTTCCACGAGAGAAGTAGATGCGCTCAAAAGAACACGCTTTGTAGTCTAAAGGCTCTTTGATTTGCTCTATACTCACATCACCGTGGTGCTTCACAATAATGGCCGACCCCGGTGGCAATTCGTTCACCTGATCCGTCTTAATGTTCAACGCTGTCTGGATCACCGGGCGCTCCGAAGCAACCACGACAATCTCGTCGTCGCAGTAATAGAAGGCCGGGCGAACTCCGGCAGGATCTCTCAAAACAAAAGAATCACCGTGGCCCATCATACCGGCCATGGCGTAACCGCCGTCCCATTTTTTGGAAGCGCTCTTCAATACACCTGCGACATCAAGACGCTTGGCAATCTCTGCAGTGGCTTCCTTCTTGGTGAAGCCTTCCTCTTTTAATTCATAGTAGAGACGATCGTTTTCTTCGTCCAAGAAGTGACCGATCTTCTCCATGATGGTCACTGTATCTGCTTTTTCCTTTGGATGCTGGCCCAATTCTACCAACTCCCCAAAGAGCTCATCGACGTTGGTCATGTTGAAGTTCCCTGCAACGATCAAATTTCTCGTTGGCCAGTTGTTCTGGCGTAAAAACGGGTGACAAGCTTCAATCGTGTTCCCTCCGTAAGTACCGTAACGCAAGTGACCTAAGAATACCTCGCCAGTAAAAGGCAAGTTCTTCTTCAACCAAGGCACATCCTTTAATAGATCTGTGTTTTCGCCAACACCGTCTGCAATGCGCTTCTGTACTTTTCCGAAAATATCACCAATGGCATTGGTGTCCACCGAACGGTACCGCGAGATGTAACGCGTACCAGGCTCCATGTCCAACTTCACATTCGCCAAGCCCGCACCGTCTTGACCGCGGTTACGCTGCTTCTCCATAAGAAGGTACATCTTGTTCAGGCCATAAAAAGCCGTTCCGTATTTCTCAACGTAATATTCTAGCGGTTTGCGAAGGCGAACGAATGCAAGACCACATTCGTGTTTTATGGCATCACTCATTTGGCGAATAATTGAACAACAAAACTACCATAATTGAGGTCTACCGGCAAGTGTGATTAAATGAACTTTGCGAGATCTAAATTCAACCACTCAAGGGCCGCACCGTGCAACAATTTTCCTTTGCGCTGCTCACTCCAAGGCATTGAATTTATAAGTCTTCCAGGTTCCAATTCTCCTAGTGGGAATGGGTAATCCGTCCCCAAAGCCACCCTGTTCTCGCCAACGAGACCAACGATGTAGTCAAGCATCTTCGGATCGTGAACGAGCGAATCGAGCCAAAACTTGCCCATGTATTTCTCGGGTGAAATTGGATTATCAATTGCACACAAATCCGGACGAACGTCAAAACCGTGCTTAATACGCCCAAGGGTCGCTGGGAATGAACCACCGCCGTGGGCGAAAGCGAAACGAAGCTTTGGCAATCGTTCAAAAACACCACCAAAAATCAATGAACAGATAGCCAACGAGCTCTCTGCCGGCATACCCACCAACCAAGGGAGCCAATACTTTTCCATCTTATCCTTGCCCATCATGTCCCACGGGTGAACGAAGATGGCCATATCGAGATCTTGACAGGCTTCGAAGATGGGGAACAACTCCGGTGCATCGAGATTCCAATCGTTGATGTGTGTTCCTATCTGAATGCCTTGAAGACCTATTTCCTTGCAGCGTCTAAGCTCTGCAATAGCCAACTCTGGCGCCTGCATAGGCAGTGTTCCAAGGCCGACAAAGCGCTTCGGGTATTTCGTACAAATTTCTGCAATGTGGTCGTTCAAGAAAACTGCTACCTCAAGCGTATCCTTGGGTTTGGCCCAATAGCTGAACATCACCGGAACGGTCGAGAGCACCTGTACATCTACAAACTGACGGTCGCATTCACTCATGCGCGTCCTAGGATCCCAACAATTGCTTTCCACCTCTCTGAAAAAGTGGTCGTCCTTCATCATTCGTGCACAAGACGGCATATGGTGATCCAAGCTGATAAACCCTCCGTATCCAAAGCGTTCACGGAAGTTTGGAATGTCTCTCGGTAAGATGTGTGTATGTATGTCTACCGTAAAATTTCTACTTGTTACCTCACACATACTTACACGAATCTAGGGTCCGATTCCATCGTCGTGCCACACTTCTCACAGGTGCGCTTTTCTTCGCTGGCGTAATATTCTTTGAATCTTGGCAAGAAATCCGTTTCAATGTTCTTCAACTCAAAATAGGTCTCGTACAACTTGTGATTACAGCTGTCACAGAACCACAATAGCCCGTCCGTATAGCCGCGGCCTTCGCGCTTGCGCTCCACCACTAAACCGATACTTCCTTCGTGGCGCACAGGACTATGCGGCACTTTCGCAGGCACGGTCATCATATCTCCAGGGCCTAAATCCAAGCTTTTCACTTCACCGTCCACCTGAACATTGACCGTGATATTCCCCTCCAATTGGTAGAAGAATTCTTCTGTTTCATTGTAGTGATAATCCTTGCGAGCGTTTGGACCTGCAACGACCATAACGATGTATTCATCGCTATCGGGCGTCAAGTTTTTGTTGGCTACTGGTGGTTTGAGTAGATCGCGATTTTCATCGAGCCACTTCTGGAAATTGAACGGTTGTAGTACAGACATCTTTTGTTTGCTTTGGAGTACCAATTTAGGGCAAAAGTGAGGGCTTTGAAAATTGGACCCAAAGCTTCCTTATCTTCGCTACACACAGACCCAAATAATGAACATTCGCAATTACATCAATGGCGCCTTTTCCGATCCAGAGGGTGGCCAATTCCTAGACAACATAGATCCGTCAACCGGAAACGCCTATGGCCTCATTCCTCGGAGCCAAGCAGCCGATGTAGACCTTGCTGTGGCCGCGGCCAAAGCCGCTTTTCCAGCATGGAGCTCTCTTAGCGCAACGGAGCGTTCATCCTGGCTCATGAAAGTTTCGAATGCCATAGACGCAAAACTCGAAACGCTGGCACTGGCCGAGAGTAAAGACAACGGTAAGCCGCTCAAGCTGGCCACCGCTGTGGATATCCCTCGCGCTCGAGATAACTTCAAATTCTATGCAACGGCCATCCTTCATGACGCTTATGAAACCCATGATATGGGTGTGGACGGTTTTAATTACACCCTACGTCAGCCCATTGGGGTGGCAGGATGTATCAGCCCTTGGAACTTACCGCTGTATCTGTTCAGTTGGAAAATTGCTCCAGCACTTGCCGCAGGAAACACAGTTGTCGCCAAACCTTCAGAGGTCACGCCAGCTACCGCTTACTTACTGAGTGAAATTTTGGATGAAATTGGCTTTCCAAAAGGCGTGTTAAACATCGTCCACGGATTAGGCGCAGAAGTAGGTGCGGCCATCGTTGCACATCATGACACCAACATCATCTCCTTCACCGGAGGCACTCAAACTGGTAAAGCCATTTCTTCGGTGGCGGCACCCATGTTTAAGAAGATAAGCCTAGAATTAGGTGGAAAGAACGCCAACGTCGTCTTTGACGATTGTGATTTTGAAGACGCCGTCAATACTTCGGTACGGGCATCATTTGCAAATCAAGGGCAAATTTGCCTGTGTGGCTCCCGCATTTATGTCCAACGCGGCATTTACGAGAAGTTCAAAGCAGCCTTCTTGAAACGCGTGAACGGTCTTACAGTTGCAGATCCTCTTACCAACGAGGCACGAATGGGCGCTGTAGTTAGTAAGGAACACATGGAGAAAGTGCTGAGCTACATCGAGCTTGCCAAGGACGAGGGGGGTACTTTGCTCACTGGGGGACACCGCATACAACTTGAAGGTCGCTGTGAAAAAGGCTACTTCATCGCCCCTACCGTTTTCGAAGATTTACCGGCTGGCTGCCGCACCAACCAAGAAGAAATATTCGGTCCAGTGGTGACTCTTACTCCATTTGATACAGAGGAGGAAGCTTTGGCCATGGCTAATGGAACTGCCTACGGTCTTGCGGCAACGATATGGACTTCAGATCTGAAAACTGCCCATAGAATGGCTGCAGGATTACACGCTGGGATCATATGGGTGAACTGCTGGTTGCTTCGAGATTTACGCACACCTTTTGGTGGCGTGAAGCAGAGTGGCGTAGGCCGAGAAGGCGGATTCGAAGCCCTGAGATTCTTCACCGAACCTAAGAACATTTGCATCAAACTATAATGACAAGCATTTCTGAAAAAGCAGCGATTTTACATCGCAGCGCACGCACTCAGCAACCCACCGCACAATTTTCAACGACGGAAGAGTACGATCTTGAATCGGCCTATAAAGTGCAACATGAGCTCATCAAACAGCGCGTCGATGAAGGGCATGAAATCGTAGGCGTGAAGATGGGTTTCACTTCCCGTGCGAAGATGGAGCAGATGGGCGTAAATGATATGATCATTGGCCAATTGACGGCAGATATGCAATTGGATGCCAGCACCCCACTAATTAAATCAGAGTGTTGCCATCCGCGCGCAGAACCTGAGATTGCATTTCGCCTCAGTAAAGATATTGAAGGCGTTCTTGATGCCCAATCAGTTTTAGACTATGTGGACGGTGTTGCATCGGCCATTGAAGTGATAGATTCAAGGTATGAGAATTTCAAGTTTTCACTGGAAGATGTAGTTGCAGACAACTGCAGTTCGTGTGCCTTTGTGGTAGGACCTTGGTGCGAAGTTCCGCTTGGACTAAACGGCTTGGACATGGTCATGAATTTTGACGGTGTTATTGAAGCTGAAGGCTCAAGCGATGCCATCCTAGACAATCCTTTCGAAGCTCTTGCAGCCGCAACACGCTTGGCCCATCAATACGGGATTGGTCTAAAGAAGGGGATGATTGTTCTCGCTGGTGCATCTACCGCTGCGTCCTTTATTAAGGAAACGAAAGAAGTAAGCCTGGAGGTTGACGGATTGGGAAGAGCTGTTTTCACAGCGCTTTAGTAACAAACGAGCCGCCCCGGGGTACGAAGCGGCTCGCTGAACAAAACCATGTCGCGTCAATGAAATTACTCGCTTACACTCAATTGATGACGCTATCAATATAAGCTCAAAACCTGTGCCAAAGTTTACAGAATGAGCGAGTTAAAATGTTAAAGTTTTACGCCAAGGCTCAATAAAATCTGTGATCGATTGTAGCTTAATGGAATGTCGTTCCAGCTGCCGGTGTGATCTTCAAAGCTTCCATAATAAGTGACATCAAAGCTTAGTTTCCAAAGATCTATTCCAAGAGCCACGTTGTACCCTACAGTTGGCGAACTAAATGTTTCACTAAAAGCATTATCAGAGATGGTACCTTGGTAATGAACCCCGCCTTCAGCGCGTACAAATTTTAGTAACCGAAGTCCTACACCCGCATCCAGCTGCAGGAACTCGTGATCGAATCTTTCGTAGAAAATATTGTTAGGGCCATCTATACCTTCAAGAAAATGGGTGTTTTTCGCATAGAATAAACTTCCTGAAGTATAGAGTTGATCACCGAGGTATTGACGACCAAAAAGACCTAGATGGTAGCCATTGTCTGAGGCCTGACCTTCAAAGATTTCTTGAGCAGATGAGGCTGCATCACTCAACCCAATGGTATTCAAATTGTAGTTCAACCCGGTACGGACACCCCACCTACTCTGAGCAGTTATGGTCGAAGTTGCCGCAATAGCTAAAACAAGCAAAAGCTTTTTCATGAACGAATTCTAATAATTTGGCTTGATATGAAGCCACAATCGTGCCAACCTTACTTTAATCTAGAATTTAAGCGGTAAATCACCTGTCGCTTGTCTTTTTCACTTTTATGCCGCTCAATGATATCAAATCCTAAAGCTTTATTTGAGAAGACATTTATTGATTTAATTGCCTCGCTGCGCTTACGTCGCTGAACTTCCCAGCCCAATTCCTGAAGATTTAAAATTGCATTTACCTCCTCCGTATCTAAATCTGATCTAAGCAACGCATTGTATAAGGACCTATCCTCAATGGTAAGAAACTCCAACCAATCAGATTTTTTTCTAATAACTTTCTGATAACGGTAGCGAATGATCCACACGAAAATTGCCAAAACCAAACTGCACATCGTATAAAAAAGGATCTTAAACCATGAATACGGTGTGTAAAGTCGTGTAGTTTCCCAGGTTTTCCAATTGCTAGGAACCAATACAGTTAAGAAAAATCCCGCTTTTACCTTATCTGTTTTACGTAAAACCAGCATTTCCTGGTCTTTCATGTACATACAATGTATGCCATCCAATCCAGATCGCGCTGAAATTTCCTGATTCGCACTGAGATCTAGCTTGTGTAACTCATTCTTTCGCCAATCCAATAACCAATAACCACTCTTGTTGTAAGCTAAGCCCAAACTATCATTGATGATATTAAAATTGGTTATGCCAGATGTGTATAGATCCTTTTGTAATCTTCCTTTCGGAATCCATTTGTCGTTTGAAAACGAATAGGCATACAAGGTCCTAAAATGCGAAACGTAAAGAACATCTTCTCTCTTATCGTACCATCGTAGGTGCCGAATACCGCTTTGCTCGTCTACTTCTATAGGATATGGAGCCTCACTAACATGAAACCATTCCCGTGCAGATTCGTCAAATCTATTGAGCATGTTATTCTCCATCCAGAATCCATAGCCACCGAAACTATAAATACGTCCTTGTCGCTCAAACTGATACGCATCAAAATTATAGCCGTGCTGATATGTACCGTCTATTCTACTTATTGATGAGTCTTGAAACGAAAGTTCAAAGACCTGACCAGATCCTGAAAAAGAAACAAGCCATCTTCCTTTTACCGAATGCAACTGACCGTGTTCCCCAGAGAAAAGTTCCTCGGAAGAATAATTCCGCTTAAACTGCCCTATTTTTACTACCGAATTATCAGAAAACACATCTAAAACTCCAGTGTCAAAGTTTAATCTATAAACGGACCTATCATCATCAGCAACCCAAGAAACATATGCTTTTTTATTAGCTGATAATGAGGTAGTTATAAAAATCAAAAGAACACTAATAAACCTCACACAGTAAAGATACGAAATATGTATAAAATATGTTCACACATATTGTTTGCGGGAAAACATAATTGAAATTTGATATTTGAGGAACCAATAAATGTGATCTACCATCAAAGTAATTAACCCAGCCCTAGCGCTGGGTTTTTTAATTTAATCGACTGTGATCCTTTCCTGAACCACCCTCAAGCACTATTAAGGCTGCATCGATTCCATTGATATCAGATTTTTTGAACGTTCTACTGTACTTTTTGTGCTTCAAAGGGTACATTTTGCTAATTATTAGCCCCTAATTTTTCGGGGGTATTTTTGCCTTTTTATATTTTTTTTCAAAACGCACCCCTCTTTTTGTATGGGTATTGTCCTATTTTAATATGTGTTTTAAATACACTACCCCTATTTTTTAGGGGTATTTTTAGAAATAATGTAATTTTACCCGAGTAAAACCATTCAAAATGAAAAAAATCGACGCAATCATTAGAAAATCACTGTTCGACGAAGTCAGAGATGCACTTCACGAGGTGAATGTTTACTTCTTCAGCTACTGGGATGTAACAGGAGTAGGGCATGAAAAGAAATTAAAACAATACCGAGGGGTTCATTACAGCACCACGGACATTCAAAGACGCTACCTGAGTATCGTAGTGAATGACGATTTCGTGGAGCCTACAGTTAATGCCATTCTGAAGGCAGGTAAAACCGGAGAGATTGGCGACGGAAAAATCTTTGTTACCCCTGTGGAAGAAGCTTATAGAATTCGCACCGGTGAGAGCGGTGGTTTAACACTCAAATAATAAAAGGACATGGACACAACACTAACACTTACCGTAAATAACCTGTGGATGATGATCTGTACCGCGTTGGTATTTTTCATGCACCTCGGATTCAGCTTTCTTGAAATTGGACTTACTCGTCAGAAGAATACCATTAACATCCTTTTCAAAAACTTCTTTATCATTAGCATTGGCCTCGTTCTATATGCATTTGTAGGTTTCAACCTAATGTATCCAGGCTCATTCTGGAACGGACTTCTCCCGGATTACTTTGTTGCTTTATTCGGACTTGAAAGCCCAATGGGTGAAGCTGGTCTCGACCTTTCCTACAATGAAGGGTATACCTACTGGACAGACTTCTTGTTCCAAGGTATGTTCGCTGCAACCGCTGCAACTATTGTAAGTGGCGCCATTGCTGAACGTGCAAAACTCGGTTCTTTCTTCCTGTTCTCTATCCTGTATGTGGGTATTGTATATCCAATCGTTGGCTCGTGGAAATGGGGCGGCGGATTCCTCGACGGATGGGGCTTCTATGACTTCGCTGGATCAACCCTTGTGCATAGTGTAGGTGGATGGGCAGCATTATTGTACATCGTAAAGCTGGGACCAAGAATCGGGAAATATGATAAAGAGGGTAAGCCGTTAGCAATCCCTGGACACAACCTTCCCTTTGCGGCAGCCGGCGTACTTATCCTTTGGTTGGGATGGTTCGGTTTCAATGGAGGCTCTGTATTAAGTGCAGACCCAGGTCTAACTTCTTTAGTACTTACAACAACTTCATTAGCTGCAGCTGCAGGTGGTCTTTCAGCAGCAGGCTTTGTACACGTCTTTCACAAAAACTTTGATCTAACGATGTTTATGAATGGTATTCTTGGCGGGCTTGTGGGCATTACAGCTGGTGCAGATCAGATGAGCATTATGGAAGCGGTTATCGTCGGTGGTATCGGAGGTATAGTAGTAGTTCTTGCTGTATCTCTTCTTGACAAACTTAAACTAGACGATCCTGTAGGTGCTGTAGCAGTTCACTTGTTTACCGGTATGTGGGGTACTCTTGCTGTAGGAATTTTCGGTGAGCGCGCATCTTGGAACCAGTTCATGGTGCAATTAGCAGGTGTAGGCCTTGCCGGTCTATTCTGTGTAGTCATGACAAGTGTATTCCTTGCGGTAATTGGCAAGGTTTGGGGACTTCGCGTCGACAAAAAAGAAGAACTCGAAGGTCTGGATCAAGCTGAACATGGTGGTATGGCTGCATATGCAGACTTCCGCATGAACCAACACTAATAAACTTTTTTATAAAAAACGACCCGAGGTGCTGCAACACCTCGGGTCTACTAAAACAATTCTCGGGTATGAAAATTATTTCTACAAAAGTCTCAAAAATTTGGGTAATAGCAATGTGCTTATTTACCGCGCAGTCTTCTATCGCACAAAGTGGAGAAGAAGAAAGCATCGAATTCTCAGGTTCTGTCGACACCTACTTCAGAACCAACTTGAATGGCGACAAGTTTGACGCGCCAGCATCAAGTTTTGCGAACCTCAACGGCTTCGCCTTAGGTATGGTCAACATTAAGGCAGAGCAAAGCACTGCTCAAGGGGGCTTTGTTGCTGACCTCGTCTTTGGTCCTCGTGGCACGGATGCCGTTTTTGCCTCACCGTATTACAGCGCCACAGGTAATATTGTAAATCAATTGTATGCGTACTGGAACGCTAGTGAAAAATTGACCTTAACACTAGGAAACTTCAACACATTCTTAGGATACGAAGTAATCTCACCGGTAGACAACTTTCACTATTCTACTTCCTACCTATTCTCCTACGGTCCGTTCTCACATACCGGTTTAAAAGCAGATTATACTATCTCAGACAATCAAAGTATCATGTTCGCGGTCATGAATCCGACAGATTTCACCGAAATGAATGACGTGGATCTTTATACCTACGGGTTGCAATACGGTTTTGGCGGCACCTATTTGAATGTGCTTTACGGCAAACAAGCTGTGGATGCCAATGCCACATTCCAAGTGGATCTTACCGGAGGATATGATCTAAGCGACGTGATCAGTCTTGGTATTAATGCTTCGTACAACGAAACTATGGAAGCAGGTGGTTTTTACGGCGCAGCTTTGTATCCAGCGGTAACCGTAAAGGAAGGTGTTGACCTTGGAATGCGTGTAGAATACTTTAAAGAACTCGCCTCAGGAGGCGTTGCCTACGGTGCTGGAAATTCAGTAATAGATGCAACGCTAACGGCAAGTTATACGACAACAGACCTTAGACTTATCGCAGAACTAAGATTGGACCAAAGCTCAAGCGCAGTATTTGATTCTATGACAGCCGACCAACTGTCTTCATTCGTACTTGCAGCAGTATACTCATTTTAAAATGCTCTGAAACCAAACCTATTTCGAAGCCCTAGCCATATGGTTCGGGCTTTTTATTTATAGGAAAATACGGCGCATGAAATTAAAGGGTACTTAGAAATTCTTCCAAGGCAACAAGCTCCGATTCATTTAGGTTTAACGGCGCAATAGCGTCACTTGTGTAATCATGCCCTACGCCTCCGTCATTATACTGCTCAAGCACATCTCGAAGGGACAATAGACTCCCATCATGCATATACGGCGCAGTTAATGTGACCTTTCGTAGGGAAGGTACTTTAAAGAGGTAAAAGTCTGCAGAGTCCAAGGTTAATTCTGCCCTGCCATAATCGTCTGTACTAATCTGTGTGCCGTTGTTGTAAAAGCCAAAGTTGGTCATCAGTGGACCGCTATGGCAACCGTCACAACCTGCTTTACCATAGAATAATTCAAAGCCTTTTTTCGCCACTGTGCTTAAAGCCCCATTGCCTCCTCTAACGTACTCATCAAAAGCAGTTGGCTCTTGAATCAACGTTCTCTCGTATTGTGCCAATGCGCGCGTAATCGTGTACGCGGAAGCACTATCTCCAAACGCTTCAAGAAAGTCATTTTTATAGGCGGTGTTGGCATTTAAACGCTGCGCCAAGAGAACCATGTTAAAGGCCATTTCCGAGTGTTCCTGGACGGGCACAAGAACCTGCATTTCAAGGGTTGGTACACCGCCTTCGCGCATAAAGTAAGGCTGGTACCCCACATTCCACAAGGAAGGAGAATTCCTTTTACCCAACCTGCCGTCAACTCCAGGGCTTATGGCTAAACCGTCCGCAAATCCATACACCTCTTTGTGGCAAGACGCACAACTTATCGAACTATCAATACTTAATATAGGATCAAAGAAAAGCCGCTCACCTAGGGCGATTTTTTGATTATCCGGCTCGTTATCCGTCGGATATTCCATCTGTGGCCACGTTGCCAACTCACTCAACAGCTCAGAGGAGGGCTCCGGCGCACACGCTAATAAAGCAAGTGAAAATGGAACAAACCAAAGTTTCATTACCTCACTATCAATTTTTTCGTTGTGGTACCCCCGTTTTTGGAAACAACCATCAGGTAGATTCCAGCATCTGGAAGAATAATTCTTGTCGAAGCAGTAGCCCTCTGTGAATACATTTTTGAACCTAAGGCATTAAAAACTTCAACGGTTGCGTCTTCAACACCTGTAACTATGAATCGTCCGCTTGAAGGATTCGGAAACACAGAAAGATTTTCAATAGCCAAATCTTTTTGTCCCAAAGCAGCATTGCCTTCAGCACTCTTAAATACCGTGTTGTTCAAATTTTTCAGGGACTGGAAAGCATCACCAGTTTCACCATGAGAAATCGTACCCTGTGCCACTTCAATATCTCTTACGAGCTCCGCGTAATCTGCTTCAATATCTATTACCAACGTATCGCTGCCCGCTGCTGTGCCTGAAGTAGCAATGGTTTGCATAGCATAGTTTGCATTGCCCAATCCGTGCAATTCAAAGGGTTGATTGAAGGCTGAACTGCCTACACCCTCGGCACAAACGAATCGATAGCCTGCGGCCCATCCCCAGTGCATCGAAGGCGACTTAGGGGCCAATGGGTGCGCTGCTGGATAGGTAGATGGATCTAAGTTGTTTACATCCGGACCTACACCAACGGCAAAGCGTACTGCCGTAATACTATCGAACGATAACGATCCCAAATCGACACTGGTCAATTCTTCCTCAAGTGCATTGATTAATAAAACTTGAGGGTACGTAAACGTATCACCCTGGTCGTAAATGATTTCAATGTCGTCGACATAATACTGCAGACGACTAAACTTGAATTGGTTCCCCAAATTATTACTTCCTACCAATGAGTCAGTTATGGACTGACCGTCCATCAAATGGTGGAAGTTTAATACAAGTTCTTTAGTCTGTGCGGCCAAAGATAGTGAGCCAAAGACAAGGGTTAGGAGTAAAAATCTTTTCATAGTAACTGTGCTCTATCCAACTAATATACGTATTCGAATATCTAGAGGCGTGATAGAAAGCACAAGAATCGCACCTCTAATCAAGCTGTACGGTCAGCCCTATTCCTTGGCCAAAAGAGTGGACACTTACCTTGTTTAAGAAGGTATTCGCTTCTCGATTATAATGACGCTTGTGAATGGCATAGGCAACTAAATCAAAGGCAAATAAAAACGATCCCTGGAGCACCATACTGTCCCCGTATCCCCGAAACATATCCGATTGATCGGGCCTGTTTTCAGCTTCCCCACGCAGGTATATACCGGTTGAGATATAACCAATGTCTACCGCGCTGTTAATTAAAAATATTGATTGTGTTTTTCGCTGTTGACGCTCCATTTCGGCAGCATCCCAATCACCGGCATTCTTCTTCGCCTTAAAGTAACCGGGTAGTGCCAACCCAAAATTGACCGTATTCCACATCACGTTCATTTCATGAAAGTGCTTGGTGTATTCGTCTTCAGCATTAAAGTATCCAGCGCCGCTGACAGCAAAATTTCCAACCGCAAATGACCCTAAAGTCAACATCAAATGCTCGTTAATCTTATTGTAATCGCGTTGGTAGTCCGCAACCTGTGCAAAGAGGGTATTCGAAGTGAAAAGACAAATTATTAGAGCACGTATCATTGCTGATGTAAGCGTTGTATTCCAAGAAAAGTTCATATATAATCTAAACAATACCAAACAAAAATCCGTTGTAGAGCACCTACGATAAAAGAACTCTCTCTACGATAAAGTCAGTAATTACCTAAGTATTTTTTCCGTAATTTCAACGTATTACCAAAGCACCAAAATTAATGAGAAAGCTACTTCAACACCTGCTGTTTCTATCATTTCTAATGCTTGCGCCTAAGGCCTACGCACTTGATTATTACTGGGTTGGTGGAACCGGAAACTGGTCCGACATCAATCACTGGTCTGCTGTAAGTGGAAATGTTCCCATGCAATTACACACCATTACGCCCACCAGTAATGATAACGTCATTTTAGACTCATTGAGCTTTCCTAGTACTGGTGGAAATATAACCATAAACCTAAATATTGCTTTTTGTAAGAATTTAATAATTCGAGACATCCCTTCTAACGTAAATATATACTTTTATGGAAGCTCTGATGTACTGCGAATTTTTGGAGATATTGATATAAATGACACACTGAATTGGTATGGAAGTGGTCAAATTAAACTAGAGGGTACTGATACAAATTATATCAAAATCAAAGGTGTAACTCTCCCAAATCTCACCTTAAACTCAATAGGAAGTAGCTGGGTACTTCAAGACAGTCTAAGTATAGGTACACTTTCTGCAGAGTACGGCACACTATATAGTGATGGTAATTTTATTCAAGCCACGAATCTTCGTGCTTACAACCAAACAACCCTAAACCTTGATAGTAGTGATATTGAAATACGGTCAAACTTCTACACTAGTGGTGGCGTAACATTAAATACCACCGGCACTAATTTGATCCTTGATAGTTATGGAACCCCCTCCATACATGACTATTCAGTAAATACCCATGTGTTCGAAAGAATCGTTTGTCGAAGTGATGTAAATATTTCAGCCTCTTCATTATGTTCGACAGAGGTCTTAGAGGTAAATCAAGATATAAGCGCCAGCGGAGCATTCATTGTTGATAGTTTATTTCTAGATTCAACATCGACAATGATTATTTCCTCAGGATCCTCTTTAACCTTAAAAAGCATAGAAGCCAATGGGTCCTGTGGCTCCTATATTGAAATCCTTTCTAGCGGTCTTGGCGCAAAGGCATATTTTACTCATAACTCTTCAGATACCCTAAACTACATCCGGACAAGAGATATTATTGTTTCTGGTAACCCTCTGCAGGTTAACGTATTAGAAAATATAAATCAATCTTCTACTGGATTTAATTCTAGTACCTCAGCACAAGGACAAAAGTTTTATTGGATAAATGGTGACGGCAATTGGGAAGATGCCAATCACTGGTCTTTAACGGAAGGGGGAAGTCCCACTACGTGTGTACCTTCGTCCCGAGATACAGTAGTTTTTAGTGATTCTAGTGCAATTTCCTCGTTGACTATTTTTATGCCTAACAAGGAAATCAATATTGCATCGTTTTATGCCAATGCTTCTTTCAGTATTTATTTCTCCGGGCATAGCAATAGAGCGATGATTCTAGAGGGTACACTTAGTCTAGATTCTAATGTTTATATGTACCGACCCATCAGGTTTATTGGATCGGATTCTTCCTATTCGATAAAAACCAGTTACAATTCCATGGGGACAATGACCTTCTTTGGTACCGGAAAATGGACATTAGATGATGACCTAAAGGCAAGCAGGATACATCATTTAAATGGAACTCTGGATATTAGTAACCGGACAGTTTATGCAAGTAACGAATTCACTGATGATAAATCCGATGTATATCCAAATCCAACTAGTACAGTTGGCATGTCTTCATATCTCATTGCAGACTCTTCTATCATAAAAACCAACCATTTCTTGACTGGAGGCCAGAAAACAGGAAGTACCGATGGTAGCACAGTATGGATGGTGGGTTCCGGCCCAAACCTTACCACTTCGAATTTGATTCAGTGGGACACCTTGAATTTTGATGGATACGGAATAGGACAGACGAATCAATACAATGATTTCAACGTAGCTAATTTTAATTCTAGCTGTAGGATAACTGGTACACTTTCAGCTGATAGTGTAGTGTTCAGCAAAGGAAATGTTTATCAGATAAATAACTTAACAACGAGCGCTATAAATGCAGTAGGGGATTGTGGTGCCAATATTGATTTTGATGCCCATGGCTCCAAGGCAAATTGGAACCTTAATGGTAATAATGAGACCATTTATTACGCGATTTTAAAGAATACTGAAATCAATAATGGATCTCTAGTCGCCAATGGAAGTTTTGATAACTCCGGCAATAGCGGAATCACATTTAACTCTGGTACTTCCAGAATATTGTATTGGGTTGGCGGTACAGGAGCATGGTCAGACTCCACGCATTGGTCGTTAATTTCAGGCGGATTAGGAGGCGAATGTGTTCCCACCCCTTTGGATAGCATTATAGTTGATGCCAACAGTGATACTACAGGTAGCACCTCGTGGTATATCAACTTAATTAGCCCTTCTTATGTGAAGGATATTCATGTTACCAGTGATGCAACACTATGGAGAATTACAGGTAACTACGATTTGAACGTTTACGGTAGTCTTTATTTGAAAAAATCTGTTTCTATTAATAGTACAATTAGATTGGCAGCTTCCAATAAGAGCGAGATCTTAGAAACTTCTTATTCCTGGTTCTCAAGACTAGAGGTACAAGCCGATTCCTCAAACTTCGACATACTTGATAGCTTAAGGGTATCTAGGTTATATCATGAGAAAGGAAATCTTTTAGGAAACGGTAATTACTTCAATATTGACAGTTATTATGGTAATGGAGATACACTACTGAACGCGGGAGCTGAAATGAGCTTTTCAAGTGCCACCGTAAATAATACTTGGGATATTCCTTCTTCAGATATTCGCGTTGGAAATAATCTTTCTTTAAACGGGAATGTAAGTTCAAATAATTCCTTGATAGAGTTGTACGGAAATAGCTCTAGTTTAACACTAACCTCGTCTGACACCATCAATAAGGTATTATTCAGCAATACAAATGGTAATGGTCGATTCACTGGTAATTCGAACAGTTATATCAAGTATTTAGAACTTTTAGGCGACGGGACTTTTACAACTGATGCCAACTGTGATACCTTGGTTTTCTCGAACGGTCATAGTTATTACATCAAAGAAAGCCGAGAAGTTGTCGTTAACGAATATTTCGACTGTGACGGAGATTTCTGTAATCCGATTTTGATTCGATCTTCCACGCAGGGTGTTCAAGCGAACATCTACCTTCAGGACACCCTCTCTGGAGAGTTTCTTGAGATTCGGGACATCAATTCCTCTGGGCCCGCGCCATTCTACGCGGGAAGCAAGAGTGCCGATCAGGGCAACAATACTAACATTATCTGGGCAAACAAACCGGGATATGTTTGGGGCTTTGGTCCCGACAAGTATTTGATTACCTGTGACGGCAGCAGTAACGACAGCATTGTCTTGCCTACTGACGGCTTTGAGGATGCATTGGGCTTCACCTGGTTCGACGGATCTACGGGCACAAATTATACCACCAATGCAGAAGGGGTATACTGGGTAGAGGCCAACTACGGCGGATGTAATGTCCCTGATACTATTGCTGTATTCTTTGATACCATCAGTCTGGATTTAACCAGTACGTATTTCTGTACGGGCGATACGATGAGCTTGGCTCCTGTGCGTGATACATTCCTTTCGCACGTGACCTTATTGTGGAACGACGGATCCGCCGATGCCAATAAATCGTTCCTAGTAACCGCAGATACTACGGTATGGGTTCAGGTTGTAGACGCTTTTGGCAATACATGTGCAGACACTATTCATTCGAATATGGTCAGCAGTGATTTGCTGCCGGATTCACTGAGTGTATTGAACTGTTCCACGGCCCTGCTGGATAGCACGGTATTCGTGAACCTGATTGGAGCCATCCCTGATAGCGTGTGGTATACCTTAAAGAGCAATTACGATACGTTGAACAACATCTACGATGGAATGGTGGAATTAAGCGCATTGTTCAATACCTGTGTGATTACCGACAGTATGTATATCAAGCTGGACTCGGTAGGTTCCATTACGCCACAGAAAAACTCCTTCTGCCCCGGTACTAATGTGACTTGGAGCAACACCCACCTTTCTTCCAATTTCACACCGATGTGGTTTAACGGAGTATCCGCCCAAAGCGTCACTCAACAAGTATGGGCGGACAGTGCTGTATATTTCTACAGAACGGATGATTTGGGGAACGTCTGTGGGGATACATTAAGGTATTCGATCGACACTAATTTAGTATCGGTCGCTTTATCCTCTTGGTCATCGTCATCATCAACCAATTTGCTCGCTCCTTATGCGGATACGTTACAAGGCAATGTATACGGAGACGGTAACAGTTATTATTGGATGATCAACGGCGTCATTCAGGATTCCGGTGTAGGGACGTATGACACGTTGACCATTAATTTAGTGGATACGGGATGGTACAGTATTGGGTTTGTAGGGTACGATTCTATCTACGGCTGTGCTAAATACACTTCTTTGTATTACTACGTTAGCACACAGGCCGGCGCCTATATACCAAATGCGTTTTCACCTAACGGAGACAATACTAACGACCTATGGATTCCGGTGATCCACTCAAGCAACCCACAAGCTATTGAGACAAAAATCTACGATTCCTACGGGAACAAGATATTTGAGTATATAGGGGCAACAATATCCTGGGACGGAACAAATCCAAACGGGGCGAATTGCAATGCAGGAATCTATATCGTTCAGTGCAACTATACCGATCTATCAGGAAATAGTGTGCAGTCCGTTACGTATCTCACCTTGATACGATGACAGGTGAGCGTCATTTAATTGTAATAACAGACCAATCGTATTCTAAGGACCTGTTTTTAGCTCTTAAGGTGTGTAGCCAGGACTGAAAATCTTCCATAGGCATATAATTGAAAGGCAATATGCTGCCCGAACGTACTGTTCGTTCTTCTAGTGATCTAGAGTCATCTGGAAGAACTAGAGGAGTATTGGGACTGAACAGAACATATATTTTGACCGTTTCAAGGGGTGTATTTGTTGACTTGTATGCCACTATTTCGTATTTGGCATTTGAAGAATTTTCATGAAACAGAAATAAACGTTGATTCTCATCAACAAAATGAGTCGAAGTATAGCCTGTTATTTTTTCAGAAAGTGGAAAAATTGTCGATGTCCTCTGATTTTCTAAATCGTCCATGAATAAATACAACCAACCCGATTGACTTGCTTTGAACTTCAAATAAAAATTATCGCCTACAGAGAAAGATTGTGTGGGATTAGCATTGTTTCCTAGCTGCGAAAAAAAGGAATACTCAAAAGAAATAGAACGCTCTGCAAGTCGCTTACCGTAGCCTTTGACTTTCGCTCGAACCCATACTTCATCAGGAGCTCTTTGCTCAATAGAGACTTGAGGTTCTTGCCTATCCTTGATCCATTCACCGTTTACATAACTATCAGCAATTAAATTGAATAACTGTTTAGAATCAGTCTGGTCATTCTGCTCAATAGATTTAAGATAGGTCGTATTTCCCTGTATCACGACCTCGCCAAAAGCGGTTTTGAGCGCTTCAATACGGGCTTGTGTAATGGCCATAACCTTTGCCTCAGCGGGGGACATATCATCTGGTAAAATCATCTGATATTCACCTTCTATCTTCTGTAAGCGCGAAGATTGCGAGTATAAAAAAGTGGTGCTCATTAAGAAACTAACGAGCACCATTTTAATTAGTCGGATAGACATGTTTGATTTCTAATAGAATTAATCCAATTCAGGGTTCAAGTACTTCTCGTACTTCTCTCTTACCATATCTGTTTCCCATTGCAATTGAGTTTGCATATCAGCTAAGATTTGGTTTTTCACCATTTCATAATTATAACCGACAAGCATTTGGACCTCATAATTACCGTTTTCCAAACGTCTATATGCTTGAAAAAGTGGACTTACCACACCCAATTTTTTAGATACTTTGTTGACAGAAACCATAATTGAATTTGTCACAGATACAGCCTCCTCGTTGGACAATTGATTATTAGCAACATCCGATTCCACGACATTCTTCATGTTAGACTCAATGAGCGCGACTAAGTTATTCTTAGCCATCTCTATAGCCTGCATCTGAGAAGCCTGTTGTGTGGCTGCAACAGAAGAACCATTCGCAACGATCCAACGCGGAAAACCATTATCATCTATCTCAGATTGCTTCGCGTAGGCAGAATTGAGTTGATTTTCAATTGGCGGCTTACCAGGGAATACGGCGTACCCTTGCTTTTCATATTTGCGTGCTTCTTTTCGAGCAGTTTTACCCGCCTTCCCAAAGTCAAATTTTTTGTTGTAGCTGTATGATTTTCCCGCTCCACAGGAAACCATTAAAAGGCTCAACATGCTCGTTAGTAATACAAGTTTTAATTGTTTCATAATTTTTAGTTTGGAATTGAAATATTAAATGCATTATCACCTAAAAATCTTGGTGTTTGTTCTCTTGAATACAGTTCTCTAGCCTTGTACGGCACTCCGTTATTTGCGTCATTAATATACGCTTTTAATTCATCATAGGTTACCACTCTATCACCATTCAAATCTGCCGCACCATTCATGCCTTTAAGCAAGTAATAAGTAAATAAACCATGACGTTTTTCTTGGTACCAGCTCGCGACTTGATCGTCGGCAGAAGCAGTCATTATTGAAATGTTCCTAGGTAAGTTGTTAGAAACGGATTTGACCTTCAAACCTAAAGAGGAAGCATTCTTGACTAAATAGTCACCTGTGGAAACACCCCCAGAAAAGCAAGCGTCTACAATTAGTGTACTCTTCTTAGTATTCAACAAGGCTAGGTTATTAATCAAATCATCCATGGCAAAAGCAGTCAAACTCAATCTTGAGGGATTTGCATCTGTCGGCATCAGAAATCCTCTTGAGCTATTTAAATCAGGCGCACCGTGTCCAGAATAGTACACATAGAGTTCAGTCTTACCGGGTTTAATCAGATCTTTCAATCGTCCTTCGGCATTGTCTTTATCTCCAAAGAGTACTTTCATTTCGGACAAAGTAGCATCTTCTTTTAATATGATGTTTCCTGGTTTTACCCCTAGATAGGCCTTGAAATACTCTTGGATCGTATAAGCATCATTTAAGGCATACTCAACTGGCGGCATATTCCCGCGATAGTTTTTATTTCCAATGATTACCACAATTGCGTCTTCATTGGTGTCCAATGCCTCTGGTAGATCATCGAGAAGCTCGTTTTTAAAGCTCTTTCCAGATTGATCAACAAAAGCTTCCTCTTCAAATATTAATTGCTTTATTCCTTTAACCTCTTTGTTCAAAACCAACCCAATATCTTTGGGATCTGAGAATGGGTTATCCGATTTATCGCGAATAGCATAATTTATATTGAATGACTTTGCCTGATTGTTGCAAAAGGCTTGGAATTGATAATCCTTGACTTCTCCGGGTTTCAGGGCTCCTAATTCAGTCATCAACGTATTGTTTGGAGCGCCAACAATAAATACATCTTTACCAGAAGTGAGTCGAACACCGACACTATTTGCTGGACCCTCTCCAAAATTGGCAAAACGTAAGGTTACATCTATGAGTTCACCAGGTGATAAAATTGGACGACCATCATTATCAGAGACAGCAAAATCGGCCAATTTCAAATTTGGAGCTTTGAAAGATTTAGTTTTGAAACTCAATGCAATGGTATCCATTCCAAAACCATTGGCTTCTGCAAAAGACAAACTAATATTCGCTGTTGAATCTAATAGATAATCGTTAGGTGAAAGCTCGATATAGAAATCAATGGTCTGTCCATATTCTATTTGGTCAATAACACTGTTCAATCCGTCATAGCTGGCAATATTTGAATTCGTTAAAATTCTTATGAACTTTGCATCACCTTCACCTTGATTCTCAATTTCTAATTTAATTCTGGCTGTCTCACCTGCCGATAATATTTTATCGCCATCATTATCTATAAATTCTAAGGATTTCAAAACTAGTTTTGGTGGAAGCACATTGCTATATAGTCCTCCTTCAATCTTGCGTTGTTCACCTATGGCAAATTCCTTTCCATTAGCATGAATTAGTGATGGATTTATAAAAACTGTATCCGTTAGTGTACTATCAAGTTGTGCAATAACTCTAATTTTTGCGTTCTCAGAGTACTTATAAAGTTGACGTGCTTCATTTCTATCTAGTTTAATATCATACCATTGACCGTCGTATTTGATCGGATACATCTCTGTATACATGTTATAACGTCCTAACTCGATGGAAGAAATGTCAAGATATGCCAGTCTTCTACTATTCTGAATGGTTTCACTTTTTCTTAATTGTTCTAAAATTTGATGTTGACGAACCCGAGCTTTCGCAGCTGTAACTTGCTTGGCAAAAAGAAGATTTTCGTCCATTAGCCTAAAATCGTACTCATTATCAGTCTCAAACTGATTTCTCTCTGAGCGCAATGAGTATTCTTTAATCTGTGCATTCAACAAGGAGTCGTTTGTTGCCAAAGTGGCGAACTCTTCAATACCAGATTGTGTGATTGATTCAAGCACCTCTATAAATTCACCAGCTGACCAAAAGCTCAATGAATTACCTGTTTGAGAAATGATAAGTTTACCGGTAGGGTTAACGTAAATGCTAGAACTATTCGAATCCAAAGTCTCAAATCTTTCAAACGGAATTCCAGTATTTCCATGCCATAAAACCAGCTCGCCTTCTTTCGAAATTGTGGCTATATAATTCCCGAAATTGCTCCATTTGGCTGCTAAGAAACCTTCTGTTCTTTCCTTTAAAGTTCTTACCGTCTTACCATTCAGAGATTCTACCACGTTGACTACAGAATCACAACCTGCGATTAACATCATGTTTTCCGCTGAATTCCAAGTGATATCATTAATGCAATTCTTATTTTCTATTCGCCAATATTCGCGACCCGTCTTCATATTGAAGGTTGAAACTTCTTCGTTTGTAATTACAGCGATTTGGCTGTTATGTGGAGATATAAACGCCTTTAAAACATCTCTTTCTAGCAGCCTACGAAGTCCAATCTGATTACCCGTTGAATAGTTAATCTGATAAAGAAAACCTTTTTTATCTGCGACATGTAGAGTGTTCTCTCGATCCGCTACTACACTGATAATGTCATTTGGAATATTGAGGTCATTCTGGTAGAGCAATTCTCCCTTTTCGACATCATACACCAAACAAATACCTTCTGAGTCTACGCAGATAAGATTCAAATCCTTGAAGTCCCATGAAATGTGTGAAATATTATATGGATATGTTTTAATTTTGCGTAGTGACTGCCTGCTAATCACATCCCATATTTCGATAGAACCTCCATGGTTTACAAGGAAATATCTACCGTCCATGTTCCACTCAATACATGCATCTTTAAGTGCATTATCAAAGTTAAAATTGCCTATTTTCCGCTCGTCTATAATTGTCTCTTCAAGAGAGGTGATTGAGACTTCTTCAATGCTCTCGAAATTAATTGGAATACCTGTGATCTGATACCCCCCTTTTTCGAGGATATTCAAATAAGCATAGTTCCAATCAAGCGAATTTATAGATTCAGAATTAGTAATTTCAACCGTCTTATCATCAAACCCTTTCAAATCTCGAATTTTATATCTGGACCTATATTTCTTATCAGGACTCACAACTTCTAAGATCAATTCTGAAGTATTCCCTTCGCTTTTATTCGAAAGTTCTATGGCTAATTGCTGTCTTCCATTCTTTTCGGTCAATGAAACATCAGAGATAGCAATCTCTGGAGGGAGTGTAGATTTGTCTGTAAGGTCGAGAAGATCCACAAATTCGGTTAACACAAACTCCTGACCTAAATCTCTATTGATTAATTTTATGTTGATGAACTCTCTGGTGTTGTTCTTCAAATTTTTTTGCTCTATACACTCAATAACACATCTCCCAATATTATCGTGTAGCTGTTTAGCTAAATCTCTATTAACCTCAAATTCGTAGATATACTCTTCGAGTATAGAAATAGAATATATTCCAGTGGTGATATCATATTCTAAAAGCTCAAAATCTCTAGGATATATGGTAACTGGTTTTCTAGAATTTGCAACTTCCATTCGCGACAAATAATCAAAGTAATCATTCATGCGCATATCGTTTTCTGAAGTCATCACAAGTTGATCCACAAGCAACTCAATTCCCAGAGAAAATCTTTTGTTGAATTCTGATTCAGTCTCAAATTGACTTCGGATTCTTAGTAACGGAAAAAGCAAGGGATTTTTCTCCACCCATAGAGCAAAATTATCTGTAGTGAACAGTCGTTTAATGGCATTAGATTGACATAATGAACCTATGGATTTTTCGGGGGAAGTACTTAGCCATTTGTTCAAATCCTCAATAACAGTAGCTCCTAGTCCAATTCGAGATACATAGCTTAAACCACTTTTATCTATGACGTAAACCTTATTCTCATTCACATTTACGTTAAGGTCAGAAACTTCAAATTCAAATCCTTTGATAATTGTTAATGGCTCTAACGTAGCTCTGTCGTAAACTAAAATATTCTTTCTGAAACCAATGAATACATAAGCATCATTCTTAGAAATACAAGTTGACTTTTCAGCAGAACAATCAACTTCAAATTCCTGCTTCTGTAAAACAGAAAGTGTTTTACCATCCAGATTATAAATCTTACCACACTCATCTATTATGGTAACTGTTTCTCCATTTAGAGAATACTTCAATGAGATAATGGTCCTACCGCCTGGGGATTTAATTTGATGTTTTAATTCCGATTTGCTTATGTTGATAATATTGATGCGTTTGTCATTACTGGACGATATAATGTCCTGTCCATCAATACTCCAGTCTAAACAGGTAATTCTTCTGCGATGTTCGTCTACGTTTAAGATGATCTCTTGTTTGGGTAGATCAACCACAAATACTGAACCTTTTTTGGTACCTACCGCTAGTTTCTGTCCATCGTCACTTAAAGAAAGTGCTGTAACTGACTCTTCTTTAGAAAATGGGTTGAAGCTATTTTCCATCCTTCCACCAAGAGCGTCAATTATGGAAAACATTGCATTTTCATGTACACAATAAATTCTTGTCCCTTTGTCATTCCATACAAAATCTATCATTCGGTTTTCCTCAGAAATAGGAAAAGAGATAATCGTATCCTTGTGAAGGACATCAAAAATTGTTGCTCGCTCCGAATTAGTATTTAAGATGTATTGCCCGTTTGGAGATGGAAAGGTTTTAAAGTCCTTTTTCCCTGATATAAATGTTCTGTTCTCTGAAACAAAACTAGTTGCATACTTCGCATTAATTGCGAATTCTACATATCCTAAATCTTGAGATTTTAATAGGAGTGCTGAAACGCCGAAAACTAGGGACCATAAGATCTTTTTCATCGTGACTTTAATTCTTGGTTGGTTGAATGTTAAGGTCTCTAAACCTCTAAATTAAGCATTTAGTTTTTGATTTAGGTAAAAAGGTCAGTTGTAATCCTGTAACTAGCTCAAGCAGGTCCCAGCTGCATTAAGGTTACTTGATTAAATAGTCATATACTAAAGTGAAACCTGAGCCATAGCATATGGTATAGATGAAGGCTTTTTTAACTATATCTTTTTTAGAGGTTTCTTTTGGAGATGTAGCTATTGATAAAATTATCATGGTATCCCTGAGGCTTCTACTCGCATGATAACCATCTGTCAATCCAACAAGAAAAGTTGTGCTCCCAAAAAACTTAGCCCCATTTTCGGGGTCACCATCTTTATACTTATTTCTCCAACTTAACTCTGGATTCCAGTATTGTTCATTAGTCGCTCCTGTTGAACGTGTAAATTCTGGATAATGAAACAGCAAGTCTTGCGACAATCCATCCGCTGCACCCGCGACAAAAAGCATTAGGTAGATTGGTGCCTCCTTTTTCATTTCCAACCTTTTCCAGAATGACTTTTTTTGATTCTGAGAAAGTTGCACCAAAGCGGTATCAGATTGTGCAGCAACTGAAATTGGTGAAGCACACAATACTCCAAGGATAAATAGTTTTGCTAATACGCGTTGGTTGAACATATCTTACTAAAAATAAGATTTTCAGATCAATTCCAATCATACCTCGTACAGCTGTTTAAATCCTGTTAACCGTGGCTCATGTTCATCCCTTGGTTAAACACTAATCGCAAGATTGTTAGGGTTGGAACCTTCATGTTACATGATGCTAATACAAATAGAGTGGCTTAAGATTTTACGAAAAGTCAATTTTAAAAATCTACTTTTTGGCATAGCAGTTAACATTTAAAATAAAAAACACCTACACATTTCTGCGTAAGTGCTTGATTTTCTAAGTGGAGAAGATGGGATTCGAACCCACGACCTCTTGACTGCCAGTCAAGCGCTCTAGCCAACTGAGCTACATCCCCAAATCATTAATAAGTTCATTTCTAAGCTCTTACTGATTCTTTACCAGTATTATCATTAAAGTGAACGGCGCAAATTTAACTAAATACACATTCAGCTGGCAGTTTACTGGCAGTAAATAGACAGTTAATTTGACTCATGCTCAAAAACCTCCTTTAGACAACTTTGCATAAGCTGTTCAATTTGGGTTTGACTGTTGTCTATTTGTTGCTCTAGCTCATCACATAAAGCCATTAGTGAGTTTACTTTTTCAACTATTGCTTGTTGTTCCGGTAATGGTGGTAGAGGGAAAACAAACTTGTTCAGAAAGCCAAAATTAATAGCTGGCATAGCCCCACCTTTGGTATTAAGTTTTAATTCTGTTTCAAAGTATGGACTTTTAAATACTAATCTGACATAGTTCTTTACAAGTAGGCCATAGTGTATTTTAAAAAGGTTATTAGCTAAAACACCACTTAGATCAGTACCGATAAAACCTGCACTAGCACCATACCTTACCATTACAACGTTGTCTTCATCAATGATATACTTTTCCCCTGGATGCTTAACATATCTTATATCATCTGTATTCTGTGTAAAATCAACAATTCTTAAAAATCTTACATATCCTTCTTTAGATGATGTTAATTGTAAATTTTTGTCAATTTGGATACCTTGTTCATACTTAAACAACCCCTTAGATCTTACACCATACCCACCCATCTGGCAACTCATAAGGGATCTCATCATTTTCTACGGAAGGTAGAGTTTTCTCTTTCTTAATCTTCTTCTCTGCTATGAGCTTTTTCTTTTCAGCTTCATTTCTTTTAAGGAGTTCTGAAGCAGGCTCTAAATTGGGATTATTTGCTCTCCAACTTTCAGTGAGTTTGCCTTGGACAGCTAGTTGTAGTATGGTTTCTCTTAAACTTTTAATGTTTTTCTTTTCTGTAAAAAAACTTGAGAAGTGTTGTTGAAGGAAATTCCATTCTTGTTGAGTGTTTTCTGCCTCTGTGAGTCTAGTTAATGCTGAAATCACAAAGCTTTCTTTTAGCTGTATCCTTTCTTTAGTCAGAGATTCTAATTGCTCTACTTCTGTGAACAACTGCTTGACTACCTCCACTATTACTTTTTGTTCTTTTAGTGGGGGAAATCCAACATCCGTAGCTAATAAGACATTTGTATCAAGGTGTGGAATGGCGGCGCCTTTCATATTAGCATTAGCCCTTTTGTAATCTTGAAGAAATAGAATTTTTACATACTCTTGAATAAACTTTGGAGTTTCAATGATAGCAAGTGTTGACCTGAAATTCAGCCGCAATCATCTCTGCTTGATGCATAACGGTTTCAGTGGCTAGCTTTTGCATATCAGGCAGATATCCGAATTAAAAATAGGTCTTTTAGATTACAACCATTGCAACTTCTGATAGACTCGGATAAGTTGAAAATCTTAGAGAAATAGCACACTATTTTTCTTGATTTACCTATCGGCAGTTATAGGTAAATGTTCCATCTGCCGATTTTAATATTCCATTTGAATAAAGATAATAGTCTCCTGGTCCAATACTAGGAAAATCAACACTTATTCTAGCTCTAGAATATCCTGGTGTAATCCTAACGTTGATGCCTTTTACAACCGTGCCATTATCAAACCTGACTTCCAACCCTACTGTGTTCCATTCCCACAGAGTTTTGTAAGTGATTACAGAACCTCCATTTCCTTCTGTTCTTAATCCTTTTTCAAGGTATCTTTGAATTTCATATTCAGACTGTATGTTTACCGAACAGTTAGGTGATGATGACCAATTTCCATAGTTATAGATCGAAGAACTTCTTTCAGCCATCCTATTTCTCTCAATCTCTTCCGCTCTTCTCTTTCTCTGGAGTTCTTCCCTTCTACCTTCGTCATAAAATCGTTTTATATTGCTGTAATTACGTTCATACCCGAGACTTCCTAGCATTAAATCAACGTCTGGTTGAGATACCTCTCTGGAAGATGTTATCTCGTTTTCACTAATTGAATCGATTCTAGATCTCTCAAATCTAGTTAAGAATAAAGTATCATCATTTAAATAATAATCCCCAGTCCAATCATAGTTAGCGGGAAAAAAATCTAAATATATATCGTATTTTTTGTTTAAATTATTAAGCTCACTTAATCCTATCATTTTATCGAGAAACTCTTTTGGCAA
>Ga0255754_10000437_pt1 | contig 32479 bp, 29 predicted proteins | sample 101ome_22_FD_179954 | JGI IMG/M metagenome (GOLD analysis project Ga0255754, IMG submission 179954) | Coastal salt marsh microbial communities from the Groves Creek Marsh, Skidaway Island, Georgia - 101412BT metaG (version 2) | ecosystem: Environmental > Aquatic > Marine > Intertidal zone >... | reverse complement strand
ATACCAGTTTAGGATTATTAAATAAATCCACCATGGTCATTCCCATCGCTTTTGAGGCATAGAGCATCCCTTTATGTCCAATACTCATTGATCCACATGCGATAACTGCCCAGGAATGCCAAGGAGTATCCTTAGGAGCAACTGTAACTGAAAGATTGATGTTAGGAACGACCCAACTCACGTCACCTACATCTGTTGAACCTCCCATAGGGTGTTCTTGAGTTTCGAGTAGGGGGTTAATATTAGAATCAAATCCTACCTGAGGTTTTCCTGTAGCTTCTTGGATTTTTTTACCATAAGTTATTTCTTCATCGGTATAAGTGATAGGTCCTAATAATTCTAAATTTTTCTGCATCGCTTCTTCACCTGTTCTATTGACCAAAACTTCATAGATTCCTGAAATTAATGAGATCTTATAATCAACATCAGCCATAATTGCAGCACCTTCAGCCATCTCTTTAATTCGCTCGTAAACGACATTCATGCCCTTGCGCTTGGTGTCACGAACGCGTACCCAAAGTCTTGAGTAATCAGGCACAACATTTACAACCTGACCTCCGTCTTGAATATGATAGTGTATGCGTACTGTTGGACGAATGTGTTCGCGGTAATAGTTGATACCAGTGGTATATAATTCTAAGGCGTCAGATGCGGATCTACCATTCCATGGATCAGCAGAGGCGTGTGCAGCTTGACCAAAAAATTCAACTTTAAAATCAACTAAAGCTAGAGAGCTTTGTGCATCAGCTTCGATATTTGATCCAGGGTGCCAACTCACATTGACATCGACATCGTCCCACAAACCTTCTTTGACCATCCATACTTTTGCAAAAAACTTTTCTTCAGCAGGAGTTCCAAGAAACTTAACGGTTCCCTGTAATTTACCTGCTTCGATCTGTTCCTTGATCGCTATAGCTGCTCCAAGTGAAGCTGTTCCAAACATATTGTGTCCACATCCATGTCCAGGAGCCCCTTCTACAAGAGGTTCTTTTGAAGGCTGTGATTTTTGTGAAATACCAGGAAGTGCGTCAAATTCTCCCAAAATACTTATCACTGGTTTTCCGGAGCCATAGGTCGCTGTAAAAGCTGTGGGAATACCCGCGACTCCACGTTCAACCTTCATTCCGTTTTCTTCAGCATAAGAAGCTAATAATTCAGCTGATTTAGTTTCGTTAAAGGCTGTTTCAGCAAGAGCCCATATGGAATCACTAATTTCTATTAATTTGTCTTGATGACGTTCAATGGAAGCGACTATTTCTTTCTTTTGTTTGCTCATCTTTTGAGCATAAAAATGAGTACTAAAACTAAATAGAATCAGTAGAAGAAGGGATTTTTTCATAAAATTGAGAGTTAAAGAAATTAAATATAGTAAATGTTTTTTTATTTACTAATTAAAATTCTATCTCTTTACAATAGCCCGCTGTGATTTTACGGATAATTAGGCACTTGTTTTAATCGTAACTTTTTGAATTACAAAGCTGATTAGAACTACTAAAATACATCCTAATAGGTTAAGCCATAAATAGGACATCCAATCTAAATAATAAACTAAAAGAACTACGATCTGAGTAATTATAGCTGCTTTAAAGACAGCTTTTCCTTGAATTAATTTTATAAAAAAGGCAATTAAAAAGATCCCTAAAATATTTCCGTAAAAGATTGACCCTATGATATTAACCAATTGAATTAGATTGTCAAAAAGGTTTGCAATTGAAGCAATTCCAATTGCTATTAATCCCCAAGCTAGAGTAAAAAGTTTGGAAACTTTAAGATAGTGTTCTGCGTTTTCTTTTTTCTTGTGATGCCTTTGATAGAGATCAATTGCAGTAATTGTTCCAAGAGCATTGAGTTCAGAGGCTGAAGATGACATCGCAGCCGACATAATCACAGCTAGAAGTAAACCGATCAGGCCAATGGGTAGATTGTTGAGTATGTAATGTATAAATACGTAATCCTTGTCGTTAGATTCTAGTTCTGGAGCTGCTTTTTCAAGGAGTTCCTTTGCAGCTTTTCTGTAGTATTTTTCATCTGAGTCGATGGACTTAAGGACTTTCTTAGTGCTGTTTATTTGTGATTCATCCTCAGAATTTAAAGCCTCGATATAATTTAATTGTGCTTTCTTTTTATCCTTTTCAAGATTTTGATATTTGCCCTCTAATGCCTTAAAGTTTTCTCTGTAATTAGATTCGATCAAACGCTCTTTGGTCAAGGGATTAAAGTGAATAGGGCTTGGATTGATTTGATAAAAAACAAAGACCATAACACCTGTTAGCAATATGAAAAACTGCATAGGCACTTTTAAGAGTCCGTTAAAGATAAGTCCAAGACGACTTTCTCTGATGGATTTACCTGTTAAATAGCGTTGAACCTGGCTTTGATCTGTTCCAAAATAAGACAATGCTAAGAAGAATCCTCCGGTGAGTCCGCTCCAAATGGTATATCTACTACTGGTATCAAAACTAAAATCTAAGATATTGAGTTTGTCATGTACTGCTGCTAATGAGAGTGCATTGTTAAAATTTAGCTCAGATGGAAAACTCTTTAAGATGTAGAAAAAAGCGAGTGTCATTCCAGAAAACATGATAAACATCTGTTGTTTCTGAGTCACATTTACTGCTTTGGTTCCACCACTTACGGTATAGATCATCACCGATATTCCAATGATTATGACCAGTATTCGAAGTGGCCAACCCAAAATAGCCGATAGGATAATAGCCGGTGCAAAGATGGTAATTCCAGCAGCAAGACCTCTTTGCACTAAAAAGAGTAGGGCAGTAAGCGTTCTTGTTTGAACTCCAAAGCGATTTTCTAAGAATTCATAGGCTGTTCTAACCTTAAGTTTGTAATAAAGAGGAATAAACACCACACATATGACAATCATGGCCAAGGGAAGTCCAAAATAGAACTGAACAAATCCCATTCCATCGTGGAAGGCCTGTCCAGGAGTGGATAAGAATGTAATTGCAGATGCTTGTGTGGCCATGACCGACAAACCGATCGTCCACCAAGGAGTGTTGTTACCAGCGAGTACATAATCTTCTACACTTTGAGCCCCTCTTGTTTTCCAATAACCGTATCCAATAATGAACAATAGTGTACCTATAAGGATCATCCAATCAATAGTGCTCATATTAGTAGTTAGTCATTAAAAGGTAAAACAAAAGTATATAGATCGCATTTGCAGCTAGTACCAGACCATACCAAGATTTCCACTTCATATTAATTGTTGTTTTGTGATAATAGGTTTGCAAATAGTTTATAAGCACCCGCAACTCCTGCAGGTAGTTCTCTAAAGAAGCTGATACCTGTATAGATATAGGTTCCCTTTCCATAAGGAGCAATCAATAAGCTACCTTGTTTTGGAGTTTCACCTAAATCGTTCATATCCAATGGTGCGGCGAATTTAGAATCCCATTGATTTGGAAAATACAAGCCTCTTTCTTGAACCCAATTGTCAAAATCTCCCTCAGTAATTTTATTGGGATAGTTTAAAACAGGATGTTTAGGAAGTAAAAATCTAACTTCTGCATTTTCTTCAGCAACACGATCTCTTGACAATTGAAGCGAATAGGGTGATACGTCTGATAAATCCAAACCAGATCTTCCACTGGTGTTGTATTGGGTAATCATGATTCCTCCCTTATAAACATAATCCAGTAATATGGCTTGTTTAGTTTTCAATTCAGGATAGACATTGTAGGCTCTTATACCTAAAACTACAGCATCATAGGCTTCTAAAAGATCTGAAGTAATCGATTCTATAGAAATTAAGTCGACTTGATATCCAATTTGTTCTAAACTCTCAGGAATCTGATCTCCAGCTCCCATGATATAAGCGATACGTTCTCCTCTTTTTTCAATGGAGAGTTTAACTGCTTTAAATGAGGCGGGTAGTAAGACATCTTGTTTGGGTATATGATCGTAATCAATAACTATGTGTTGTTTGTCGAAGATCTGATTGTCAATTTTTGCTTTAGCCATGATGGTATAGCTTCCCTGGGTTTTGGATGGAGTCAGTTTAAAAGATAACAGTTGCGATTCGCCTTGGCTTTCAAAGTCAAATATGTGTTTTTTAGGTTCAATACTCCATGAGTCGGGAATCTCTAAATAGACTTCACCATCGATAGAATTGCTGAGCGCTTTGACTTCTACCTGAATGGTCTTGGGGTGTAAATCGGTAAAGAGACTCACTTGGTCTTTGAATTCTAAGCTAATTTTAGGAAGAACACTAAAATTTGTTAGCAGTTCCCCTTTGTCAGGTTTAGAAGTGCGATGGACGGCAGTTCTTTCAATTGGAATTGCAACTCCATTTATCGTTAAAAGGATTTTAAACTTTATGGGATTAGGAGTATTTGGAAGACCGATAAAGTCGGTATTATTAGTGGAGTACATTCCAATACCATCGGTGGATTTATCGAGCCAATAGGGAGTATTGTATGGTGTTCCTTGGTCTAGATGCACATTTAATTTAGTGCTTGTCTTTTGATTGTTTTCAAGTGAGAATTCTTTGATTGAATTCGTTGTTTGATAATTGGATTCAACCCTTTGAATGCTTACTCGATTGTTTGATCGATTGATGGCTTCAAGAATGAATTCAACATCACTACCAGGGTTTGTATAAGCTTTGGTTGCATTTGTTTCAATAAAAATTCCATTTACTGCCAAAATAAAATCAATCAATTCCTTTGTTTTCTCTCGTTTCCAAAAACTGTCTTCTAAATTATTGAGTAGGGTATAGGCTTGAAGTAAAACAGGAGTATGAGATGAAGGATGGGCGTAATTAAAATTTTCTTCCAGTGGCTTGAGAAGTTGTTCTATCGCCTGACCACCTTTAATTCGATTCCAAGAGGTGTCAATTCCTTCAAATAGATCTCCTGTTGAGAGTTTACTTCCCTTGATGAGTTCTAAGTATTCGTTTTCTGAACCTCTTTGTAAACGTCTTCCAAAACCTTGACAAAGGTGTTGACTGCTAGCTATGGAGGCAATCTCATTGTTAGAGATTCCCAGTGAAGGGTAATAAACTCCTACATCGTATTTCAAAAGGTTATTTTTGTTAGCCTCTTCAAATTTTTCAACTGATCCGTAAAACCACCAAGAGGTATTGTAAAACAAACGTTTGGGTTTCCAAGATTCAGTTGCAGTTCTGAGCGGAAATAATTTTGTATTATCGATTAAATCAAAGGCTTCCACAGAAAGAATGGCAGATGTGGTGTGATGACCATGAGTACTGCCAGGAGTTCGGTGATCAAATCGATTGATAATGACGTCTGGTTTAAACAATCGAATCCGATCGATTATATCAGTTAATAGTTCTTGTTTGTCCCATATTCTTAAGGTTTCGTCTGGATGCTTTGAATAACCAAAATCAATTGCTCTCGTAAAATACTGCTCTCCACCGTCAATGGAACGCGCTTTTTTGAGTTCCTCTGTCCTTAAAACTCCCAAGAGCTCACGTATCTCTGTACCTATAAGGTTTTGGCCTCCATCACCCCTTGTCATTGCTAAATAGGCTGTTTTAGCGTGTAATTGATGGGTTAAATAAGATATTAATCGTGTGTTTTCATCATCAGGGTGCGCTGCTACAAACATCACTCTTCCTAAGAAATTGAGCTTTTGTAAGTCTAAATGTAGTTCAGAAGAAGATTTAGTGCTGTGTTGTTGTGCAAACAGATGAAGGTTACAAAAAAGAAGTAAACTAAAAAAGATTGAGCGTGTGTTCATGGAATTCCTTTTGAACCAAAATACAATATTTTAGTTCTTAGGAATTACAAAATTTTGTTAATGTTTGGTAGACTAGTGCTGTTGGTAAACCCACAACATTGTTAAAAGAACCCTCTATTTTTTCGACAGCAATTAAGCCTATCCACTCTTGGATTCCATAAGCTCCAGCCTTGTCATATGGTTGGTATTCATTAATGTAATACTCAATGTCCTCTCTTGAAATATCATTGAATTTAACCTTAGTAATCGCATTGACTACCACTTGTTTTTGAGAAGAAGTAAAGCACACAGAGGTATAGACCTCGTGCCAATTACCAGAGAGTAGCTCTAAGATTTCTACAGCGTGATTATAATCTGATGGTTTGCCAAGAGCTTTGTTTTCAAACCATACAATGGTATCCGAAGTAATGAGGACCTCATCATCAGAAAGTCCCTTTTTTAATGGTTCAGCCTTTAAAATAGATAAGTAATCGGTGATTTCTTCTTTGACTAAATGATTTGGATATTCTTCTGCAACTTCTTGGGTCCTGATTTCAACATCAATTCCCATATCCTTAAAAAAGTTTTTCCTTCTAGGAGAAGAAGATCCCAATACTACCTTACAATTCAAATCCATGAACTAGTCGTTTTTAGCATCATAAGCAGGAGGCCAATCACCTCTCACTTTAAGTACTTGTTCAATCACATCTCTAACGCACTCATCACCTCCAATTCGATGAGATATATAATGGGATAGTTCCTTTACTTCAGGAACAGCATCTTGAGGGCAGGTCGCTAATCCTACTGCTTTTAAAGGTGGAATATCTGGAATATCATCTCCCATATAGAGGATGTTTTCTGGTTTAGTGCCTGTTTTATGAATAAAATCTTCAAAGGCCTCCATCTTGTATGAAGCTCCTAAGTATATATGTTCAACCCCAAGTGCAGCAAATCGCTTTTGTACTCCAGGATCTGTTCCTCCGGAGATCAAACAAATGGTATATCCTAGGTTTAGTGCTTGCTTTACAGCATAACCGTCTTTAACACTGACAGTTCGTAATAATTGTCCTTGTTCACTAATTTGAACGGTTCCATCGGTAAATACACCGTCCACATCAAATATAAAGGTGTCAATTTTATGTAAGTATTCTTTATAACTCATTATATAGGTCTTTTATAGCATTGCTTAACTGCTCGTATCTTTTTTTGTGATTTGGATCTTTGATCATTTTTAAATGTTCTTCAATGGTTTCTAGATCCTTTCTTCTAGCGGGGCCTGATTGAATCATTTTGGGATCAAAAGCTACTGCATTTTTAGCAGTTTGAAGAATTAATTCATTCAATAAATCACCAGGAAGTTCAAAATCAGTTAATAGTTCTTTGCTCAAACCAAATAAATAATTGCTAAAATTATTAGCAAAGACTGCAGCTAAATGAGCTTCTTTGCGCTTGTTTGAATCGAGCTCTCGGACATCAGTTGATAGGATGCTAGCCAAATTCTTTAAAGCATTAAATGTCTTTTTGTTTTTAGCTTCAAGTAAAACTGGTACGCTATCAAAATTGACAAAACTTTTGTCATTATAGGTTTGCAGAGGGTAAAAGACACCAGCATTTTCTGATGTTAAATTGTTTAAAGGAAACGACCCTGCGCAATGAGCAATCACCGATTGATGAACTCCTATAGCAGCTTCGCATTCTTTGATTGCTGAATCTGATACCGCCAACAGTATTACTTCAGATAATTTGGCTTTTTTAAAGTCAGTTGTGGTAGTTGAATTTGTGAAAAATTGAAGTGCTTCTTTGGATCTACCAATAATTTGAAGATGGACCTGATCACTTTCGATAAAAGCGTGATATAAATTTCGAGCAAGAGCTCCAGTTCCTATAATAGTTACTTCAATCATACGAGCGAAAATACAAAAAGGGAAGTCAATTTCCTTAAATGCATCTTAAATTTTAAGCTAAAATTTATTTAGTAGATAAGAAGTACTTACTTTTGCTCTGCTATTTATTTTACTATGGATTTAATCAAAAATTATTTGTTTTCAACCCGTTTGATGGCGGTATTGTTTATTGCTTTTGCTGTTGCAATGGCACTTGGAACTTTTATTGAGAGTTGGTACAGTACTGAAACTGCAAGAATTTGGATCTATAATACGAGTTGGTTTGAAGCAATCATGCTCTTTTTTATGATTAATTTCATTGGAAATATTGCAAAGTATCGATTGCTTAGAAAGGAAAAATTAGCAGTTCTTGTTCTTCACCTTGCTTGGATCTTTATAATTCTTGGTGCTTTTGTAACTCGTTATATCAGTTTTGAAGGAATGATGCCCATTAGAGAAGGGGTTTCTGAAAAGGTTTTTTATTCAGATAAAACCTATTTAACATTGATGGTTGATGGTGAAATGGACGGTCAGATACTCAGAAGAAATTTTCAAGACGACATCCTTGTAACCCCACAGGCAATCAAATCATCACTTCCGTGGAAGAAAAACTTTGATCAAACAGACTTTAAAATGGAGTTTGTAGATTTTAGAGCAGGGATGACATCTGGTATTGTCGCAGATGAAAATGGAGAGGCATTTTTAAAAATCGTTACTTCTTCTACTGGATCAAGAGACGAACACTATATCAAAGAAGGAACTGTTGAAAACATTCACAACGTATTATTTGCTTTTAATTCTCCCACCGATGGAGCCATTAATATTAGTTTAAAAGACGGTAGTTACTCTATTAATTCTCCTTTTGAGGGAAGTTTTTTGAGAATGGCCGATCAATATACTGATCGTGTTGTAGCGGATCAGACTACTGAATTGCAGTTGCGTTCACTTTATAATTTCTCTGAATTTCAATTTGTGATTCCTGAGCCGATTATCTACGGTAAAAAGGGGATCGTCAAAGCTGAAATGGGAGCTGCTGAAGCTAAAGATGCGGTTCGTTTTAAAATCACCGTAGGGGACCAATCAGAGGAAATCACTGTTCTAGGACAAAAGGGAATGAGTTCCTATTCAGAACCCTTAGAACTAGGGGGGCTAAAATTCACCGTAGGCTATGGGTCTAAAGTTTACGAATTGCCATTTGCAATTCACCTCAAAGATTTTATCGCAGAAAAGTATCCTGGTACCGAGAAAGGATACTCTTCATTTATGAGTAAGATTACAGTAGAAGATGAGCAGTCATTTGATTACGATATCTATATGAACCACGTATTGGATCACAAAGGCTATCGCTTTTTTCAATCGAGCTTTGATCCAGATGAAAAAGGAACAGTGCTCTCTGTAAATCACGATTGGTGGGGAACCAATATCACTTATTTAGGATATATTCTACTTTATATAGGAATGATTGCAATTTTCTTCTTTGGTGAAACTCGCTTTAAAAAGCTTTCTAGATCCATTGATGAAATTAAAAACAAAAAAGCGGCTTTAACAGTTTTGATGGTCTTGATGAGTATGGGTATTCAAGCACAAACTGTAGAAGACGATCATAAGCACCAAACAGAAAACACATCTGATCCCTTAAAATGGGTAAAAGAGTATATGGTCGATAAGGAGCATGCGAATCAATTTGGTTATCTGGTCATCCAAGATGATAATGGTCGTATGAAGCCCATCAACACCTATGCTTCTGAATTACTCAGAAAATTGAGTCGCAAGGATCATTTCGAAGGTTATGATGCCAATCAGGTCTTCTTATCCATGCAACTCAACCCTGAAATGTGGTATAATGTTGAGTTTATCACATTAGATAAACAAGGAAAGAACGATAGTCTTCGCAAGATTATAGGGATTCCAAAGGGTAAGAAATTAGTAAAAGCGGTCGATTTTTTTGATGCACAGGGGAGGTATAAATTAGCCCCTTACCTTCAAGAGGCCTATGCGACCAATACACCGAATCAATTTCAAAAAGACTTTAGAGAAATCGATCTTAAATTAGGACTCTTAAACAGAGCATTGTCTGGAGAAATTGTCAAAGTATTTCCTTTAGTGAACGATGAGAACAACAAATGGATTTCTGATGTTGAATATCAAAGAGATGGCTATGAAGTTAGAGATTCACTCTATGCTAATTTTGTTAAGAATGGATTACGCTATTACAAATCAACACTTTACAATGCTTTAAATAATTCTGATTACCAAGAGTCAAACAAAGTATTAGAAGCTCTTAAAATCAACCAAAAACAAAATGGAGCAGAAGTGATGCCCTCGGATCAAAAAATTGATGTTGAAATCAGATATAACAAAGCAGATCCTTTTAATAGATTGTATCACTACAACATTATGTTTGGTGTATTGATGTTCTTAGTGTTGATATTTCAAATTTTTAAAGACCGAAAAATATACAATTACGCCATTAAAGGTTTTGCAATACTCATTGGAATTTCCTTTTTAATTCACACTCTTGGTCTTGGAGTTCGTTGGTATATTTCAGGACACGCTCCATGGAGTGATGCCTATGAGAGTGTTTTATACGTTTCCTGGGCGACTCTTGGAATGGGATTGTATTTGGGTAGAAAGAGTCCTTTAAGTCTCGCTTCTGCAACCTTTGTGGCTTCTATGCTACTCTGGATTGCTCATCAAAGTTGGGTTGACCCTTCAATTGCAAATTTGCAACCAGTACTAGATAGTTATTGGCTGATGATACATGTAGCGATCATCGTTGGAAGTTATGGTCCACTCAGTGTTGGAATGATTATTGGATTTGTTACTATGATTTTGATGTTGTTAATCAATAAGAACAACCAAAAGAAAATGGAACTAAATATAAAGGAGTTGACTGTTTTAAACGAATTGTCGCTTACCGTTGGACTGGTGATGCTCACCATTGGAAATTTCCTTGGTGGAATGTGGGCTAATGAATCCTGGGGTCGTTATTGGGGTTGGGATCCAAAAGAAACATGGGCACTGATCTCAATTATGATCTATGCCTTTGTAATTCACGCTCGTTTGATTCCAGGCCTTAGAGGGAAGTGGACCTTTAGTTTTATGAGTGTCATAGCTTATGCAAGTATCATGATGACTTATTTTGGTGTTAACTTCTATCTCTCTGGACTACATTCTTATGCGAGTGGAGATCAAGTAATTACCCCTAACTTTATTTGGTATACCTTAGGAGTAGTTTTATTATTGGGAGTAACGAGTTATTTGAGATACCGTTCTGTTCAGAATAAATCGTAGAATTTCGATTGAAACGAAGTTTGTATCTTTAATTAAAAATAAAACCATGGCACAAGAACCCTTGGGGATTAATTCCACCTGTGTACATACCGGCGAAGCGGAAGATAAGCAACACAAAGGTGCTGTATCTCCAATATTTGTTAGCTCTTCATACGCATATGAAAATGTCGATGTAAAACGCTACCCCAGATATTTTAACACACCTAATCAAGAAGGTCTTTCAAAAAAGATTGCTGCATTAGAACACAAAGAAGCAGGAATGATATTTGGAAGTGGTATGGCTGCTATAAGCACTGCTGTTTTAGCCTTTCTAAATCACGGAGATCACGTTATATTTCAAAATGCACTCTACGGTGGTACAGTTAACTTTATACACAAAGAATTTACTCGATTTGGGATTGAGTACAGTTTTACAAATGGTTTAAACAAAGAAGATTTTGAAAGAGAACTACGACCTAATACAAAGATGGTCTATGTAGAAACTCCATCCAATCCACTTTTAAAAATCACCGATCTTAAAATGGTAGGGGAGTTTGCCAAAAAGAATCAATTGATATCGCTTATCGATAACACTTTTGCAAGCCCCATTATTCAAGTTCCAGATGATTTTGGAATCGATGTTGTGATTCACTCTGCAACAAAATATATGGGAGGTCATTCTGATATTGCCGCAGGAGCTGTAGCAGCATCAAAAGAAAACATCGATAAAATATGGTCTATCGCTATCAATTTTGGAGGTAGTCTCAGTGATTATACCGTATGGCTCTTAGAGCGCTCTATGAAAACGATGGCACTTCGTGTAAACGCTCAATGCGATAATGCGATGACAATGGCTTTATACCTCGAAAATCACCCTTTAGTTGAAAAGGTGTATTATCCAGGTCTTGAAAGTCATACTGAACACGAACTTGCCAAAGAACAAATGACTAAGTTTGGTGCTATTGTCTCTTTTGAGCTTAAAGAACAGCTCAATTCTTCAGAATTCTTTTCAGCTTTAAAACTCATAAAGCCTTCGCTCAGTTTAGCTGGAGTGGAAAGCACAATGCTTGCACCGAGTAAGACCTCACATTCACTTTTAAGTGAACAGGAGCGCAAAGAAGCTGGAATAGAAGACAAGCTTATTCGTTTCTCACTTGGAATCGAAGAAGTATCTGATTTAATTGAGGATATCGAACAAGCATTAAAGCAAATACAATAAGATGAAAGTAGATATATTAGCCTTTGGGGCACATCCAGACGATGTAGAATTAGGAGCAGGAGCAACGATTGCTAAAGCAGTTAAAGAAGGTAAAACAGTTGCTGTTGTCGATTTAACTCAAGGAGAATTAGGAACTAGAGGTTCTGTTGAAATTCGTCAAAAAGAAAGCGCTGCTGCTAATAAAATACTAGGAATATCTTTTAGGGAGAATTTGGATTTAGCGGATGGATTTTTTAAAAATGATAGAGAGAGTCAATTAAAAGTAATTAAAGCCATTCGAAAATACCAACCTAAAATTGTACTCTGTAATGCGATAGATGATCGTCATATAGATCATGGAAAAGGTTCTAAATTAGTAAGTGATTCTTGCTTTTTGAGTGGATTAAAAAGAATTGAAACAGAAGATGAAAATGGTCCCCAACAACAATGGAGGCCTCAAGTAGTATATCATTATATACAGTGGAAAAATATAGATCCAGATTTTGTTGTGGATGTCAGTGACACCATCGAGCAAAAGATGGAATCGATTAAAGCCTATGCTTCTCAAATCTATAATCCCAACACTAAAGAACCCAATACACCAATCAGCAGTAAGAACTTTTTAGACTCGGTACATTACAGAGCTAAAGACTTAGGAAGGCTCATTGGAGTAGAGGCAGCAGAAGGTTTTACAACAGAGCGTTATGTCGCTGTAAAATCTTTAGACGATTTAATTTAAATTTCCTCAATTTTTTTTTGGGTTTAAAACTAAAAACATATTACATTTGCAATCGCTTAAATGGTGGTTGTAGCTCAGCTGGTTAGAGCGCTGGATTGTGGTTCCAGAGGTCGCCGGTTCGAACCCGGTCTTCCACCCAAAAATAAAGCCTCCTATTTAGGGGGCTTTTTTTGTGAATTTATCTCATCAATCAATTTTTGTATTCTACTAAAAAACCAAACTTTTATCATGTTCAGATTCGAATTTATGATGTAATTTTAATTGATTTTACGGAGTATTAATCTTAAAACTCAAATCAATGGTAGGCGTAGAAGTAATGAATATAATTGCAATCCTATCAGTAATTGCCTGGCCAATACTGTTTTGGTACCTAGAAAAAAAACACCATTAATTAGAATCTAAATTCTCCTTAATGATGTTCTTAAGATCAACTAAAATCCTTAGTTGACAACTGATCTATTTACACTAGATTAACTAGTAATCTGTCTATTCTATACTTTCAGATATTCTATCTACGGTGATAGCCTTGTTTCTATTTGCTATTTCCCATGCTGTATGGAATACTAAACGAGCTCTGTTTTCTAAAAGATCGAAATTGATCTTATCAACCGTATCCGATTCCCTGTGATAATCATCGTGAGTTCCATTAAAATAAAAAATAATCGGAATATTATTCTTAGCAAAGTTGTAGTGATCAGAACGATAGTAGAAACGATTAGGATCGTTTTCATCGTTATAGGTGTAATCGAGTTCAATATCCATGAATTCATCGTTTACAAGCTCTGAAATCTGGTGTAATTCTAAACTCAATTTATCGGAACCAATTAAATAAACGTAATCTCTGTTTCCTTCTCTTTTAGGGTCAATTCTACCAACCATGTCAATATTAAGGTTAGCGATGGTTTTATCAAGACTAAATACAGGATCTACATCTGTATAATATCTAGAACCTAACAAGCCTTTTTCTTCACCAGTTACATGTAAAAACACTACAGATCGTCTTGGTCCATTTCCACTGTCAGCAGCCTTTTTAAAAGCTTCAGCGATTTCTAGAAGAGCTACCGTGCCGGATCCATCATCATCAGCTCCGTTAAAGACTTCCCCTTTGTCATTAACACCTACGTGATCTAAATGTGACGAAATAACAATATACTCCTCTGGTAATTCTGATCCTTTTAGATAAGCCACCACATTTTCTGTTCCTACTTTTCTATCTTTTGATTGAAGATCTATCGAAACAGACTTCTTAATTGATTGAATGCTTAGTCTTTGATCTTCTGAAAGTAATTCATTAGCCAAGTCATCATTCCCAAATATTGTTGGAATTGTACTGCTTTCCAGAGCATCGATAGACATTCTTCCACTGTCGTTATTTTTCATATAATCAAACCTTCCTTTCATACGATCGAAATAAGCTTGATCTATATAGATTACGGCCTTTGCTCCGTGTTTAAATGCTGCCTTTTGCTTGAGTTCTAATCCTTCAGACATTCTACCCCAATCCGTAGTTTGCTCCTCAGGTTCTCCTGCTCTAATTACTACAATTTTCCCTTCAACATCGAGTCCCTCATAATCAGAATGCGAAAGCGTATCGATACCATATCCAACATAAACGAAATGATTATCAGTTACTGTTACTCCTGAAAACCCCATAAAGTTATTTCCATTATTAAAAGTAGTTGTTCCAATTGTCAAACTTCCTGTTGGGATTTTCTTGATGGTTAAATCAAATTTTTGAAAATAATCTCCACTCTGTTGAGCAGCAGGGATACCTAATCTCTGATATTGAGATCTGAGGTATTGAACCGCTTTCTTTTGACCCTCTTCACCTGTTTCTCTACCTTCAAATTCATCTGATGCATAGATGGTTAGATGATTACTTAGATCGTACTGAGAAATCGTACTAGCAAACAACTGAGCTTGCTTTTTGTTCGTCTCTAACTGCAATTCTTGAGCGCTAACAGTTAAAAGTATAAAATTGCTTAATAGTAATAATTTTAATTTCATTTGAATATTTGTTTAATGAGAGGTTTAAATGTACTAAATAAGTAACAATTGTTACCTACTGAAATTTACAAAGAGTCTAAATTTGCATTAACTTTAAATTAAATTATGGAACTCATTACAATTTTCGGATATATAGGAGCAGTGCTTATTGGTGTTATTTTAGGACTCATCGGGGGGGGTGGATCTATATTAACGGTTCCTGTATTGGTATATCTCTTTGGTTTAAGTCCAGTAATGGGAACTGCATATTCACTCTTCGTAGTTGGATTTACATCACTAATTGGAGCCATCAAAAATATGCGACAGGGAATGGTGGATTTCAAAACGGGAATCGTATTTGCAATACCTGCTTTTATAGCTGTTTACAGCACGCGTAAGTTTATTGTTCCAGCAATTCCTGATCACATTATAACCATCGGAGATTTTGAATTGACAAAATCGATAGCCATCATGGTCTTTTTTGCCATCATTATGTTTTTAGCTGCCTTTGCAATGATTCGAAATAAATGTATTGGAGAAAATTGCGAAGATGGTCAAGAAATACCTGTATATAACTATCCATTAATTATTGTAGAAGGTTTAGTAGTAGGTGTCTTAACGGGTGTTGTTGGAGCAGGAGGAGGATTCTTAATTATCCCTGCACTTGTGCTACTAGCAAAACTACCGATGAAAAAAGCTGTAGCGACTTCACTGATGATCATTGCCATAAAATCACTTATTGGTTTTATTGGTGATGTAGAGAATTTAACCATTGATTGGTCTTTTCTCGGTGTAATTACCGCATTGTCAGTAGTTGGAATTTTTATTGGAGTTGCACTTAGTAAAGTAATTCCAGGTGAGAAGCTTAAAAAAGCATTTGGTTGGTTCGTGCTTTTAATGGCTCTTTATATTATCTACAAAGAACTTTTCGCTTAAGAAATCAAGTCTTTTGTCAACTTATTGAGGGCTTTGACTTTTCCATCAAAATCCGTTTTTAAACTATCTCTATACTGTTGTAAATAATCCAATAGTTGATTGATATCCTCAGGTAAAACTGTTTCTAACCACTGTCTAAGTCGTTTGGCTAGAGTAGGTGATTTGCCATTGGTGGAAATTCCAATCTTGAGATTTCCCTTAGTGACAATACTTCCCATATAGAAATCACAAAGCGGTGGATTGTCTGCGACATTACAAAGGGTGTTTTGAGCTCTACAATCACTATAAACCTGCTGATTAACTATTGGACTATCGGTCGTAGCGATGACAATATGTTTGTCTTGTAGGTATTGTCTGTGATACTGTTCTTCAATTAATTGAATGTCTTTACCCTTTACAAAGTCTAAGGTTACTTCTCTAAAAAATGGAGCGACCATCGTTATATGGGCATCAGGACTCGATTTCCATAAGAATTCAAGTTTTTCCAATGCAACGTTACCACCTCCAACAATGAGAATCTGTAACTGTTGTGTCTTTAAAAAAATAGGGTAGAGGGTATTCACGACACTAATTGTTTGTTGATATAGCTAGAATAATGCACCGTTTTTGCATAAGATGCTGCTGGACCAATAACGATCAGAGCAGGATTGCTAATTCTGTTTTCTTCAACGGCTTGTTCAATATGTTCAATATCTGCTAAAACGACCTTTTCATTAGGCATGGTTCCATTTTGAATAATAGCGATTGGATAAGAATCACTCTTGTGTTTTTTAAATTCATTGATAATATAGGGTAGATTTTTAATCCCCATTAAAATGAGTACGGTTGCCGTTGATTGAGCTGCTAAGGCTATGTCAGAGGAAGCATTGCCTTTTGCAGTATGTCCAGTAATCACCCAAAAACTTTCACTTTCACCCCTCTTGGTAAGTGGTATCTGGTGCTTTGCAGCGATTCCCGAATAGGATGAAATCCCAGGAATGAGTTCTGTCTCAATTCCAAAGAGTTGTGCAGCTTCTAATTCTTCACTAGCTCTTGCAAATACAGAGACATCACCACCTTTTAATCGAACGACCTTCTTTCCTTGCTGAGCGAGTTGAACAATGAGATGATTGATTTCAAATTGCTTTTTGGAATGTCTTCCTAAACGCTTACCTACATAGATCTTTTCAGCAGTCTGATTGTAGTCCAAAAAACCTTCATTGACTAAGGCATCGTAAAGGATCACATCAGCTTCCTTGAGGATTCGAACTCCCTTAACGGTAATGAGTTCAATATCCCCAGGTCCTGCGCCGATTAAACTTATTTTACCCTTAGTTGACATTGGTGTGTTCTTTGATCCAACTCAATACGAGCTTTGCTTGATCCGAATAGGCTTTTGCAAATAACTCGGTTGGTTTGTTAGTATTGATTAGACGGATGAGATCCTGAAACTTAAATTGAAACACATTCTTAAATTCAGGATAGACTTCATCGAATGATTCAATAATCGATTCGTGGGTATTAATCTTTGAATTAGACTTCGTTAGCAAAGCCTTAGCTGCTCTTATCTGTGTCGCATAAGAGTGATAGATACTATCTGACCATGACTTGTTTTCAAGTGTTTCTAAAGCCAATTCAAAACTTTCTTGTGCATCAAAAATCAGTGTTTGAACCAAATCAATAGTCACCCCAGCACATTCTCCAATTCCAATTTCCTTTTTGTAATACTGGTCATTACCCCAATCGATAAAATCACTGTCCACTAAATCTTCAGTAGATGAGAATTTTTTTAGGTTTTGATAGAAGTAATCCGTTCCCTTCTGATCGTAGTAATCAGTAAACAGGGTATTGTTATCGGTATTTTGAGTAAAGTCATTTAAAATCCACCTGAGTACTTCTGGTACACGCTTTGAAGGCGTTTTAAGAACCTTATCGGCAAAACGACCCTTTCCATTGCTAAGAACCCCACCTCCTAAAAGAATTTGAGTAGCAGGAGCGATTCGTTCACCAGCTTTTAGGGTCATCCCCTGAAATCCTATATTGGCGATGGTGTGTTGCCCACAGCCATTCATACAACCACTAATCTTAATTGTAAGAGCTCTTTGTTGAATTAATTGACTGTAATCGTTTTCAATAAGAGATTGTAATTCATTTGCCAATCCCATACTTGAACCAATTCCTAAATTACAGGTAGAAGTTCCAGGACATGCTGTGATATCGTTTATTTTATGAAAACCTATTCTAGTAAAGCCCAGTTCATTTAATGCCTGATACAGGGCTGGTAAATTCTCCTTTTGAATCGATTTTAGCAAGATACTTTGACCAATACTCAATCGAAGATCAGAACCACAGAAGGCATCGATGATATCTGCTAATTTCCTAGCGGTATCTGAAGAAAAATCTCCTGTAACCACTGGGATTCCCACTGCGTATAAGCCCTTTTGTTTTTGTTCAAATACATTGGTTTCAAACCACTCTTGATACTTTTTACTAGATATATCTACTGATGAATTATAAAGATTAGTCGAGCGAATTTCTTCTTCTTTATATTCAATAGGATAGGTGGTGTATGGGAGCGCATTAGTTTCTTCTTCTACCCATTGTAAAAATTGTTCTACGCCCTCTGATTCGATAAGGAACTTTAAACGCGCTTTATTTCTCTTATTGCGTTCTCCTCTGCGATCGAATACTCTAATAACTGCTTCGCTAAATGGAATAAGTTGATCAGCATCTAAAGCCTCATGCACTACATGAGCAGCTTTTGGTTGTGAACCAATTCCACCACCAATTAATACTTTAAAAGCGTGTTTACCGTCTTTTAATACAGGAATAAAACCCAAATCGTGAATAAAACTCAAAGCGTCATCTTTTTCTGATGAAGAAAAACTCACTTTGATCTTTCTACCCATATCTTGACAGATAGGATTTCTCAAAAAATATTCAAAGAATGCGTGCGCATAAGGAGTGACATCAAATTGCTCTTCGATGTCTATCCCAGCCTTATCTGATGCAGTCACATTTCTTACGGTGTTACCACAAGCTTCTCTTAGTGTGATTTCATCTTTTTCTAATTCAGCCCATAACTCAGGAGTTCGATCCAAGGATACGTGATGAATTTGAATATCCTGACGAGTGGTAATGTGTAAATTACCATTTGAAAACTCATCAGATACTCCAGCGATTCTTCTTAGTTGCTTGGAAGAAACCTTACCATAAGGCAATTTTATTCGAATCATCTGGACTCCAAATTGACGTTGTCCATAGACTCCTCTAGCAAGTCTTAAACTTCTAAACTTTTGTTCGTCTATCTGAAGGTTTTTAAATTCAAATATCTTTTTCTCTAATTCTATGATATCCCTTTCGACAATAGGGTTTTCTAATTCTGTTCTAAAACTCTGCATCTTATTTGATAAAGCCTACTCCGGCTGTGTTATTTGTTTGAGAATCAATTAAAATAAAAGCCCCTAAAGCTTTGTGATCGCTATAGGCTTTCGATACAATAGGACTCGCTGTTTGAATGCTCACTTCTCCGATATCGTTTAATTTCAATTGATTGTTTTGATTAATAGTCAATGTTTCTAAATCGATGGTGTTATGTACTGCCTTTATTTTGGTCTTAACCTTTTGAACTCCTTGTTGCAACCAATAAATACCTGAAGCATTTAAAGGAGCATCTTGAAGCCAACTAACCGTTGCTGTCAATTGTTTAGAGCTGTTTATTTCAAAATCCTGAGCTACAATACTACTTCCTCTGGATACGTCCACTTCATCTTCAAGAAGAATGGTTCCGTTCTCATTTTCGTGAAGCTTGTCGACAGATTCACCGTATTTTTCCAATCGTTTTACTTTTGAAAAGCGATTAGAAGGATGAACTTTAATGAGATCGCCCACTGAAAAGCTACCCGACTTCACCTTACCGGCAAACCCTCTATAATCGTGATACTCTTCAGTTTTAGGGCGAATCACATATTGTACTTGAAATGATTGTTCCTCGTTTTGATGTTCTTCTTCGATGGGAATTGATTCTAATAAACTCAAAAATGAAGGACCGGTATACCAGGAAGTATTTGAAGATGTATCGATCACATTATCTCCTTTTAAAGCAGATAAAGGGATAAAGTAAGAATGTAATCCTTGATTGGCCTGTGATTTAATTAATAGATTTAAATCACTAACAATCGAATTAAATTCAGCTTCTTTATAATCGACTAAATCCATTTTATTGATGGCGAAGATTACCTGATTGATTCCCAAAAGTTGAGTGATATAAAAGTGACGTTTGGTCTGTTCAATCACCCCTTTTCTAGCGTCGAGTAATACAATTGCAGCGGATGCTGTAGATGCACCAGTAATCATATTTCTTGTGTATTCAACATGTCCAGGTGAGTCTGCTACGATAAATCTCCTTATATCAGTTGAAAAAAAGATGTTGGAAACATCGATGGTAATACCTTGTTCGCGCTCCGTTAATAGACCATCTGTTGCCAATGAAAAGTCTAAGTAATCGTATCCTTTACTCTTACTCTTATTTTCAATATGAGCGATTTGATCGTCCTTTAATGATTTTGTTTCGTATAATAGTCTGCCAATCAGTGTGCTTTTTCCGTCATCTACACTTCCAGCGGTTACAACTTTAATAATATCCATGTCTTTCTAATTCTAAAAATATCCTACTTTTTTTCGCTCTTCCATTGCAGCTTCCGATCGTTGATCGTCAATTCTAGCACCTCGCTCCGATATAGTTGATCCACTGATCTCACCAATAATGGTATCGAGCTCAGTAGCATAGGAGGGGACTGCTGCCGTACAAGTCATGTCACCAACAGTTCTGAAGCGTACCATTTCTTCGAATACTTCTTCATCTTCAGATAGGGTGATGTATTCTGAATTTGGAATCAACAAGCCATTGCGAACAAATACCTCTCTCTTATGAGCGTAGTAGATAGATGGAATGACCAAGTTTTCTTGCTTGATGTAATTCCATACATCGAGTTCTGTCCAGTTACTTATTGGAAACACGCGAACGTTTTCTCCATTGTGGATATGTCCGTTGAGCATATCGAAGAGTTCAGGGCGTTGCAGTTTTTCGTTCCACTGACCAAAATCATCACGAACTGAAAAAATACGTTCTTTAGCTCTTGCTTTTTCTTCATCACGACGAGCACCTCCAATACAAGCATCGAATTTTAATTCTTCGATTGCACCTAAAAGTGTGGTCGTCTGTAAGGTATTTCTACTGGCATTTTTTCCTGTTTCTTCGATGACATTACCGGCATCGATATCATCTTGAACATAACGAACGATTAATTCGACACCTAACTCTTTTACAAGGGCATCGCGTTGTGTTAGAGTTTCTGGAAAATTGTGTCCTGTATCGATATGCACAAGTGGAAAAGGAATTTTTGCAGGTGCAAAAGCCTTTTTTGCCAATTGAACTAATACGATGGAATCTTTACCACCTGAAAAAAGTAAAGCAGGTTTGTTAAACTGTCCTGCAACCTCTCTTAGGATATAAATCGCTTCTTCTTCTAGTTGTTTTAAAACACTCATTGGATGTATTTTATTCTATGAATCTATTTTATTTAATTTTTGTTGGTAGCGTGTAATCCACATTCTTTTTTACTGGATTCCCACCACCATCTTCCAGCTCTTAAATCTTCTCCTGGTTCAATAGCTCTAGTACAGGGCTGACACCCAATGGATACAAATCCTTTTTTGTGAAGACTGTTTTGAGGTACCTTGTGCTCATCTAAATAAGCTTCAACGGCTTCCAAGCTCCAATTGATTAAAGGATTAAACTTTAAAATTTCAAAGTTTGAATCCCATTCCAATAGGGGGGTTGCTGATCTGTTTTCACTTTGACCAGCTCTAAGACCTGTGACCCACATTCGTTTTCCCCTTAGGGCTCTTTTGAGTGGTTCTATTTTACGCACACGACAACACTCCTTGCGATCTTCAAATGAATTGTAAAAACTATTAGGTCCTTTTTCAGTAATGAATTGTTCTAATTGAAGCGTATCGGGAGTATAACTCTTTATCGATTTTTTATACTTGTTAAGTGTTTTGTGAAACACCTCATAGGTTTCAGGAAATAATCTTCCGGTATCAAGAGTGAAGATTTCTACATTTAAATCATTTGAAAATATAGTATCCGTAAGTACTTGATCTTCTTGTCCGAATGAAGTAGAAAATGCAATTTCCCCATCAACCTCTTTGATGATATATTCAAAAGCTTTTAGCAATGACAAACCATCGAGATTCTTGTTAATTAGTTCTATTTTATCGTAAATACTCATAATTTTTTTCCCCAAGTAATTTTATTCCACAGACGTTCGTGTACAGTATAGAGGACCATTTTAGTAATGAGTTCGATAAATCCTATAGATAAAGCAAACTCTAATGTACCAGTAATTAACCAAGAGATAGCAATAGTATCTAAGGTTCCAATAACTCTCCAACTGACCGATTTTATTATAGATCTACTCAGTTGTTCATTTGAACTAGAAAGTGTTTTTGATCTTCTTTTAGTACTTATAAATTGATCAAGTATCATAATTGTATATTGTTTTACTGTGCAAATATATATAATTATTCTACAAATCCTATATAGTTACTAGGAATAATAGATAATTAAATAATTTGGTTTAAATTTGATTAAAACCTAAAGGATGATATCGAATAAATGTAAATATGCGATTAGAGCATTACAATACCTAGCTAAAAATAGAGAAGAAGATCGTTCAATAATGTCTTCTGAAATTGCTGAGAAAGAAGGTATTCCGAAGAAATTCTTAGAAGCTATTCTTCACGAATTAAAAAACAATCGATTTTTAACAAGCAAGAGAGGAAGTAATGGAGGTTATAAATTAATCAAGGATCCCAGTAACATTACCTTGACTGAAGTTATTAGAATCATCGATGGTCCCATTGCATTGCTTCCATGTGTATCACTGAACTATTACGCTTCTTGTGATGGTTGTGATGAAGGAAACTGCAAAATAAAAGGGGTTTTCGAACAGGTAAGAGACTGTACACTTGAAGTCCTCAACAATACTACTATTGCTTCAATGAATAAATAGGATCACTTTAAAAATTGAGATATAGCATACAAAGTACACCGATTAGATGTCAACAGACACGATATGCAGTTCAAATTAGTGTACTTTTTAAATGATGGGAGCTACTGCTAATGTAGATTGCGTATTAGTGGTTGAGAAAACAAATTAGTCCTTCAAATGCTAGAATGGATATTAAGTGATTATAATAGAGACCATAAATAAAACAAGAACTGGATTTAGTATTGCTATATTGATTTTAATTGCTCTTGTATTTATTTTTAGGGTAGGAAGCTTTTTAGATGATCAATCGTATATTTTTTACCAGAGTTATGCGGCTGATATTTTAGTGCCTATTGCAGCATATTTTATGCTTTGCATGAATGATCATCAGTTTTACTTTATTATAAATGGTACGTAAAAGCAATAATTATTTTTATTGTGATGACTACTAGTGAAGTTCTACAATATTTTGATATTTACTTTTTCGGTGTCATATTTGACCCTATATATATAGTCATGTATACATTTGGGGTTTTACTCGCTTATTTTATTAATCGAATCGTATTAACAAAGATATTTTTTAAGTGGAATGATAAGTAAACTAAAAAAGCCCCTAACTTTAGTTAAGGGCTTTTCTTTTGCGGAGAAAGAGGGATTCGAACCCCCGGAGGTGTGACCCTCAACAGTTTTCAAGACTGCCGCATTCGACCACTCTGCCATTTCTCCTTTGCGGTGGCAAATATAGCATCCTTTTTTAATTCAAGGCAACTATTTTTTAATTTATTTTTTTTAATTTTTTATTTGAAATAATTCAAAATACTTTTCTGTAATTTAGCAAACTCTTTATAAAGCAGTTATGGAACATTGGTATCATTACCTCTTATTGATTGTCGTAGGATTCACAGTAGGGTTTATCAATACTATTGCGGGGGGTGCTTCTTTAATATCACTACCTGTTTTAATATTCTTAGGCCTTCCACCAGCAGTAGCTAATGGAACCAATAGAATTGCTATCGTTTTTCAAACGGCTACAGCAGCCCTTGGTTTTAAAAGTAAAGGAGTTTCCAATATGCGATTCGCCTTGTACCTAGGTATTGCTGCAACAATTGGTGCTATTATTGGAGCTAATATCGCAGTTGATATCAAAGGAGAGACCTTTAATAGGATTTTATCCATTATAATGATTGCTGTGGTACTTCTCATCACGTTTAAGCCTAAGATGAAGGCTGCTGATCTGGTAGAGCGTTTAGAAGGGAAGCATTTGTGGATTTCGATTATTGGATTTTTCTTTATCGGAATCTATGGAGGATTTATTAATGCTGGGATTGGTTTTATCATCATTTTCTTTTTACATTACTTCAATCGATTGAGCCTTGTAAAAACGAATGCAACTAAAGTTGTAACGGTCTTGATATATACGATAGCAGCCCTAGCAGTTTTTGCTTATAACGGAAAAGTGGATTGGGTAGTAGGATTGATATTGGCAATTGGAAATGCTTCAGGGGCTTGGATCGCTTCTCGATATTCTGTGAAAAAAGGAGATGGATTTATAAAAATATTTTTAGTTGTAATGGTACTCATTATGGCTGTTAAACTTTGGTTTTTTTAAATAATATGGACATACTTAAACAGTTAGATTGGCGTTATGCCTGTAAGAAATTTGATTCTGAAAAAACTTTAACCTCAGAACAGATTGATCGATTAAAAAATGGATTTAACTTGACAGCAACCTCTTATGGACTTCAACCCTTGAAGTTGGTTGTCATTCAAAATAAAGCTCTACAAGAAAAACTGGTGGCTCATTCCTATAACCAACAACAAATTGGTCAGGCGAGTGCTCTATTAGTCATTTGTGCTGAAAAAACAATTGATGAATCATTCATTCGTGATTACTTTGAGCGAATTAAAGCGATTCGAAATACTCCAGACGAGGTATTAGAATCTTTTAGAGCATCATTGATCACTAATTTTTCAAATAAATCTCAAGAGGAAATTCTCACTTGGGCGAGTAAGCAAGCCTATATTGCATTAGGAAATTTACTAGCTGTATGTGCTGTCGAAGAAATTGATTCCTGTCCTATGGAGGGATTTGTGTCTTCTGCATATGACAAGGAGTTACAACTAGAAGAGAAAGGTTTAAAATCTGTATTAGTGCTTCCTGTTGGTTTTAGAGCAAAAGACGATATGTTTGCTTCTATGAATAAAGTTCGAAAAACAGTAGCTGAAAGTTGTATTGATATTTCCTAGAAATGTAAATTAGTAGTTGGTGGTGTTGGTAATTTCTAAACCGTAACCAATGATACCAACGCGCTTAACTCGCTCAGCATTTGTTAATAGATTTATTTTATTGATGTTGAGATCGTGTAGGATTTGAGCACCAACTCCAAAATCTTTTGCGTCCATCTCGATCGGAGGAGCGTCAATTATTCCTTCTGCCTGTAACCTCTTTAGGGCTTTTAAGCGAACGATCATATTCTCTGGATTAGGATCTTGATTGATAAAAACAATCGCTCCTTTTTCAGCTTTATTGATAGCATCAAAAATCTCATCTAACTTTCGATCGGTACCAGAGGTGAGAGCTCCCAGGATATCGTTGTTGAACTGAGTGGAATTAATTCGAGTAAGTACTTCTTCATTTTTCTTCCAAGTTCCTTTGGTAAGCGCCAGGTGATAATGCTCGTTGGTTGTTTGTTTATATGCTCTAATGCGGTATTCTCCAAAACGCGTCTTGATTTGAAAATCCTCTTTCTTTTCGATAAGACTGTCGTGTTCCATACGATAGGCAACGAGATCTTCTATCGAAACAATTTTTAAATCGAATCGTTTGGCTACCTCTAAAAGCTGTGGTAATCGAGCCATTGTACCGTCCTCATTCATGACCTCTACGATTACTCCAGCAGGTTTATATCCAGCTAAGCGCGCAAAGTCTATAGCTGCCTCAGTATGCCCAGTTCTGCGCAGTACACCACCTTCTTTAGCAATCAGTGGAAATATATGCCCAGGTCTTGATAATTCGTGAGGTTTGATTGTATCGTCAACTAGGGATTTAACGGTCTTTGCTCTATCAGATGCAGAGATACCAGTAGTAACTCCATACCCATGTAAATCCACAGAAACAGTAAAGGCTGTTTCCATTGGATCTGTATTGTTTGTAACCATACGAGATAATCCCAATTGCTTACATCTACTTTCAGTTAAAGGAGCACAAATCAATCCCCTACCATGAGTCGCCATAAAATTGATCATTTCTGGCGTCGCTAATTCAGCAATAGCAAGGAAATCTCCTTCATTTTCTCTGTTTTCATCATCGACTACAATGATTACTTTTCCCTGTTTTAAATCTTCAACAGCTTCTTCTATAGTGTTTAGTAGGGTGCTCATAGTTTATTTTTAGATCGGACAAATTTACTAATTAATTGTGGTAATTGCTTCACTGAAAAATTCAACTGAAGGATTCCTTTGTCTTTAGTCGCTCTAAGAGTTAAGAAAATCCCTAAAGGTAGCATTACAAAGGTTGGAATCCACGCTCCTAGATAGGAACTGATATTTCCTTCTTTTGCATAATTATATGAAAATACACCTAAAAAATAATAGGTTAAGAACAATACAATAGCTATGATCATCGGTAATCCCAATCCTCCTTTTCTAATGATTGCCCCAAGTGGTGCTCCAACAAAAAAGAGAATGATACAGGAAAGCGCCAATGAGAACTTCTTGTGAATTTCCAAGACGTGAACATTGTACATTTTTTCTCTAATGAGTAATTCCCTTTGTTTACCTTCAACAGTATTAAATGCACTAAAGACTTTGTTTTTTGCAATAGAAAAGATTTGTGCCATCTCAAAAACCGTAAAATCACTGACTACATCGTCAATATTTTCAACTGGAATATAGGCTTTTATGGAGTCGCTTTTAGATTCTTTTTCTGTTCCAATAAATTTATTAGGTATGTTTTTAACAGGGGTATTATCTACAAAATCTCTTGAAGAAGTCTCAATGAGATCGATATTCATTCGAGTTAGTACATTTTTGGAAAGAGCTTGAAATACCATTCGATTACTCATTTGAATTGAATCCATATCTGTGAGTAATTGACTGATTTTTTTAATTCGTTCTGAATTTATTTTGACATCTTCATTGAGGTCAACATCCTGAATTTCATTGAGATCAATATTGATGATATAGGTTTCAAAATCAGAGAAAGCAAATGGTCTCTTGCGCTTATCACTGTTGGAAGTAACCTGAATATCTTCATAATAATTACCATTGTAGAGAACAAGCTGTATAATATTGGAATTTTTAGTTGAAATAAATTCTCCTGACTCTGCTTTAATTACGGTTGAATTGACCTCCTTAGCAGTTTTTTTGTGAATGGTTACATTTTTGAGATAACGATCGTTTTCACCGTATTTTTCATCGACAAGGATGGTCATGCCTGTTCCTGCAAATTCACTGAACACCCCTTCGGTTAATGCGACTGAGGGTTTGAGCTTTGCGATATTCCTTCTCAGACTATAGGATTTTTGCTTGGATACAGGAATGACATTATTTGCGAAGAAGAACGTAACAACTCCCAAGATGGAAACCAGTACAATCAATGAGCGCATGGCTCTCTGAAGTGAGATTCCAGAGGCTTTCATCGCTGCAAACTCGTAGTGTTCTGCAAATTCACCAAAGGTGAGAATAGAGGCTAACAATACGGTTAAAGGAAGTACTTTTTCCGTTAAATCGGGAAGCATATAGAATACGAACTTGGCAATGATACCTATATCTAATCCCTTACCAGCTAAGTCATCGATAAAGAGCCAGATCATCTGAAAGATGAATATAAGCATCAAGATCGCAAAAGAACTAATGAACTTGCGAATAAAACTTCCAAATATATAACGATCTAATAGCTTCAATCTTCGATGATATAATACCCGAGTTGTTGGTAGTGATCTCTGTCAAACACAAAGCTGTTAGGATCTAGTTCTGTATTGGTGATAAATGATTTTACACTAATGGTAGTTACAGTTCCATTATTTCCTTTTTGAATCAGCTTGTAAATTTGAAGTTGCTCTTTTAAAATCCCTAGTAGTAATTGTTCCATATCAGAATCACTGTCGATAGGAGTCAATTTGATGTATTGAACAATTCCTTCAGGGGTATTTTGTTCGATATCCATTTCATAGGTATATCCATCTCTGTAGAAATCAAATAAATTAGAAGGAGAGATGCTATCTTGATCGTCTGTTTTATCGACGATAGTCACCTCTTCATTTTCATCGACAATAGTGATAACTTTTGTTCCGTCAAACAACTGCTTAATTCCCATATAATCAAAAAAATAGAGGCTGTCTTTAAGGGTGATACTGCCTTTGGTGTCTTGACGAATATCTGCAACTTCATTGTAGAGGCCGTAGTCAAAATCCAATTTAATATTCTCGAAAGATCTTATCTTGTTGTAAACGGACTCTAATAGGGCCTCAGGATCTTGTTGTGCACTGAGGTTTTGAAACATGAGTAATCCAAACAATAAAAGTGTAATCTTTTTCATTAGGTGTTATTTTCATTATTTAACAACTGGTCTAAGGCCATCAGGTCTGGAACCATTACTTGGCGTGCTTTAGAGCCTTCAAAAGGACCTACAATACCCGCTGCTTCTAACTGATCAATAATCCTGCCAGCTCTGTTGTATCCAAGTTTTAATTTTCTTTGAATTAGGGAAGCAGATCCTTGTTGAGCAACGACAATTACCTCTGCAGCCTCTCTAAATAAAGCATCTCTTTCAGAAGCATCGATATCAAGTACAGAGGTTGCTTCTTCACCTACGTATTCTGGAAGTAAATGTGCATCAGGATAGGCTTTTTGAGAGCCTATATACTCAGTGATTTTTTGAACCTCAGGGGTGTCGACAAAGGCGCATTGTAAACGGGTTACATCGTTTCCTTGAGTGTATAACATATCACCTCTACCGATGAGTTGATCAGCTCCCTGTGCGTCTAAAATTGTTCTAGAATCTATTTTTGAAGTAACTCTGAAGGCTATACGAGCAGGGAAGTTTGCTTTGATTAGACCTGTGATTACATTGACAGATGGTCTTTGTGTTGCAATAATTAAATGAATACCGATGGCACGAGCTAATTGAGCAAGACGAGCAATTGGGGATTCTATTTCTTTACCAGCAGTCATAATCAAATCTGCAAATTCATCGATGACTAAGACGATGTATGGAAGGAATTTATGACCGTCATTTGGATTGAGTTTTCGTGCCTTAAACTTTGCATTGTACTCTTTGATATTTCGAACCATCGCTATTTTTAAGAGCTCATAGCGGTTATCCATTTCGATACACAAAGAATTTAAGGTATTGACAACCTTAGTGGTGTCAGTGATAATGGCTTCATCAGTATCAGGAAGCTTTGCTAAAAAATGACGTTCTATTTTGTTGAACAGTGTTAATTCCACTTTTTTAGGATCGACAAGTACAAACTTTACTTCGGCAGGATGCTTTTTGTACAACAAGGAAGTAAGTACTGCGTTGAGACCTACAGATTTCCCTTGACCTGTAGCACCTGCCATGAGTAAGTGAGGCATCTTAGCGAGATCGACTACAAAGGATTCGTTTGAAATCGTTTTACCAAAAGCTATTGGCAATTCCATCTCAGCCTTTTGAAATTTGGTAGAAGCGATAACGGATCTCATAGAAACGGTAGTCGCATTCTTATTGGGAACTTCAATACCAATGGTGCCTTTACCAGGAATCGGAGCGATGATACGAATACCAAGTGCCGCTAGTGAAAGTGCAATATCATCTTCTAAGTTTTTAATCTTTGAAATGCGAACTCCAGCATCAGGAACAATTTCATAGAGGGTCACTGTAGGACCAATAGTCGCTTTGATATTGGAAATTCCTATATTGTAGTTCTTTAGTGTTTCAACGATTTTAACTTTGTTCTCTTCTAATTCTTCTTCGTTAATGGTAATTCCACCACCACCTCCGTGTTCTTCTAAAAGATTGATGGGTGGAAATTTATATTTAGAAAGCTCTAAAGTAGGATCAAAGGAGCCAAAATCTTCAACAATCTTATTGGCGAGTTGATCGACTTCGTCTTCTTCATGTGTTTGAGTGACTTCAACTTTTAAATCATCTTCAGCTGAACTTTCCTCTATTTTTGTTTCATCAACTGTTGGTTCTAAGTTAATTGATGAGGTTTCAGGCTCTGGTTCACTTATAGATTCAATAGTTGGTTCCTGATTTTCTATTTCTGATCGATGCGTGTAGGGATCAATGGATTGATCTTCTAGTTGATCATCACTAGTGATTGGTTCTGTTTCTTTTTTAGAAGTTAATTTTTTTAGAAGGGTGTAGGGCTGAAAATTAAATACTCTTACTGCAAAAACAATAAGCCCTAACACGAGAAGAACTAATACTCCTGATGCGCCTATAAAATCACTTATGAAGAGATTCATTTCATATCCTACAACTCCAGAGAGGATTGGATAGGATTCAAAAAAGAATCCCGTAGTCATAGAAATCCACAACAGTGAATACATAGACCAAAAGAACATGCGAGCTAGTTTTTTAGTTCCTAAACTAAAAAAGAGAAAAAAACCCCATGCTCCTATAAAAAAACTGATGATGAAAGATGCGACACCAAAACCTTTGTAGACAAAGAAGTGCGCCAACGAGGCACCAACCTTATTAAATACATTTGAAGCCTTTACAGATCGAGATGAGAATTGGTCTACAATACTTTGGTCAGTTTGCCAATTTGAAAAATAAGACAGAAAAGAAATTGAAAGAACAATGGCAAATAAAAATAGAGCAGCACCAAGTATAACCGTGTTTTTCTTAGAAAGTTGAAATGATGTTCTCATGCGCTGCCTTGTAGATGTCTTAGATTTCAATTTTGCCATAAAGCTGAGTTAGGATGCTAAAATACAAAAAGCGAGGCAAAACCTCGCTTTTATTTTTGAATCTACTTAAAGAATTTTATTGATCGATAGACCCCAATACGCGTTTCATAAAATCATTTAGGGCTTGTTTTTTATCAGCACCTGATTTAATTGATTTGGAGACTTCTAAAGCTCCATACATATTGGAAATCAATTCACCTAACACATCTAATTCTTCGTCTTTAATAGCAGGAGAATCAGTTAAGTATTCCAAGGTTTCTAATGTTTCATTTAAGAAATCCTCGTCATTCTCTTCTACAAACTGGACCAGATGTTTAATTAGCGGTAATCTCATTGATAAATTCTTTTAGATTTTCGTACTTATTGGTTTGTATTTGATTTACCAATTGACCATTTCTAAAGGCAGCAAAAGTAGGTAAGTTATCTACATTTGCTAAGGCTCTAGAATTTGGAAACTTTTCAGCATCAACTATTACAAATGTTGCATTTTGATGCTCTGAAGCTTCACGCTTGAATTTTGGCTTCATAATTCTACAATTACCACACCAACCAGCAGAATACTGAACAAAAACCGTTTCGTTTTCTGTGACTACTTCTGAAAGATTATCTTGACTTAATTCGATCATAATTAATTAGAATAGATGTATTGACAATTAGTGAGTAGATAAGTATTCCTTAACTCCTTTAGCATTCGCTTGCATCGCATCTTTACCTTCTTCCCAGTTAGCAGGGCAAACCTCACCGTGAGTTTGAACATGAGTATAAGCATCGATCAATCTAATAAAATCACTTACTTCTCTTCCTAAAGGCATATCGTTGATGTTTTCGTGAAATACTTTTCCATCTTCATCGATTAAGTAAGTAGCTCTATAGGTAACATTGTCACCAGAGAGTTCAATAACGTTAGTTTCTTCGTTATAACGCTCTTCTGTGGCATCTAAAATTCCAAGGGTAGAAGATAGGTTTCTATTGGCATCAGAGATTAATGGGTAAGATACTCCTTCGATTCCACCGTTGTCTTTTGCTGTGTTTAACCATGCAAAGTGAACTTCAGCAGTATCACAAGATGCACCGATTACTAAAGTGTTTCTCTTTTCGAATTCTCCTAAAGCTTCTTGAAAAGCGTGTAATTCAGTTGGACAAACAAAAGTAAAATCCTTTGGGTACCAGAATAACAATACTTTTTTCTTTTCAGTTCTAGCTTTTTCTAATACGTTTAATTCAAAAGTATCTCCTAATTCGTCGATAGCTTTTACAGTTAAATTTGGGAATTGTTTACCTACGTATGACATTGTATTAAATTTTTAATGTTAGTGACGCAAATATACAAACAGAACATTGCTTATTATAAGATATTTATCATATTATTCAATTCGATAATAAGAAAAACTTATGATTGGAGTTTCTTTATTTTATATCCAATAGCTGCAACAACAAGAGTAGTGATAGGGCTGAGCCAATTAAAGATACTATACATAAAATAGGAGGCTACTGGAACGCCTAAAACACCTGAGTGATAAGCTCCACAGGTATTCCAAGGAATTAATACCGATGTTACAGTACCTGAATCCTCCAGAGTTCTACTCAAATTTTCAGGAGCGAGTCCTTTTTCTCGATAGGCCTTTGAAAACATTTTACCTGGTACTACAATGGCGAGGTATTGATCAGAGGCTGTAAGGTTTAAAGCAACACAACTACCAACAGTACTTGCAAAAAGACCAAAGGTTGTTTTGGCAACTTTTAGCATAGAAGTACTCAATTTGTTGAGTGCACCAATACCATCCATGAATCCACCAAATACCATAGCACACAGAATTAACCAAAT
>Ga0255754_10000423_pt1 | contig 32931 bp, 30 predicted proteins | sample 101ome_22_FD_179954 | JGI IMG/M metagenome (GOLD analysis project Ga0255754, IMG submission 179954) | Coastal salt marsh microbial communities from the Groves Creek Marsh, Skidaway Island, Georgia - 101412BT metaG (version 2) | ecosystem: Environmental > Aquatic > Marine > Intertidal zone >... | reverse complement strand
AAATTTTACTTGTATAAACTTGAAAATAAAAGGACTTTATTATATAGTTGTAACACTATATTTAGTGTATTTGTATTTACCCCATACAATATTTAGTTATAAAAGGAGAAAAAGTGGCAAAGAATTCAGGGCTAAAAATTACAAGAAAATATACCTCACCAGGAGACCCCTATAAAGACATCGTCTGGGAAAAAAGAAGTTCCAAAATAACAAATCCAGATGGATCCGTCGTATTTGAAATGACTGATGTTGAAATACCATCTACATGGTCACAAGTCGCTACAGACATTATGGTCTCAAAATATTTTAGGAAAGCCGGTGTACCTCAAACAGATGAAGCTGGAAATGTTCTAAAAGATGACAATGGCGATGTCGTCCTTGGTGCTGAAAGCTCATCCAAACAAGTTTTTAATCGCTTAGCTGAAACATGGAGACACTGGGGTGAGACAACAGGCTACTTTGCATCAAAAGATGATGCACAAGCTTTTGAAGATGAGCTCAAATATATGCTTGCTACTCAAATGGCTGCACCAAACAGCCCTCAGTGGTTCAATACTGGCCTTAACCACAACTATGGTTTAACTGGACCAGCACAAGGTTTTTGGTACGTAGATCCTAAAACAGAGGAACTAACAGAAGGTGAAGATTCTTACTCAAGACCACAACCCCATGCATGTTTTATTCAATCCATTGATGATGATCTTGTCAACGAAGGTGGCATTATGGATCTCTGGGTAAAAGAAGCCCGTTTATTTAAATTTGGCTCTGGTACAGGCACTAACTTCTCAAACTTACGAGGAGAAGGCGAAAAACTTTCAGGTGGCGGTGTTTCTTCAGGTGTAATGTCCTTCCTAAAGATTGGCGACAGTGCAGCAGGAGCAATTAAATCAGGCGGTACAACAAGAAGAGCTGCAAAAATGGTTATCTTAGATCTTGATCATCCAGATATTGAAGATTTCGTAGAGTGGAAAGCTGTTGAGGAAGATAAAGCCAGAGCACTTATTGCTGCTGGTTACCCATCAGATTTTAATGGTGAGGCATATGCAACAGTTTCAGGACAAAACTCCAACAACTCAGTCCGCGTCCCTACCGATTTCATTAAAGCTGTAGAAGAAGATGGCGACTGGGATCTCATTGGTAGAACTAATGGAGATGTTATGAAAACTATTAAAGCTAGAGATTTATGGAATAAGATTGCAGATGCGGCCTGGAGATGTGCTGATCCAGGTGTGCAGTATGATACAACAATCAACGAATGGCATACATCACCAGAAGGTGGAAGAATTAGAGCATCAAATCCATGTTCTGAGTATCTTTTCTTAGACAATACAGCTTGTAACCTTGCCAGCTTAAATCTTGTTAAGTTTTACAATGATGAGACTAAAGTCTTTGATATTGATTCATACAAGCATGCACTAAGAATCTGGACAATCGTTCTTGAAATCTCAGTCGAAATGGCACAGTTTCCTTCAAAAGAGATTGCTGAAGGTTCTTACAACTACAGAACACTAGGTCTTGGTTATGCAAACTTAGGATCACTACTTATGAGAAAAGGTATTGCATATGACTCTGATCTAGGAAGAGCAATAGCTGGTGCATTAACTGCGATTCTTACAGGTGAAGCTTACAGAGCATCAGCTGAAATGGCTGGAATCGTGGGACCATTTCCTAAATTTAAAGAAAATGAGCAACACATGCTCAGGGTTATGAACAATCATAGAAAAGCTGCTTATGATTCAGGAGACTACGAAGGCCTCAGCCATGATCTTTTAGCAATTGACCAAGAGCTTTGCCCAGAAGACTTATTACAAGCCGCACAACAATCCTGGGATGAAGCAGTTGAACTAGGTACCAAAAATGGATACCGAAATGCACAAGCAACTGTTTTGGCTCCTACTGGAACCATTGGTCTTCTTATGGACTGTGACACAACAGGTGTTGAACCAGACTTTGCCCTCATGAAGTTTAAAAAACTTGCTGGTGGTGGTTACATGAAGATTGCAAACCAATCTATAGGACCTGCATTAGATGCACTTGGCTATGAAAAAGAACAAGTCAACGACATAATCAACTATGTTATTGGCTCAATGTCCTTAGAAAATTCTTCTTATATCAATAAAACATCATTGATTGAAAAAGGATTAACTGAAAGTGACGTAGCAAATATTGAAGCTGCCTTACCTGGCGCTTTTGAAATACAACATGCATTTAATGTGTTTGTTCTTGGTGAAGAAACACTTAAAAATCTTGGAATAGCTGAAGAGGAATACACTTCTTTTGATTTCAACTTGTTAGAAAGCCTTGGATTTTCTAGAAGTGAAATTGCACAAGCTAATCAAGACATCTGTGGAACACAAAAAATTGAAGGTGCTCCACACCTCAAAGAAGAACACTTAGAAGTGTTTGATTGTGCTAACAAATGTGGAAAAGATGGTGAGAGATTTATTCACTATATGGGTCATGTAAGAATGATGGCAGCTGCTCAACCTTTCATTTCTGGTGCAATTTCAAAAACAGTAAACATGCCTAACGAAGCAACAGTACAAGATATTGAAGATTGCTATTTTGAATCTGCAAAAATTGGCGTAAAAGCTATTGCTATCTATAGAGATGGCTCCAAAGCTTCTCAACCACTCTCTGCCTCATCAGATGATGGTGATTCTGAAGAAAGCGATCCAGAAGTTAACAAAATTCTTGAAGAAGAAGCAATGCTAATCCAAGGAAATTTTGCTCCTGGAACAAGTCCTACAAGAGCATATGCAGGAGTGAATCGACCACGATTCTTACTTCCAGAAAGAAGACAAGGCTGGACTCAAGAAGCACGAGTTGCAGGTCACAAAGTGTACTTAAGAACTGGAGAATATCCTGATGGAACGCTTGGTGAAGTATTCATAGATATTGCTAAAGAGGGTGCAACTCTAAAAGGCGTATTGGGTTGTTTCGCTATTGCTGTCTCTAAGGGTCTACAGTATGGTGTACCATTAGAAGAGTTTGTCGACACCTTTACATTCCAAACTTTTGAGCCAAGAGGAATGGTTGAAGGGCATGAAAACATAAAGATGAGTAACTCAATTATTGACTATGTCTTTAGAGCACTTGGTCTTGAATACCTAAACAGAACTGATATTGTTCAGGTTCCACCAAAAGAGAAACAACAAATAGAACCCGTAGCTGTAGAAGAGAAACCACAGCCAACACCACCTGTAAAACAAATAGAACCCGTAGCTGTAGAAGAGAAACCACAGCCAACACCACCTGTAAAACAAATAGAACCCGTAGCTGTAAATCAAAGTGAAAATTCAGTTGCTACTGTACAAGAGGTTCTTGGTGATATGATGGGAGATGCGCCCGCTTGTCCAGACTGTGGTCATATAACCATCAGAAATGGTTCCTGCTACAAATGTTTGAACTGTGGTAATTCTTTAGGATGTAGTTAAAATAAAAATTAAGCAGCTATTTAAAGCTATACTTAGCTAAATATGTACGAAATTTTAATAATTGGTGCTGGACCTGCAGGACTTACCGCTGCATGGGAATCTGAAAAGCATGGAATCAAAACTTTAATCTTAGAGAGCGATAAAGAAATCGGTGGAATCAGTAGAACTGTTGAAAGAAATGGTTGGAGATTGATATTGGTGGTCATAGATTTTTCACAAAAGTAGATGAAGTTTATCAGATATGGGATGAGATATTAGATAAAGAAGACTTCCTCTTGAGACCAAGGATGAGCAGAATTTACTATAAAAATAAATTCTATGATTATCCATTAAAAGCTTCTAACGCATTATTTAATTTAGGAGTTATCGAAGCTGTTAGGTGCGTTCTTTCATATTTTTATGTCCGAGTATTTCCTCCAAAAAATCAGGATAATTTTGAAGACTGGGTAGCAGCAAGATTTGGTTGGAGATTATATAATATATTTTTCAAAACTTACACTGAAAAAGTTTGGGGTGTAGATGCTAGAACAATTGGCTCAGACTGGGCAAGTCAGAGAATTAAAAATTTATCACTAATGAAAGCTATATTGAATGCCTTTCAAATAAATAAATCTGGAGAAATAATAACTACACTTATCGATAAATTCAAATACCCTAAATATGGTCCAGGAATGATGTGGGAAACTGCATATAAAAAACTTGAAGAAAAAAACCACAAAATACTACTCAATTCTAAAGTTGTTGAAATTTGTAAAGAAAATGATATATACAAAGTGAAAATAGATTCTGGAGAAGAGTTTGAAGCTAAAAATATATTGAGCAGTATGCCATTAGCGCATTTACCCAAAACAATTAAGCCTATTCCAGATAATAATGTACTCAAATCAGGACAAAATTTAAAATTTAGAGACTTTCTTTCAGTTGCATTGGTTATTGATGAAAAAGATGCATTTCCAGATAATTGGATTTATATTCATGATCCAGGAGTCAAAGTTGGAAGGGTGCAGAATTATGGCAGCTGGTCACCTTATCTTGTTAAGGAAGGCAAAACATGTTTAGGGCTCGAGTATTTTGTTAATATTGGAGACGAGTTATGGAGCATGGAAGATGAAAAATTAATAAAACTAGCAATAAAAGAACTTGAGCAATTATCTTTAATCAAAACAAATTCAACACTTGAAGGCTATGTTGTTAGAATGCCAAAAGCTTATCCAGTTTATGACTTAGATTATTCAAAAAATATATATGAAATTGAGAAGTGGTTATCTAATGAGCATAAAAATATATACCCAATAGGTAGAAATGGAATGCATAGATACAATAATCAAGATCATTCAATGATGACTGCTGTTCTAAGCGTCAGAAATATAATTTTGGGTGAGAAAAATAATATTTGGAAAGTAAATGTTGAAGAAGATTACCATGAAGAAATTAGTTCAGGAAGATCAGCACCGATACAAAAAGGTTAATTTAAATTACTTAAAAATTTAATAGTGAATATAATTATTCTTTGGGGCGCTTAGCTCAGTCCGGCAGAGCGCTTCCCTTACAAGGAAGAAGTCACAGGTTCAAATCCTGTAGCGCCCACTTTAGTTTAAACAAATTATTTAAGCTTAGAGCTATGATTTAATCTATTTTTTAAATTCTTTTATAATCTTGAAACCTTCATTTTCATATAAAGTCTCATATGAAAATTCTGGACAATTAAAAAAACTTTTGTCACATAAAACTAAACTATTTTTTATGTAGTCATCAAAATTTTCCTGAGTTAGCTTATAGGATACCACTGTAGAGTAAAGCATTAATATTCTTGGTTTATGGAAGCCTATTAATTCACTTTTATACTCATTATTAATAACAACTACTACATCATTAAATTGTTCATTTAGTACATTTTGAGATTTATCAATATTTTGAATAATCAAAAATGTATTTAAAATGTTATAAAAAGTAAAAAATATAAGAAATATTACTATCTTTTTATCTAACTTTTCTTTAGACGCAAAATACAAAATTATAAATATTATTGGAGTTAATATTCTTTTAACATCAATCAAATAAAAGAAATGATTAATCAAGAAAGTAAAAAGTAAAAAAAATAAAATTACCGAAAAGTTAAGATTTTTAAAACTTAAGTATATAAATATTAAGACTATTAGTAAGCCTATATAAGTTGAAGCTGGCAATCTGTTAAAAAACAACAATTCGCTTAACTTAATAAGAAAATCGACCATGGAATTATACAAGCTTTGAAACCTAAAGACATCATTTTTAATTTCGAATATAGGTATAAATTCATAATTACCAAATATATTTAGTTTATAATATGAAAAAAAAGTAAAATATGTACCGACAAAGCAGAGAAACACTTTTGAAAAATATTTTAAATTTTCAATAAATTTTTGATTAAATAGAAAATATATAGAAAAGAAAATAAAGTTAGTTCTTACAAGACATGCTATCAAAAAAAACAACACGGAATAATTCTTTTTATTTTTATCAAAACAAAAATAACTCAACAATAAAAATAAACTCGCAAATATGGAAGGTTGAATATTTGAATAAAAAAGTAAATTATTTGAATATACAATAGCTAAAACTGATAAAAGATACTTTTGCAAAGTTTTTTCTTTAGAGGAAAAATTTAAAATAATAAAAATAAAAAAAATGGAGACTGGATTTAAAAATTTTATAAAAACAATATTCCAATTATGTAAAAAGCTTGTCAAGTAAATAAATAATGGCAAGCCCCAGGGGTAATAATCAGGTGAATATGGGTTGATATTTTGAGATAAACTCAGAGATAATCTCATATTTTTAATTAAACTGTTAACTTCACCTATAGAGAAATATTTACCTTGTAAAATGTACAATGCATAATCTCCACTCCAATCTAAATAATTAAAATAAGAGATATAGATTCCTAAAACACAAGTAAGACCAAACAAATAATATGTTTTATCGCTTAAAAAGTAAAATGTTCTTGTGAAAGAATTGGAATAAATTTTTTTTAAATCAAGTTTTAAGAGTTTCATTTTTTAATTTTTTTAATCTTATTAATGTGATAAATAAAGTAAAAATAAAATTAAGCAATTTTCTTTTACTTTTTCCTTTAAGTCGATTATTGAAGTATGTTGGTATTTCAATAACTTTTAAGTTATTGTTTGTAAACAAACATTTGGCTAAGAGCTCTTCAACAACTTCAAAATTATTTTCAACTAATTCAATGCTTGAAATTTTACTTGACCTATAAGCCTTAAAATTATTTGAAACATCTTTTATATTTAATTTTAAATATTTTGCATAAACAATATTTAATGTTCTACTCATCATTTTAAGTATAAAATTATTTTCAGTTCCACCACCATCTATATATCTTGAACCAATAATTATGTCGTGTTCATTTATATAAATTTGATTTAATATTTTGTTTAAATCGCTCGGACTATGTGAGAAATCAGCATCCATTGTTATAAGCCAGTCGAAATTTCCTTCATTAGAAACTTCTAAAGCTCGACGAATTGCACTTCCAAAACTATTGTCATTTTTTCGGTTTAAATATTTTGCCTCATTATCTCTACATATTGATTGAATTTTTTTATCATGTTCGACTCGATCTATAATGTAAACTTTTACCTTTTCATCAATAAATTTATTGATTGCAGGTAATAAATCCTTTAAATTTTCGCCTTCTTCGTAGCAAGGTATGCATATGCAAATTTTCAAATTAATTCCTTTGATAAAAATTATAAAATATTATTAGACTAATATTTTTATTAAATGGAAAATTTGCTTTTAACAGGTGGTAACGGATATATAGGCTCAAAATTTATTGAAAAGTTTAACAACAAATATAACATCACCTGTTTTGATACTTCATATTATGGTTCAAACAAAAATCTTGAAAGTATTGTTTTTAATACAATAAAAGGCGATATCCGAAGCTTCGATTCACAATTATTAGACAATATAGATTATGTAGTTCATATGGCAGAATTGTGTAATGATCCTCTTTCAGAATTTAATCCAAGCTTAACTCAAGAAATTAATGTTGATGCAACTAAAAAATTTTTAAATCTCTGTAACAATTCAGAGGTTAAAAAATTTATATATATGAGTTCCTGTAGTGTTTACGGTTTTAGTGATGAAAGCTATGTTGACGAAAAATCTAATGTTCATGGATTAACAGCTTATGCAGATGCAAAAATTAAAAATGAAAAAAATATGATAAATATGAGCAATAAATTTGAAACTGTTATATTTCGTAATGCCACAGCATATGGTGTATCAAAAAATATTAGACTTGATATTGTACTTAATGACTTAGTTTATGAAGCAGTAACTAAAAATAGTATCACTCTCTTGTCTGACGGATCTCCAATAAGACCGCTTGTACATATATCAGATATTTGTAATTTAATTGATTTGGTGATCAATGCTGAAATGTCTTTAGACAAAAACATATTTAATATTGGAGAGATTGGTTCAAATTATACTATAAAGGAGCTAGCTTATACTGTTGCCAAAATACTAAAAATTGATGAAGTTAATATAGGAAATACAAGCCCGGATCAAAGATCTTATCGTGTTAATTTTGAAAAACTAAAGTCTTTTTTTCCAAATTATCAATTTGAGTTTGATATTGAAAAAGGAATAAATGAATTAGCTGAGGAATATAGAAAAGGAAACTCCCTGACAAATGGGAGAAGAATAAAATCCATACTTAGAAAAATAGAAAAAGGTGAACTAGATAACAGTCTATACTGGAAAAATAGAGATCTAATTTAAAAAATTTTCAAAAACTTCAAATATATAATCATACATTTCATCAGTAATTCCAGGATATACACCAATCCAAAATGAATGATTCATGACAGTATCTGCGTTTGTAAGATTGTTGTGAACTTTAAATTTTCTATTTGAATAAGCCGGCTGTCTAATTAAATTGCCGCCGAACATTAACCTTGTTGCGATTCTATGTTCATTAAGGTGTTGTATAAGATCATTTCTGGAAAATTTATCTGTTCTTACAGTAATTGCATATCCAAACCAACTAGGCTCAGATCCTGGAGTTGCTTGATGAGGGATAAAATATTCTTTTTTTGAAGATATATAGTTATTAACTTTCTTCCAGTTAGATTTTCTTTTTTCAATAAAACCATCCAGCTTATCTAGCTGTGCTAATCCTATCGATGCTTGAAGATCAGTAGCTTTAAGATTGTATCCAATATTTGAGTAGGTAAACTTGTGATCATACCCATAAGGAAGATCTCCAAGTTGCCAGTCATATCTTTTATTACATGTATTGTCATGACCGCTTTGACACCAACAATCTCTTCCCCAGTCCCTAAATGAGTCAATTTGTAACTTTAGTTTTGTACTTGAAGTTAACACGGCCCCACCTTCACCCATAGTTATGTGATGCGCTGGATAAAAGCTCAAAGTAGAAATATCTCCAAAAGTACCAGTTAATTTATTATTATATGTACTTCCTAAAGCATCACAATTGTCTTCTATCAACCAAATATTATTTTCTTTGCAAAACTTACTTAATTCTAAAACTTCAAAAGGATTTCCAAGTGTATGGGCTAAAAAAATAGCCTTAGTCTTATCAGAACAGGCACTAATTATATCTTCAATATTTGGATTGTAAGTACCAAGTTCACAATCTACAAACACAGGAGTTAAGTTATTTTGAAAAATTGGGTTTACAGTAGTAGGGAAACCAACTGCTGCAGTTACAACTTCATCACCAGGTTTTAAGTTATTTTTCAATTTTGAGCTTGTTAAGCTTGAAAGCGCAACAAGATTTGCTGAAGAACCACTATTAACTAATCTTGAAAACTTGACCCCTAAAAAATTAGATAATTTATTATTAAACTCTTCAGCATAAGGACCGTCAGTCAGCCAAAAATCTAGACTTGCATTTACAGCATTAAGCACTTCTTTCTCATCAAATACTCTTCCATTAACTGGAATATTAGAAACGCCAGGTACGAAATTTATTTTTTTGTGTTTTATTGTGTAAATACTATTTACAATATCATCAAGTTGTTTGTATAAGTCTTGGGTATCATTTTCCATAAATTTATTGTAAACTCATTTATGTTTAAAGTTTATGTACAGCAACACTCTTTTAATTCTGGCAGGTGGTAAGGGTACTAGGTTTCATGAAGAAACTAAATTCAAACCAAAGCCAATGATCAATATTTTAAATGAGCCAATGATCATACATATTATTAATCATTACTTAAAATATAACTTCTCTAATTTTCATGTTTTGGCAGGCTATAAACATGAGGTAATGACAGACTTTTTTAGTAAAAATTTTACAAAAAATAAATTATACAAAAATTCTTATAACCTTTCTCATAATGCTTTTGTCAATATAATCAATACAGGTCTAGATACAATGACTGGAGGTAGAATATTAAGAGGGTTAGATTTCATTTCTGAAAAAAAAACAATCAATGTTACATATGGTGACGGGCTTGCAAATGTTAACATAAATAAATTAAATCAATTTCATAAAAAAAACCAAAAGATTGGAACTATAACTGCAGTGATGCCTCCTTCAAAATTTGGAGTTTTAGATCTTAAATATAATAATGTGCAAAGTTTTGGTGAAAAAGTTCAAGCTACTGGGAGCTGGATAAATGGGGGGTTTATGGTTTTTGATTACAATATTAAAAAATACTTAAAAAATGATTCAACTATTCTTGAAAATGAGCCCTTGTCAAACTTAGCTAAAATAGGTGAGCTAAATGCTTTCAAACACCACGGATTTTGGCAATGTGTTGACACTCAAAGAGAAAAAGAGATACTAGAAAACTACCTTGTTAAAAATCAAAGTTGAATAAAGAAAATAAAACTCAGAATATTTGGATACTTGGATCTCAAAGTTTTTTAGCAAAATCCTTCTCAAAATTATTAGAAAGTGAAAATGTAAACTTTACAGTATTTAATTCAAAAGAAACTGGGTATAGTTTTGAAGTATTTGAAGAAAGATTTTTGAATGATCTACCTAACATAATAATTGATTTTAAATTTCCAAATGTAAACAGTAGATCAAGTAATAAAAGTTTGCAAACTTCTGAATATTTTTCACCTCAAATAAACTTAGCTGAATTATTAAAAAAATATAATTATTCAGACAACTTATTTTTAATTTCAACGAATTTAAAAAATAACGAAAAATATAAGAATAGTGAATATGTCAAAAATAAAATTTATCAAGAAAATATTTACAAAAATTTAGCTAATCAACTCAATTTAGAAATTATAAATCTTTGGAATATCTTTGGATATCCAGATTTAAATGCTTCAAGAATAATTCCATATTATTTTTTCAAAATTAAAACTAAAAATGAGATTAATTTTTTCTCTGATGGTATGGATCGCAGAAAATTCATGTATTCTGAAGACTTTAGCAAAGTGCTAAAAGATTTTTGTTTTGAAAAAAAAGTAATTAAAAACAACATGTTTTATGAATGCTATGTTGGTGATTTGATTTATACACTTAATACAATTGTCGAAAATCATATTTCAAATAAAATAAATATTACTTGGGATAATCAAAATAAACATCAATTTAAATTTATTGATAATAAATTATTCGTAGAAAAACTTAAAAAAACTTCAAAGCAGTATCTAAATAACATAAATAAATTAAACTTTTTTAATATTTAACTATAGAAATATGTTTTTAAAATCTACTAAAAACTTATAGTATTGTTCAAAAATGTTGTAATTTATTTCAGATATATTGTATTCAGGAATAACGGTTAAAAAACTTAGTAAGAGAATAAAATAAAAATGTTTTCTAGAAAGGTATAAGTTTTTAATATCTTCCTTGTTTAAAGATTCAAGCAAGATAAATGTAAAGCTGTAAAAGAAAATCATAATCCATCTACCCCAATCCCAACCCACAACTAAAATTGGAACATAAAGTAAGTAAAACTTGTTTATTAAATTACTATTAGTTACTTTAAATTGAAATAATTTAAAGTCATTGCCAAAAAAGACAGCATTGTAAAAATATATTATTAATAAGAAAGAAAATACCCAATAAAAAATTGCTCCAGAATTCAATACTTGGTAAAACAAATTTAATGGCTCTAGAAAACTCCACCCAATTGCTCCAATACCATTAAACTCAAAATCATTGATATTTTCAGAAATTAATCTTTTGTCAGAAATATGTAAGCTATTCCATATATTTTCTGCTAATTGCTTGTTGCCTTTGAAAATAGTTGAAATCGTAAATAAAACTAAGTTAAGTATTAAAAAAATATTTTTATATGAAATGTAAAATAACTTTTTTTTAAAAAAATATTTCTCAATAAAAAAAATATATATTGGAATGAAAAGTAGTAATAGTCCTTCATGTATAAGCCCTAAAAATACAGTGGTAAATAAAAGGATTATAAATTTTAATTCTTTGTTTTTTTCAGGGTGGGTAATAAGTAAATTTAACATAATTAAAAATAAATTTAAGTAAATTAAATCCTTCCTGTGATAAAAATTATCAAACACAACCATGTGTAAGATTCCAAGTGGAAAGACAAAATATAAAAAAATAAATTTATAACTTAGATCGTATCTTCTAAATGTATACATTAATAGAGTAACAAATAACGTAAAGTTGAAAAAAATAAAATTATTTACGATTTTTATAGAGCCAGAATTTTGTGATAATAAATAAATAATCTCTCCTAGTAAACCTCTCCTAACAAATTGATCTGGATAATTAATTAAAATTTCAGAATAAGACCACCATCCAAAAGATAAACTTAAGCTATTCAGAGTTTTTTCCTTGAAAACTAATAAAATTGTAAAAGCCAAAGTAATGGAAATTATTTTAAAAACTTTTTGATTAGACATATTTACTGCTTTGTTAAAATTAATTTAATTGAATAATAAATAAATTTAAAAGGCTTTTTCACATAAATAATTTTTAAAGTAAAAATTCCTTTGACTAAATCAAAAAAAGATCCTCGTCTCCAGTTAGTAATTAGATGAAAATCTCCAGAATTTAACTTCCTAAAGTTATCTTGATAAAAATTTGAAAATTTATTAAAAACACCTTTTATTGACCAGGGTTTTAAATTTCCAGAAAAGTGAAGAAATAAAATTTTCTCAGTTAATTTTTCTAATGGAGGTAGATTGTACTTATCAGTTGATAAGCTGAAGTTTAAGTACTGATTCATCTCTAAATATTTACCGTCAAAGACAACATTTAAAATATCTTGATCCCAATATTTTATTTTCCCTCCCAGATAATTCATTGTTCTCAGTAGGTAAACTAGAGTATTTTCATTAATCCATTTATCGTAATTTATGATCATAACCCCAGCATTAAAATACTTGCTACTTAAAGGTAGCCTTGAAAAAACTTCATCAATTTTATGATTATTTATATTAAATTCTGTTTTTACTGATATTCTTTCATCATTTTCTTTCATTAATAAAATAGTTTTTTTAATTTCATTTAGAGGATTATTAATTGTAAGAATGTCAGCATCTAAATAGATTAAAAATTTATATCGTTGCGGAATATATTTCTCGATGTAAAACCTATAGTAAGTTGCCTCTGATACATGCGAATTTTCAACGTTTGGAAATTGAAGATTTGTATTATCAAATTTATAAAAATTAATTTCATTTATATTGTTGTTTTTTAATATTAAATCTGGAAACAAGCTTTCTATATTTTCATTTGGGTGAATAACGTGTAAATTAATTTTTTCATTTATATTGTTCAATAGAGAACTTATTGATGTGAAAGCCTGTATATTGTAATTATTATCAAAACAGTATAAAAAATTTAAAATATCCATTTTTAAGATTTATTAAAATTCCTAAAAAAATTTTTAATACTTAACCTTTTACTTTTAACAACATTTTTATGAGAAAGGTGTTCATAATTTATGGTTTTTAAAATATTTATTTGTATATCATAAATATTTAAAATAGAACCTAATATAGGTAAGTCCCCCCATCTATATTCTATCTGCTTTGGATTCTTTGAAATCTCTTCCAATTTCTTTTGCAAGTCATTATCTAACCAAAAGGATATATTTGTAACATAAACATTAGTATAGGGAAATTTATGATTGTAAAATTCTTTGCTTTCAATACCAAATAAATTTTCTAAATATTGAGGCAGGGTTTGATTAGTAAGTTCATGAGTCTCAGGCACCAAAGCTCCTGTAGAAAAAATCTTACCTGTTTTTTGCATTTCCTCAAAAATAAAAGGATCTATATCGTTTATTATAATATCTTCATCAATTCTTAATCCGTATGAATATTCTTCAATAAATCTCCAAATATGAAAAAAATTAAACTGACACATGAACCTATAACCTAAGTTGAATCTTTCAGGTTCAGTTTTAGAAATATCTACTTTGTTTTTTCTGATATTATTTAATATTTGTCCGACGTCAATGAATTTAATTATTTCTGGTGAATTAGTTTGAATATAATTCTGATCGAAATTTGAAATATTTCCTTCATGAAAAAGAATTAAATCAGCTTTTATTTCTCTATGTTTATTAATTTTTTCATAGATTGAAATATTTCTATTAATTAATTTTTCATAACATTCTAAATTTTCAGGATATCCTTTTATCAAACCAAAAATTACACTTCTCATGTACTAGTATTCTTCATAATCTTTTACTTCTTTTATGTCAGAACCAAAATACAAATTTATCTCATTCTTTACAGAAAATCTTTTATCATTTGTGATGTAAACATTTCTAGCAAGCTCTAAAAATTCTTCTTCAAAGTTTTTATTCTTTTCGCATATTCTTATCTTATCTTCAATTTCCCACAGCTCTAAATTGATAATGTAAAGTTCTTTAAAAAATTTTTTTGTTTGATCAAGACCTAAGATATTAGATTCGTTAAGAATTTTTTCTAATTGCAAATACTCATAATCTATGATTTTTAATTTTTCTTTGTCAGATATTTTCTGTTTTTTAATCTCTAAAATTGTTAATTTATCTATCACCTCACCAACCGAAGCTGGGATATTAATTATCATAGTTTATTATCTTCCATTTCTTTGTAAAGTGCAATTCTCCACCTCTGTTGTTATGAAAATATAATTTAGCGTCTGTGTCGACCCTCTCTACAAGATGAAAAAAACTACTGTTAACACAGTGGACTTCTCTTGCATTTTTTATAAGATTTTTATAATAAAAAATATTTTTAAAAATATCTGTATCTTTTTCTACATAAATGCTTGGATAATTATTTTTAATTGAAATGGTGTAGTCTACTTCTTTTGATTCTTTGTGAATTAAATTATAATCTAAACTCACAGAATAATATTTTTTTAAGTGAAGCTCCAGTTCTTTAAGATTCTCTTTTTCAATTTCAGGTATATAAAAATATTTAAATGAAAATCTATATGGTATTTTAATTTGTTTATAAAAGTTTTTATTAAATGGCCCTTTAGTTCTGTTTTCAAAACCTACTTTAAGAATATCAAGCCCCTCAATATCTCCGTATTTAATGACATCGTTTATCTCTATTTGAGAATTTATTTCAAATACTTTTACATTTTTATTTTTTGAATATAAAAATTTTAAATTTGAATATGTTGAAGTAGAGCAAGGAAGGTGTATTTTCTTTCCTTTTTCTTTTGATAAATAATTAATCATTCCATTACAAACTATGGAATCACCCAATCCAAGGTGGTGGTAAAGAATAAACTCATTGTTTTTGAGATGCTTTAATTTACTAACAATTTTACTAGACAATTTTTGAAACTTTCTTATGTATTTTTATAAACAAAAATTTAATTTTCTTTATATAACTATATATTTTTTGTTTAAAAATTAGTAGTTTATATATAAAATTAAATATTTTTAGATTATATATAATGGTAGCTTCATTAAAGCCTGTTGTTTTTCCTTCAAAGATTAAATTTTTCCAATAATCAAAATATAACTTTTCATAACTAGTTTCACCTAAATTCTCTTTCAGATAATTAATATCTTGGATCTTATCAATAAATATTGCTGGTAAATCTCTTAAATTTTTATTGTGGAAATTTTTAAAAACTATTGGTGTAGAACCTAAATACATAGCTTCCCAAAATCTGTGAGTATCTGGACCATTACCTTCGGGGCAAATGATATATTTATTATCTTTTATTTTTTGAACATATTCTTCTAAATGTAATTTATCATTTATATCAAATTCAATATCTTTAAATTTTTTTAAATTTTTAAGTACTTTAAACCGATGGTAATAATTTGTATTTAAATTAAAGTTTGCGTATATTTTTTTATTTGATACCTCTGTTTTTTGTAAGTTCAAAAAACTTTCAATTTTTATATTTGATACAGAAGTGCTGTTAGCTATACCCAAAGGAATAGGTGTCAAATTTTCTGAATTAATTATCGGATTTACTGTAAACCATTTATTTATACATTTTGGTTTTAATAGGTTAAGATATCTGCCGACCTTTCTGTCAGACTGATGAGTAATGAGTATTAAGTTTTTTACAGTATCTAAGTTTTTTAAAGCAAAGAACAATAGTTCTACAAAGTCTGTTTTGCAAAATATAACATCATTATCTTTAAGTATTATATTTTTGTTGATATAGCATATATGATTTTCATTTTGAAAATGAATAATATGATTGTCATTAAAGTCTATATCTAGTAAATTTGAATTGATTTCTTCAGAAAATTTAAAATCAGCGATTTCAGCAAACCTTTCACCAGAAATTAAACTATCCATTTTTAATAAGTGATTTAAATTTTCCGATAATTCTATAAAGATTATTATTAAAAAATAACGAAATTAATCTAAAAGGATTCCAATAATATAGGTGTAGTAAAAATTTGGAGTTTTTATACCAAATTTTTTTAAATTTTTGTCCGCCTGCAAAATGTCGATTTATAACATGAAAATATGGCACTTTATTAATGTTATAATTTCCCTCAGTTTCACCCCTTAGCTCGGTTACATTAAATTTTGAAGGCAGAATTTGAACATTTTTATAAAGTTGATCTTTACTATAAAAAGTTTCCCCATCTATTTTTGAGTTCCATCCATAGTCTTCCATATTCCAAAATGGAGTTTGAGAATGCCTTATTATGCCAGCAAGGGAATACCAGGAGGCTTGGTCTGCAAAATTTTTCCAAAATGTAGAATAGCTTTCATTATTATTTAGTTTTGTATAATTGCTTATATATTTTGTATACCTATCTTCACTGATCAACTCATTAATTAGATCTTGAGAAAAAGCATTGTTTCTTAAAATATGAAAACCCATATTGTGCGTGTTTGCTGAATCTATAGAATATCCAAACGACTTGCTACTTTCTAGTTTAAATTCAATGCTATGGTCAAAGATTGCTATATCAGCATCTAATGAAATAATCAAGTCATCTTCGTTAAGTTGATTTTGTAATTCAGAAAGTTTAAAAGTTTTAACCCAAATAAAGTTTTCTCTAATTGGTCTTACATTTTCTGTAAAATCAATATATTCAATGTTGTATTTAAGGCAGTATTTTTGATTGTTTGGCTTTACAAACTTTTCATAAAACTCTTGCCGATAGTCGTTATATGAAGCAATACACAACATATATTTTTTCATAACCCTCATATTATGTTGGATATTTCATTAAACATATATAAAAAAATAATTAATATTTTTTATTAACATTGACTTAATGAATGCGGTAATTAAATTGTTCCAACTGTTTAACTTTTCCATTAGTTTTTTGTTTGGTAATTCCCTAAATGAAAAAAAACTATTAACTAAATATATAAAAGATTTTAAAATTGTTTATTTCGATATTGGGGCAAATGTTGGAAATGATATTTCTAAAATATTTAAAGTTTTCAAAAGTAGAGATTTAGAAGTTCATGCATTTGAACCGATAGAAAGTCTAGCAAATTTATTAAAAGATAAATACCCGAATATAAAAGTAAATAATTTAGCTATATCTGATAAAAAAGGGGTGGAAATGTTTTATGAAAGAAAAATTAGTTCACAATCATCTTTTAGCCAAAATATTGACACTCCACTGGAAAATATTGAAGCACAATATGAAACAAATACAGAAACCTTAAAAAACTATATTATTAATAATCAAATAGAAAAAATAGATTTTTTAAAAATTGATACAGAGGGACATGACTTTGAAGCTTTAGGTTCTCTAGAAAAATTTAATGACTATGTACATATAAATATGATTAAAATAGAGTGTCTTTTTAAAGATCCTAAGTTTAGAAACAACTCTTTATTTGTAAAGATATTAAATTATATGAACGAAAATGATTTTGAAATTATTGGAATACCTAACTTAAAACATATTGAAAATGAAATCTTTCTTGCAGATCTGTACTTCAAAAATAAGAATTTGTAATGCTAAAAATAGATAATAAAATTCCAACAATTATTTTTTTGTCTACCTTAATTTCTACATTTTCTTTTGGAAATATTTATTTTCTAAGTACACAAAGCCCTGACTTTGTTAGATACAGAAATTACATAGATTATTTGATTTTAGGTCAAAAAGAATTGGCATTAGAACAAGGCTTTGCATATTTTTTAATAATTAGTTTATTTGTCAAAAATAGGCTTAAAAATTATGGAACAGTTTACGAAAATGAAATTAATAATATAGGTGAACAAACTAATTTTTCTTATTTTAATCTTTCAAGATTTGAAAACTCATATAATTTAGGAATTCAAGAAGGAAATTTTATCATTTATATTTTTGGATTAATTGGCTTATATTATTTTTTGAAACAATTAAATTTTAAAAATAAAAATATTCTTTACGCATTTACATTAATTAATTGTTTGCCAGTAATGTTTGAAATGAGGCTTACGTTAAAACCAGAAATCTTTGCCTTTGCAATTGTTTCATGGACTCTGTATTTTCTTGAAAAATTTAGTAAAAATAAAGATTTACTTTCTCTATTTTCTTCAATTTTATTTTTCTCTATCTTAATTTCTACAAAAGGTTCCATAGCTTTAATGAGTTTTTTATTTTTATTCATAAATTATTACAAAACAATTTTTTCGCTATCTAAATCAAAAATAGTATTTATATTTCTAGCATCTGTCTTATTTTCTTCTGTCTTGATGTATGAAAACTATAAAATTACTGGCCTAAACCTGTTAACAAGAGCTGATATAAATTTAGAATATGGACAATTAGATTATGACAATAAGGCTTCCTTAGGGTTTTTATATAATGTTAATTTTAGTAATTTAATCAATGATCCAATAAGAGACACCCATGCCGACTCATTTATTGGAATTACTCTTTTAGACACTTTTGATGATTATTTTAATTTGTATTGGAATAAGGACTACATGCTTATGAAAATTGACAGAAAAAAGTTTATTCAAACAAGTGATAGTGGATTTTATTTTGACTCCTATAATGATGTATTTTATGTTCCAAATGCTATTAAATTTAATCTCGATTATTTAAGAAAATATATAGCTTTAATGTTAACTCTAAGTTTGTATGTTTTTTTATTTAGGTATTATTTTAAATATAGAAAGAAAAACAAGCTTTTACTTGGTCCTGTTATTGGTATTTTTGTACTATTGCTATCTTCATTTGGTATTCCAGAAAATAATTTTGACCCAAGTGTAGGAGATACTGTTAAAACCTTTTATTACGGTTTTCTGTTGGCTATATCATTATCGTACTTATTAACCAAATACTTTAAAAATAATTCAAGTTATGCATTTTTAAAAATAATATTCCTTTCTCTAATTTTCTTTTTTATTACTGGTTTTCCAAAAGCTAATAATACTTACTTAGATTACTCTGTATCAACAACAAACTCTCAGACATCATTGTGTCATTTGAATAGTATTTTTTTAAAAGGAATGTTGTTAGAGGATGATGGTATAAATTGTGAAAAACAAACTTACGAACAGATTTGCGAAGAAATAGAGTCAATTTTAACTGAAAATAGTTCGCATGTATTTGAAAAGGAAGACAAGCTTTATAAATATACGTCTATCAATGACTGTATAGACAAATTTAATGCCGGGTATAAATTAAAAAAATTTGGAAAAAACAATGTTGCAATACCAATTTTTAATACATTATATATTTTTTTACAAATAGTTCTAATTCTTAATGTTGTTTTCTCTGAAAGCGTTAAAAACTTATCAATATACAAAAATTTTTTAAAAAAATAAAGTTTTTTAAAATTGTAATTGTCTATTTGTTTGCTTTCTTTGTGGGATAATATAATTCATAATATATGAAAATTTATATCAATTCTGCAAGAGAGTCTTGGATTGTAGATAGATTCAAAAATGAATGGAAAATAAATAATAAAAGTAATTTTACAAGATTCAAAACAAGAGCAAACATTATTTGGATAATTGCACCATGGGTATGGAATCATAATAAAAAAATATACTCAAACAAAAAAATTGTTCTAACCATACATCATCTCGAACAATCTGATTTTTCTAAAAATAATATTGAATTATTTAAATCTCGTGATGAGGTCGTAGATGTTTATCATGTTTTGAACGAAAAGACAAAAAATCAACTTGAAGAAATAACAGATAAACCTATTCATGTCTTACCGTTTTGGATTGATGGAGATAAATGGTTTGAAATTAAAAATAAACAAGAGTTGAAAAATTATTTTAATATAGATTCTGATAAATTTCTTGTAGGCTCGTTTCAAAGAGATACTGAAGGAAAGGATCTAGTATCTCCAAAATATATAAAAGGACCCGACAGACTATTTGAAATTATTTACGATTTAAACTCAAAAAAAGATAACTTGTGTGTCGTATTAGCTGGAAAGAGAAGACAGTATATTATTTCAAAACTCAAAGAAAAAAATATAAGGTATATATATTTAGAAGATTTAGATCAAAAAGATCTCAATAAGCTCTACAATGTTCTAGATCTCTATATAGTTTCATCAAGAATAGAGGGTGGTCCATTTTCAATTATGGAATGTAGCTTAACAAAAACTCCGATTATTTCTACAAATGTTGGCATTGCCAAAGATATTTTGTCTGAAGAATCCATATACGAAATGCCAAACTATTTTTTAGCAAAACCAGATGTTGAGACTGCTTTTAAAAATGTTTTAAAATACAAAATTCCTGAGGGGATGAAACAATACTTCGAAATTTTTGAAAAGTTAGCCAATTCACATAAGTAGCAAACTTTTAAATTCTTCAAAAACTATGTTTTGACTGTATTTGTTTATAATTATTTTTTTTGCATTTTGGGAAACAAAATTCAATAGTGCTTCTTCTTGGTAAACATTCTCGATAATATCTTTCCAGGATTCTAATGAATTAGATTCAACAAAAAAAATATTTTCTTTGTCAATAAAAAGGTCTGGTTCCCAAAACCCCTCGGTCTTCGTAATTATTACAGGGACCCCAATTGACATCGCTTGTGAGGCAACACTCTGGCCAGATGGTTGGGATGTAGGTTTTATTGGTAAAATACATATTTTTGCTTTAAAATAAATTTTTAAAATTTCTAAATCGGTTACTTTATCTAATCTCCACTCCCCTGAAATATGTTTTATGTTGTTTGCTTTTAATTTCGAAAATATATTATTTTTTGAAACTACAGTAAATTTATAGTTGGGCAATATTTTTATCAAATTTTTTACAATTTCAAAATCTCTATTTTTATCATTTCCAATAAACAATATTTCATTATTTTTATTTAATTTAAAATCTTCGGAAGTCCAGAAATCGCTATCTATAGCAAACGGAAGGTGCTTGAACTTATTAATGTTTTCAAAATATATTGTTTTTGCCTTTTTGAGCTCCCCTTTACTAAGAAAAATTATTTTATCTAGCCTTGAAAATATGGTTCTTATTAAAGCATCTTTTATAAAATTCCTAAATTTATTACCATCAAGTTGAGTAATTCCCATTAAGAATGCGATTTTTTCTTTATTTTTTAATTTATTAAAAAATAAATAAAAAAATAAAGAAAAAATAGTAGTTTCATTAGTGAAGACGATAATCTCCGCATCATTTATTTTTGTGATATTTTTCTTTGAAAGTAGTTTTGTATGATAGAAGGGAATATTTGTAATTTTTCTAACTAATTTTTCAATAAACTTTATTGCCCAATTATTAAAGTCATGATTTAATTCGCTTATCTGAATGTAATCAACATCATAATTTTCATTTTTTAAATCTAGATAATGATAAAAAAAATCTTTTGCATAAAATTCAATATTTTGAAGCTTTTGTTCTCTACCTTCGTTAAAAATAAATAAAATTTTTTTCTCTAATGTATTATTCATTTAATTGAATTTAAATAACTTTCAAGCAGATAAAGCTTCCATATCCTGTGAGCATTAATCCTTGATTTTCTAATAGATAGATTATTAAGAATATTTTTATTCATACCTAATATTACATTTCCTGATAAAAGAGTTTCATTAATATGACCTAAATTATCAAACACCCAATTCTCAATATCAAAAGAAAATCCCATTTTTGGTCTGTTTAAAAAATTTTCACTAAAATCTTCCTTTAAATATTTTTTGATTAACTGTTTTGAATTTCTTGAATCTAGATAAGAATTTTCGCTTGACATAATTAATTCAACTAATCTGTGATCAACAAAAGGACTTCTTACCTCTAAAGAGTTTGCCATTGAAGCTCGGTCTATTTTAAGCATCATCATCTCAGAAAGGTAAAACTTATACTCTAATAAAGAAATCTCTTTAACTTTATTTTGATGATTATAAAAATAATTTTTCTCAAAATTTGTATAATCCTTTATATTTAGTAATTTTATTAACTTATTATCCAAAAAATAAGCTGAGTATGATTTTTTAATATCGTAAAAGTTTGAAGAAAATAAAGTTCCGGTACCAAGAATTCCGGGATATATATTATATAGAAAATTATTTAGTGATCCAAAAATATAATTAGATCTCTTATTTAATTCTTTTTGAGATCTTGTGTACCCAAAAAATAATTCGTCTCCCCCATCTCCAGATAGTGCAACTTTAAAACTTTTAGATATTTCTTTAGATAATAAATAAGTAGGTATATAAGAAATATCTGCATACGGTTCATCGAGTGAATTTATAATCTCATCCAAATCATAATCAAATAAGTTACTGCTAAGTGTTTTTTCAGTATGAATTGTTTTATATTTTTCTGATACAATTGAAGACCATTTTTTTTCATTATAAAACTCATTTTCAAAATTCATAGAAAATGAGTTAATAGGACTATTTTTATTTATAGCTTTTACAATTGCGGTTGAATCAAGACCTCCTGATACAAAAGTTGCTAATGGTACATCAGCTTCTAAGCGAATGTTTACAGCATTTTCAAATAAATTAATAAACTCTTCATTATTAAATTGTCTTTCGTCCAAATAATTTTTTGGATCCCAATAGATTGTTTTTTTAGAATTGAAATTGTTTAAATCAATTTCAATAATTTCGCCGGGTTTAACCTTGAAACAATTTTTAATAATTGTATTTGGTGACGGTACTACTCCTAAATTTAAGTAATTTGTTAATTGTTCAATATCAACTTCTTTGTTTTTAATTGCTTTAACTAATGATTTTAAATTTGTAGAAAATGAAAGTTCATTTTGATTTAGTGAAAAAAATAAAGGTTTTTGGCCTAACCTGTCTCTTATCAAGAACACTTTTTTACTAATGCTATCAATAAAAAAAATTGAGAACTGTCCTATTAATTTATTAATAAAATCAATTCCAAAATGACTCAAGCCGTTTAAAACTACCTCTGTATCAGAGTGAGATGTATAAAAATCTACTCCTTCATTTATTAATTCTTGTCTTAAAGTTCTATGGTTAAAAATTTCACCATTAAACATAACTAAAGTTTTAAACTTTTTATTAACCATAGGTTGAGAAGCTTCTTTGGAAAGGTCAATAATTGATAGCCTATTGAAAATAAATGCTGAATTAAAATTTAAATTATTTAAAAACTCAAAGTCAGAACTTTTAATACAAATAGTTTCATCAGGACCTCTGCAAGTTTGTAGCTCATTTGCATTGATGAATGTGTCTAATTCAAAATTTAATTTAGAAATTGTTCCTAGAAATCCACACACAAACTTATACTAGACTAGTTATAAGCAAATGAAAATATTAATATTTGGAAGCAATGGACTAGTTGGGTCCGCATTAAACAGAATTCTTAGTCTAAATAAAAGTTTTACTGTCTTTGGTGCAACTAGAAAAGATGCTGATTTATTCAATTTTGAAGCAACAAAAAAATTAATCACCGATTTTTCTCCAGATATAATAATTAATTCTGCTGCAAAAGTTGGAGGGATATTAGCAAATAATACTTATCGAACTGATTTCTTAATAGAAAATATAAAAATTAATTTAAACATCTTGGAAAGTTGTATTGCTTACCCTGGTATCAAAATTATTAATTTAGGTAGTAGCTGTATATATCCCCTAGATGCAGAAAATCCAATATCTGAAAAAGAATTTATGAATGGAAAGTTAGAACCGACTAATTCACCTTATGCTATGGCTAAGTTAACGTCTATTGAATTGGGAAATGCCATGAAATTTGAATATGGTCATAAAGTAATTAATTTAATGCCGACTAATCTCTATGGACCAAATGATAATTTTTCAATAAATGATTCTCATGTTATTCCTGGATTAATTGTTAGAATGCATGATGCAAAAATTAATAGTTCTACTTCTTTTGACATTTGGGGTACAGGCAAACCTCTTAGGGAGTTTTTATATAGTGAAGATCTTGCAAGCTCAATTGAATTTATAATCGAAAATAATATTGAAGAAGAACTCATTAATATTGGAAGCGGTGAAGAGATATCAATTTATAACCTATCTCAATTAATTAAGTCTACGGTAGGTTATGAAGGAGATTTAGTTTTTGACTCATCAAAACCAGATGGAAACCCAAGAAAACTTTTAGATTCACAACTAATAAATTCTTTAGGTTGGAAATCAAAAACTTCACTTGAGAATGGTTTAATTTATACTTACAAATGGTTTTTAGAGAATTACTAAGTTGGGTTTTCCCAAGTAGGCTTAATTAATCCATCTTTTATTAAAAGTTTTTCTCTATTTGCTAATTCCAAATCACTTTCTACCATCATTTTTACTAAATCTTCAAAACTTGTTTTAAGTTTCCAACCTAATTCTGTTTTTGCCTTTGTTGAATCTCCCAAGAGGTAGTTGACTTCATTCGGCCTTAAATATTTTTCGGATTGCTTAACATACTGACTCCAATCAAGATCTAAGTGCTGAAAAGCAATTTCTAAAAATTCTTTTACCGTGTGTGTCTCACCAGTTGCAAGAACCCAATCATCAGGTTTGGAATGTTGCATCATTAACCACATTCCTTCAACATAATCTCCTGCAAAACCCCAATCTCTTGATGCATCTAGATTTCCTAAGGTTAGAGTCTTTTGCAACCCAAGCTTTATTCTTCCTACAGCTCTAGTAATTTTTCTAGTTACAAATGTTTCACCTCTTAAGGGAGACTCATGATTAAATAAAATTCCATTAACTCCAAATATATCATAAGACTCTCTATAAACTTTATTCATTTGATGGGCAAAAACTTTACTCACAGCATAAGGGCTTTTTGGATCCAAGATTGAGTTTTCATTCAATAAGATTTCTTCTTTACCTCCATACATCTCAGAAGAAGACGCTTGATAAAATTTAATTTTATTTTCAGAATTTCTAATTGATTCCAAAAGTGTTAAAGGGCCAACTGTACCAACATCTGAGGTATACCTTGGATTATTAAATGAAACCGATACGTGTGATTGTGCACCTAAATTATATATTTCGTCAGGTTGAATTAAATTTATAAGATTTGTTAAAGATGATGAATCTGTCAAATCTGAGTAATGCAAAACAAGCTGTTTTGTTTTTGAATATTCAGATATAAGCTCGTCTATCCTGACAGTATTTATACTGGAAGTTCTTCTTACAGTTCCATGAACAACATAATCTTTATCTAAAAGAAGCTTGGTCAAATAGTAACCGTCTTGGCCAGTTATACCTGTTATAAAAGCTTTTTTACTCATCAATTAAGATTATAGATACAATTAATGCTTATCTAAGATATTTACATTTCGGTCGTGATAAAACAAACCAAGAAAGAAATAATATATAAATGGAAATCTGACACTTTCTAGTGCTGGATCAAAAGAAGCTGTAATTAAAACAGGAATAATAAATAATAGAATATCTTTAAAATTTTTCTTTTCGCTTAAAAACTCCCTAAATAGCAAGTAATAAAAAATCAACATCATAGATAAGCCAATTAGGCCGGTTCTAGCAAGAATATTTATAGCAAAATTATGTACATGTTCATTTTCACCATCCCAGCCCTGTCTGTCTCGCTGTTCCATCGCCGGAATTTTATTTTCAAAACCATATCCAAATAGCAATTTATTATTTTCAATTAAATCCCAATAAACATCTTGCCAAATTAGTAATCTCCAATTTGCCATGTTTTCTGTCGACATTAGTCTGTTGTTAAGTGGATTGTAATACAATGAAAATATCGCATCTATAGTGTTTTTTTCTTCAGATATTTCTTGAATAGCATTACCAGTATTGGTTAAATTTGAAATAATTATATTTGGAGAATCTGGATTTTTGTCAAATGAAAAGTTTCCCCATATATAAAGAGTAGATAAAGAAAACACAAACATAGAAAGTACTATTGCTATTAATGAATTTAATTTATTTTTCCAAAGAAACTTATAAATTAAGATTAGCTCTACCAATACATATATTGATGCAGGTAAAAATGCACCTTTACTTTTAAATAGCAAAATAGGAAGTAGGAGAGCTGAAGAAATAAAAAAATTATATAAGTAAATGATTCTATTTTTTTGATATTTTTTATTGAGATAATTTGTAAGGACAAAAATTAATAGCAGATCAGAACCTTTAAGAAAATCTACTTTATCAGAATAATTTAAAAAAATATTCCAAAGAAAATCAGGAAAATGTACTGAACTAAGAATATAAACAATATAAGTGCTTAATGAGAGTAGGTTTAAGTACCTAACGTTTTCGTTTTTAACTTTTGCATATATTATTCCAATATAAAAATAAAATGAAGTCCAGATAAAAGAGCTAGATTTAAAAATATATAAATCCGTAAAGTTAGTTTGATTGATTAAATTTATAATTAAAAATAAAGCGACTAAAAATAATTGAGTTTGAACTACTTTCTTTGGTAAATAGTCAAATTTTTTGTTAATGTACAGGTAAAGAATGCACAAAAACAAGACTAATGATAAGCCTATCATTAGCTCTCCTAGCCTAAATCCAAATAAATATAGTCCTGTAAAAGAACGTCCAAACAAAATAACAAATATTAAGAATATTTCAAAAAAAAGAATTATGAATTCTTTTGCTTTAAATTTATTTAAGTTTTCTTTCATGACTTAGTTATTTTTCTAATAATTCTATTAAGATATAACTTTTTTACCTCATCGATATTTCTATTTTTGGTTACATCCTGTCTTTTTCCCTCCAACTCTATCATAAGAGTCAAGTACTGTTCGACCATTAAGTCAGAAGAATAAGGATATGTTTTCATTTTTTCAAAGTAAAAATCATATTTAGACATAGCCATTTTAATTTTTTCTGGTAAATCATAATTTGTAAATGGAATACCATAGCCTTTACAATATTCAGTTACTCCTCCGCTTTCAATATACATAAGTGGTAAACCACATTGAGCTGCTTCAATATGATGATTTCCTGACGGCTCATTTAAAGAGGCCGTTATGTATAGATTATTTTGTTTCAATGCCTCTGCTAGTTTCAAGCCTTCAAGGGGATCAATTATTGTTGTATTTTTAAATTTAAGATTTTTTGGTAGATTACCTATATATGTAAACTCTATTAGATTTTTAAATTCAGGACTATCGATGAGTTCATCTATCTTCTTATAAATTTCGAAGCCTTTATTTTTGTCAGTGCCCCAATGATGAGTCACTATTTTTAACTTTTTGCTTCTATCCCATTTGGAAATTTTTTCTCTATTAAAAATTTTTTTATCTGAACCAGACAAAATTACTAAGTTTTCTTTTATCAATTGCCCTTGGCTCTGATATAAGTTCATCAACCAGGAGCTAACAAAAACGGTTGAGTCCGCAACTTTGTTTGCATTAATTATAAATTTATTTAAACCCTTAGTGTTTTTTCTTTCATCACATTCATTAATTCTGTGTATTACAACAGTATTCGAATTTATATTTTGCAAGTAATCAATTATCTCTTCATGAGTATACGTAGATGATTCAGAGGATTTCCTCGGATCAGTTAATAATATAATATCAATATCAATATCATTTAAATCAAAAACTACACTGTGGCCTTTTGAAATCAAAAAATTAGATAAATTCTTTGCAAATAAATTCCCTCCCCCCCAAGGTCCGTCAATTATTTTTGCGCCAATACTAACTTTCATTTTTTGGAGATATCCCTTTTTTGACATAATTTGCAAATTTTTCTTGTTCAGATTTGAAGTTAGTTGAAATATTGCTTTCTTGATTTAAAATATATAAAACTTCATTGATTATTTCAATATCATAATTTAAATCAAGTAATTGTGTAAACAGATTGTAGTCTTGTGCGTATATAAAACTTTCATCATAACCCCCAATTTGTTTAAGTATGCTTGTCTTAATCATTAATGAACCATGAATAAATGGGTTTTTAAACTTTAGCAATAACTTTTTTGGTATAAATCTTGATTTTAGGTGTAAAGTTTTTTTTGACTGTTTGCCTCTAGCAAGTGTTGTACATGCATCAATATTTTTTTCTCTTATAAAAGATATTTGTTTTTCAAATCTTGATTTTAAACTTATGTCATCTCCATCTTGACGGGCTATGAATTTGCTGCTGGTTAAAGAAATTAATTTATTTAAAGATTTTGTTAAACCAATGTTTTCTTCATTTCTATATACTTTTATTCTTTTATCTATATTTTCAAAACCTTTAATTACTTCAAAAGAGTTGTCAGAAGATGCATCATCAATTATTAAAAATTCAAAATTATCAAATGTTTGATTTTGAATACTTTCTATTGATTCTTTAAGAGTATCTTCAGAGTTAAAAACACTCATTAAGCAAGAAATTTCAGGATTAAGATTCACTAATTATTTTTTCCAATTCCTTAACTATATTATTTTTTTTGAGGAAGTCTTCAAGGAATTTTTTATTTAAATTGCCCTGCCTAATTACATCAGTATAGTTATTAAGCATTTCAATTTTTAACATTAAATCTTCGTAATTACCTTGTTGAAATGAATAGTCATAATCAAGTGGAAAAAATTCTTCTATGCCTCCTGTTTTGGGAAATACAGACACTATTCCATAAGAAGAAGCTTCGCAAAGTAATGTTGGTTGACCCTCAAGGAGCTTTGTTGCAGTTACAACACCTTTAGATTTTTTAATAATATTCAAGGTTTCATTATTTTTGACTTCTCCAAGAAACTCAATTTTTGAAGATTTATATTCTTGAATAAGTTCATGTAAAAGTGGTCCCTTTCCAATAATTTTTAACTTACTAATTTTTGAATTTGATTTTAAATAGGTCTCAATAAGTTCTTTTACGCCTTTTTCATCAGATATTCTTCCTGCATATACAATATAATCCTCATTAATATCATTTTGTTTAGTTGAATCAATTTCAATTATATTTGGAACTAACTCTATTTTTTTATCATCAAATCCTAGATTTAATAAATGGTTTTTATGAAACTCCGTCAAGACAAATAAATAATAACCATAGTTCTTTAAAATTTTATAATATTTTTTACCATAAATTTTGATAAAGAATGACTTCAAAAAAGAGTCTGAAAAATACTTATTTAAAATACCCAAGGAAGATTTTGATTGACCACACTTTTCACAAAAATTTTTTCCTAAAAGGTGATTGACTGTGAAGAAATGTCTTGTGCAATCATATCTAAAATTATGAATTTTAATTATGACTTTTAAATCATATTTTTTTAAGTAATCAAAGAGACTTAACGAAGCTTTATACCAAGTATTGTGAATATAAACAATATCTGGATTAAAACTTGAAATTTTTTTCTTTATTTTTCTTAAACTTTTAAAATTTTTATTAAATAAAAAATTAAAAAACTGAATTAGTACATTTTCTAATTTATTATTGAAATATAGAACCTCAACTTCAAAAAAATTTTTTAAAATTTTAATTTCATTTTCTACTGAAGTGTCTTCGCCTCCAATATTTTGGTATTTATTATGAATTACAAGAACTTTTTTCATTTAACAAAAAGAATTAAATAACTTATTTGTGAACACATTGATATCATTAATATGAGTTTAATGCATATTGTTTACTTTTTTACATATGAATATTCTTTAAAAAGCTGGCGTGATGCTGGTGTATATAATAGAGAAACTGCGCTATACAAACGTTTTATAAATAGTGGTCATAAAGTTACTTTTATTACATACGGAAATGATAAAGATTTTAACCAACTTAATAGCGAAGATAAATTTAATTTAATACCTATATATTCATTAATTAAAAAGAGTAATTTTAAATTAATCAATTATATTAAATCATTTATTGTGCCATTTTACTTATATAAAAGGTTAGGAAATTTTGATGTAATTAAACAAAATCAACTTCTAGGTTCATGGATACCTATAATTTTAAAACTAATTAGCAAGAAGCCTTTATACATAAGAACCGGATACGATATGTATAGATTTGCAAAATATGAAAATAAAAGTTACTTTAAGCAGTTTTTATACTATTTGCTAACTAAATATACGTTTAGGTTTGCAGATATTTACTCAGTTAGCAGCAAAGCGGATTTTGATTTTTTAAATAAAAAGTTTAAAAAATTTAATGCAAAAATTGTTGTCAGATCTAATTGGGTGAATAAATCAAAAATCAACCAACATGAAACAAGAGAAAACAAAATATTAATGGTTGGGAGACTGGTAAGCCAGAAAAATTATTTTGCTGCAATAGATTTATTAAAGAATTCAAATATCGAATTAGATATTATTGGAGAAGGACAGTTAAAATCTGAGATTACAAAGTATGCATCTGATAATAATGTAAGCATTACATTATTAGGAATGTTTGATAACGAAGAGCTAATTAATATTTATAAACAATATAAAATCTATCTTTCGACATCGCTTTATGAAGGTAACTCGAAATCTATACTTGAAGCCATGGGGGCTGGCTGTATAGTGTTTGCAAATGATATCCCCAATAATCAAGAATTAATTAAAGAAGATAGAGGATTTCTATTAGATTTTAATACTATTAAAAGTAGAGAATTTATTAGCATAGTTGAAAAATTTTTAAATTCAGATGAAACATTTAATCAATTTTCTTCAAATGCTCAAATTTATATAGAAAAGTATCACAATCTTGACATTTTATATAAATTAACAAGTCAAGATTTTGATTTAATTTTAAGTACTAACAATTGAAGTTTGATTAATGTTTGTAACTTTAAAGACTTGATCAAATTTAAAATCTTCAGGATTGTGCGTACAGTTCACTATTGTTATATCTAGGTCGTCTAAAATTGCAGAAATCAGTTTCTTTGACTCATCATCCAAATTAGAAGTTGATTCATCTAAAAATAAAATTTCTGTATTAGACAACATAGCCCTTATAAATGAAATTTTTTGCATTTGGCCTGAAGATAAACTTTTATTGTTAATATTTGCATCAAGCTTAACTGATTCCTCATTAAAAACTTTGTACAGCTCTAACATTTTTAATAATTTTTCATCTCCTATTTTAAGGTCATTGCCATATAAAAGATTATCTCTCAATGTACCTGAAATAATTAAAGGTGTTGCTCCAATGTAGCTCAATTTATTTGATGAAATAATGGCTGTTCCTGAATTTGGAACAAATACTCCAGATAGCAAACCTAGTAACGTGCTCTTTCCTGATCCATTTGAACCTAAAATTACAGTGTGTTTATTTTTAGGAATAGATATTGTTAGATTTTCATATAAGTAATTATTAGACCCAAAGTATTTAAATGAGACTGAATCTAATGATATAGCTTCATACATTGCTTCATTTAATTTAAGAACGCTCATATCTTTATCAAATTTATTTTTTTCAATCTCATGAAATTTTTCAAGATGTACATGAGAATTAATTAACATATTTAAATTATTATTTATTACTCCTAAAGTTTGTACAAGTCTAAGTAATACTCCAATAAATTCTAGGGTTATCATTTTAATTAATGATGTAAATGATATAAGAACAGATATAGAAAACAGCATAACAAAATTTGGTATAAGAAAATTTATAGTTCCATATTTAAAGTTATTAAATTGTGATTTAGAAAAATTTTCAATATTATTTTGAAACACTTTAAACTCAATTTTTTTAGTATTTAAAATTTTAATTAAAAATAGATTATCAATTACCCTCTGAATGTCTTGAACTAGATTCTGACTAAAAACATATGCTTCATGCATATATGATCTTCCAAGTTTCAACAATTTATATGTAGGGTAGGCTAAAAATATAGCAAAAATTGTAAAAAATAAAACTGATTCAGCATCACTAATTATTAAGTAGGCTAAATAAACTAGTAATTGAATTGATGCACTAATTACAGCTGTGAGAGCTGAATAAAAATAAGATACATGCTCTGTTAGCTTTGTAACATAAAAAGAGGCATCTGCAATTGAATAATTTCCTTTTTGATAAACTTCATCAAGTAAAAAACTTCTTAAATTTTCATTAATGCTTAACTGGAGTCTGTAAATCAGAGATTTTTCTAAATAGATTACAACAAATCTAAAAACAACTACTAAAGGCAGTAAATATAAATTATTAGTGAAAAATTGAACAAATTTAAAGGATGTATTTACTTCAGAAAAAATAGAAGCAAAAATAATTATTATCAACAAATCGAACATTACAGTTAGGTTTGAAAATATTACAGTAAATAATATTGTAAGTTTTTTGCCAGACACATTCGTCTTTTTTGAAACATAAGCAATGTCTCTAAATAAAGATTTAATTTTTACTATATTCACTAATATTAAAAGTTTAAATAGACATCAATTTTAATAAATTATTATTATTGTTTTCTATGGGGCATAATTTTGATAAAAAATAGCAACAGAATAACTGAAAATCTTCAACTTTACTTATTGACGATTCTTTTTTTAGGATTGCTCATTTTTGGAAAAAAATTTGCATATATTAACTTTCTTTCATTACCGGGATATGTAAGTGATTTATTATTAAGTGTTTTAGTCTTTTTGGGATTAAATAGATTTACAAAATTTAAAAAAGTTGACATAGTTTTATTTTTTTATTTAACATATATCTTTTTTTCTTCGGAAGAAACCTACATTAATAACAAAGGGCAGGATTTAATTTTAGTTTTGTACCCTGTAATTCTTTTCTATGTGTTAAAAAATATAAAAAATCCCACAC
>Ga0255754_10000421_pt1 | contig 32952 bp, 30 predicted proteins | sample 101ome_22_FD_179954 | JGI IMG/M metagenome (GOLD analysis project Ga0255754, IMG submission 179954) | Coastal salt marsh microbial communities from the Groves Creek Marsh, Skidaway Island, Georgia - 101412BT metaG (version 2) | ecosystem: Environmental > Aquatic > Marine > Intertidal zone >... | reverse complement strand
GTCTTAGCTGCAGCTGAATGTGGCTACGAAACCATCATGATCAACTGTAACCCAGAAACGGTTTCTACCGACTTTGATACCGCTGATAAACTGTATTTTGAGCCTGTATTCTGGGAGCATATCTACGATATCATCAAGCATGAAAAACCCGAAGGGGTCATTGTGCAGCTCGGAGGTCAAACGGCTCTTAAGCTCGCTGAGAAGTTAGATAAATACGGTATTAAAATTATCGGTACTAGCTTTCAAGCACTTGATTTAGCAGAGGATAGAGGAAGTTTTTCTACGCTGCTTAGAGAAAACAATATACCATTCCCTGAGTTTGGTGTTGCTGAAACTGCAGATGAAGCTTTAGCTTTAGCAGATCAATTAGATTTTCCATTACTTGTTAGACCTTCTTATGTACTAGGTGGACAAGGGATGAAGATTGTAATCAATAAAGAAGAATTGGAAAAACACGTCGTTGATTTATTGCGTAAGATTCCAAATAACAAATTACTTCTCGATCACTATTTAGATGGTGCTATCGAAGCTGAAGCAGATGCTATCTGTGACGGTGAGGATGTGTATATCATTGGTATCATGGAGCATATTGAACCATGTGGTATCCACTCTGGAGATTCTAATGCAACACTTCCTCCATTTAACTTAGGAGAATTTGTAATTCAACAGATTAAAGATCACACTAAGAAAATTGCCTTAGCATTAAATACCGTTGGTCTTATCAATATCCAATTCGCAATTAAAGATGATAAAGTATATATCATCGAAGCAAACCCAAGAGCATCGCGAACCGTTCCATTTATTGCAAAGGCTTATAAGGAGCCTTATGTTAACTACGCGACTAAAGTGATGCTTGGAGAAAAGAAAGTTAAAGACTTCAACTTCAATCCTCAATTAGATGGTTATGCGATTAAGCAGCCAGTATTCTCATTTAATAAGTTTCCAAATGTTAATAAGAACTTAGGACCAGAGATGAAGAGTACAGGAGAGAGTATCCTCTTTATCGATAGTTTAAAAGACGATCAATTTTACGAACTCTACCACAGAAGAAAAATGTACTTGAGTAAATAGTTAGATTGATTATATAAAAAAAAGGAGCCCTGTAAAGGCTCCTTTTTTTTAGTAGTAATATGTGTTATTCTTCTTCATTGTCCTCCATTGCTCGTTCCAAAAGGTTTTCTGGAAGTGATTTTTTAGCTTTGGCTCCAAGTGTTTTTAGTTTTTCAACTCTAGAGATGAGATCTCCTTTTCCTGTATGAAGTTTATTCATTGCAGCTTCATAAAATCCTTTAGAATCATCCAATCGTTTACCAATTTGAATTAAATCTTGAAGTAAGCCTTCAAATTTATCGTATAAAGCTCCGGCTTGACGAGCAATTTCAAGCGTGTTTTTACGTTGTTTTTCACTTGTCCAAAGTGATACAATGGTGCGTAATGTCGCTAATAGTGTAGAAGGAGTAACAATGACTATGTTTTGGGTGTATGCTGTATTGAACAATTCGTTTTCTTCATTAATTGCTGTAGAAAAAGCAGTTTCAATTGGGATAAATAACAATACAAAATCCAAACTTTCGATATCGTAGAGTTCTTCGTATTTCTTAGCTGAGAGTTGGGAAATATGTCTTTTAATAGATTCGATATGTTTCTTTAAATATTGTTTTTTCAACAATTGATCATCTTCATTGATATAGCGTTCATAATCGGTTAGCGATACTTTAGAGTCTACAACCATATGTTTTTGATCCGGTAAATTAATGACCACATCTGGGAGTTGTCTATTTCCATTCTCATCAGTATAAGATTGTTGAACCAAATACTCTCGATCTTTTTCAAGACCTGATTTTTCTAACACTTTTTCGAGTATTAATTCTCCCCAATTTCCCTGCATTTTCGAATCTCCTTTTAAAGCATTAGTAAGATTTTCAGCTTCTTTTTTAAGGGATTCATTCTGTGTTTTTAGGTTTTTAAATTGCTCTTCTAAAGCAGTTTTCATCTCAATATTAAAATTTTGAGATTTTTCAACACGTTCTTCAAAGGTTTTTATCTTCTCCTGTAAGGGTTTTAATACCTGATCGATATTCTCCTTGTTTTGAACGGTGAATTTCTGACTCTTATCTTCAAATATTTTTTGAGCTAAATTTTCAAAATTGACAGCAAATTCCTTTTGAAGCTTTTTTAATTCTTCAGCTCGTTCTTCTTGTTCCTTTCTGAGGTGTTTTAAATCAGATTCTGCTTCTATATTTTTAGATAGGGTTTGTTGGTGTTCTTCTCGAAGCAGCTCCAATTGTTTTCTGGTCAGATTTAAATCTTCTTTCAGCGTTTGTACTAGTTCTGTAGGTTTATCTGAATTAGATTTAATCCTTGTGATGTATTGACCAATAAAGTATCCAATTGCTAAAAATAAGATTGGGCTGATGTAAATGTAAAGTTGATTCATGGGTGGATATCTTTTAAGACAAAGCTTTTACTGTGAGGGTTAAAATTAACCATTTCAGATGGAAAAATACGCTGGAAGACTTCTTTGTCGATTAAATTTTGAGGCGTATCAAAATAGGGTTCATCTTTGAGTAATACGAGCATTTGATCACTTAATTCTATCGCTCTTTCAATTTCATGAGTGGATAGAATTATACATTTGTTGTAGTTGTGAGCTAGGTTGGATAGAATCTTAAACAGGTTTATTTTGTGATATAAATCTAAATGAGTGCTCGGTTCATCGAGGATGATATAAGGAGTATCTTGGGCAAAGGCTCTTGCGATTAATACTTTTTGATACTGCCCATCGGAGAGTTCAAAACACTTTTGATTCTTAAATTCTGTTATTTCAAAAAGAGCAAGTGCCTGATCAATGATTTGTTTGTCGTTCTCAGTGAGTTTTCCAATCCAATTCAGATAGGGGTAGCGTCCCATTTGAACAAGCTCATAAACACTTAAAAATTTGTTTTCTTCACGTGAAGTATGTACCACACTTATATGTTTTGCGAGCTCTTTGAAGCTGATGTTTTCAATGAATTCACCTTCAATCGAAACAGATCCCTCAATGCTTTGAAGTTCACCACAAATAGTTTTGATCAGCGTTGATTTTCCAATTCCATTGATTCCAACGATGGTATGTAAGCTTCCCAATTTGAATTCTAAATTCAAATTACGAACCACAGTGAAGTTGTCATAGCCGATATGTAGGTTTTCTAACTTCATTAAAAATGCATTTTCTTTTTGCGAATGAGTAACCAAATGACAATCGGTGCTCCAATGATGGATGTGATGGCGTTTATGGGTAAAACAGCGCTGCTGTAGGGTAGCTGTGAAATGGTGTCACAAATAAGCATAAACAAGGTCCCGCTGATCAGTGAAGCAGGGTAGAGGATTTTGTGATCGACGGTATTAAACCACAATCGACAAAGGTGTGGAATCGCCAATCCCAAAAAGGCAATTGGACCTACTATTGCAGTACTAGTACCGGCTAATAAGCCTGTGATGATAATGATTAAGATTCTAGAATTTTTAACAGAGACACCTAAATTTCTAGCATTTGATTCCCCTAATAAAAGCGCATTCAAAGGTTTGATTAAGGTGAGGCCTACTGTAAATGAAAGTATTGAAATTCCCACTAGAATACTCAAGGCTGTTGAATCTACCGCGCCTAAGTTTCCTAAGGACCAATAGATAAATTGTTGTAACTCTTCCTTAGAACTTAAAAAAGAAAGAACTGAAACAACCGCTGCTGTGATACTTCCAAACATGATTCCGATAATAAGTAGACTCATAGAATCTTTAACTCTAAGAGCGATGGTGCCAATTAAACTCAAAACCAATAAACTTCCAATACTAGCCCCAAGTGTCGTCACTAGGGTTGAAACATGGGAAATGCCAAAAAGTGATGCTCCCATAATAAGAAGAGCAACCCCTAAAGAGGCTCCTGAGCTGATTCCCAACACAAAGGGCCCAGCAAGTGGGTTTCTAAAAAGGGTTTGCATCAATAATCCGCTTAAAGCTAGTGAAGCACCTACAAATAGAGCTGTAATGGCCTTTGGAATTCTGTAAGACCAAAGAATATATTCTAGACTTTTATCCTCCAATGGGGTTCCCAACAAAGATTTAAAACTATCCAAAAAGGGAATCTCTACCGAACCCAAGCTCAAATTGAGAATTAGAGCAACAATGGTCAGTAGTGTGAGAATCGTAAATTTTTGAGATTTACTCATGGACTAGCGGTTTAAAAAACGTTGGTTGATAGTTTTTTAAAAGTTGTGGGTGTAAGATATAAATAAGGTCTTTTAAGACCAAATCTGGTCGATGTGCCGCCAATTCAAAATAAAGCATCCCACCAGTTTCACCCTTGGTGAGTGCATAGGTAAATACCTTCTTGTTTTTAAAAGATTCAAATACTCCGTAATGTGTATTAGAATCGAGCATTTCTTGATATGAGGTAAATTGAGCGGGTGCAATCCAAAAGCTAGCTGTTGATCCTTTGACGATAGCCTCTTCAATTGAAAGTGATAAACTGCCACTAGATCCCATATCTGAGAATAGATAGTCTGCATTTGCATCTTTGAAAAAGCTAGCAGCCCAAGAATCCTTTCCTGGGGCATACCAAACATCTTTGTATAGAGAACCACTAATCAAGGTGGGTTGCTTATTAGCTTTAGCAGCTAATTTTTTAGCCTCTAAATAATCGGCTTCAATTTGATTGAAAATATGTTGAGCCTGTGCTTCTTTATTAAAAAATAATCCAAAAAACTTAACCCATTCAGCCTTTGCTAATGGTGACTGCTCAAGCCAGTCAGCATTTAATACGATTGGGATCCCAAAGGCTTCCAATTCATCATAAGCTTTATTGGAGCTGTTAATGCTAAATCCAATGATAACCTCTGGATGTAGTGCAATAGCTGTTTCAATATTGATCTTTTCGTTTAGCCCCAATTCTTTTATTTGTCCTATATCAATGGCCTCCCTAACCTCTTTTGAGGAGATTAAATCAGTGCCTGCAAATCCCACGATGGATTCTACTTCATCTAAATCTACAACTGAAGGAATGTGTGTGGTAGAACTCAAAACGATGCGTTCTACGGGAGTGAAAATACATTGATAATCTCGGTAATTGGCTTTTAATTCCTCGTTGTCTTTTGGAATGAGAGCAAACTCATAAGAGATGTTTGAATTGGGCCATGGATTGATGACAGTTAGAATTTTTACACCATCTTCCTTTTCATTAACCTTAAAATGCTCAGCATAATAGAGCTTTAATTGTTGATCTTGTGCCATTGTAGCACTCAGTGAAAAAGCAAAGAATAGAATCGTATATATTTTGTGTACCATGGCAAATCAAAAATACTATTTAATTATTGTGTGCTCAATAAATAAGGCTATTTTTGACGTGAAATTAGGTTTTTCTAGAGTTGCTCTAGAAAATTAAAAGGGAAACTAGTTCAAATCTAGTGCTGTTCCCGCAACTGTAAGCTCAGTCGAAAGATGCTTTTAACGACTACAATACCACTCTTAATAGGGGAAGGTAAGTTAAAAAGACGCAAGCCAGGAGACCTGCCAGTTTCAAAACTGATTTATAAACTTTCGGGTAAAAAGTTTTAAGGTTCATTCCTTCATGCTTCCGTGTTAAACAACACAAAATGAAAAAACAATTTAAAATCTTGAGCGTAGTAGCTCTTGGATTAAGTCTGTCCATACATGGACAAGAACAATCAAAAGATTCTGTATCAGCATTAAATGAGGTGGTGCTTTACGGATTAAAAGTACCTCAAAAAGAAGCTTTAATAGGTAAAAACATTACGCTGCTCAATGAAAAGGATATTCAAGCTTACCAAGGCTATTCCTTAGCTCAATTGATCAATACAGTATCGGGGATTAGTGTTCAAGGAGCACAACTCCCTATGGGAAACACTCAGAGTATTTACGCTAGAGGAGGTCGATCTAAACAAGTATTAATCCTTATTGATGGTATTCGAGTGGCGGATCCTTATTCAGCATCCTTGTCTTATGACTTACGATTATTAAATCTCTCAAATATTAAACAAATAGAGGTGCTTAAAGGAGCGAGTAGTGCTGTTTATGGAAGTTCTGCTTCAACCGTTGTCATTGCCATTACCACTAAAGAAAATCAAAAAAACGGTTTGACCTTAACCAGTGGTATTGGATCCAATCAGATTGCAGAAGATCAAAATATGCAATTTAATTACAATAAGGTTGGGGTTGATTATACAGGCTCAATTAGTGAACTTCGCTATCGATTGAGTTATGCTCATCTTTATGAAGGTGGTGTTTCTGCACTTGAAAACACGCAGGAAGAAGATCCTTTTAAGAGAAGTCACTATTCAATTGAGATTCAAAATAGTGCTCAAAATCGATGGAATTGGAAACTCAAAAGTTCCCGTACTTCTATGAGTGCTGATTACGATGATTCATACACTGGGACTGATCGGGATTTTCAATTTCTTACTCAAAAAACCTCTATTGGTTTTCAATCGAATTATCGTCTCTCTAAAGGGAATTTATTTTTAGGAGTTAATCACGATCAATTTGATTCTGAAGCGATATCCGATTATGGAGGTCTCTTTAAATCCAATAGTAGTAATTTCGACTTGTATTACAAATCGAATACCAATCATAAGATACAAAGTCTCTTTGGGATTCAATCTGCAATTGATGCTTCGAGTTCGATTAATGAATCATCCGTTGTTACATTCGATCCTTATGTAAGCGTGTTTTATAGATCTACTAATGGATTGAATATCAGCTCTGCAGCTCGATTAAATCACCACAGCACCTACGGGAATCATTTTGTAGGGCATTTAAATCCTTCATTGAGTTTTGGAAGTGCTGATCAATATGTGCTTTATTCAAGTGTAGCTACAGCTTTTATCAGTCCTAGTTTGTTTCAACTCTACGGTGATTGGGGAGCTAATGAAAACTTAATTCCAGAAACTAACACTACCGTTGAGTTTGGAATTAGAAGTACTCAGGGTTTTACAAACTGGAATCTCTTGGTTTTTAAACGAAATGAAAACAATGCAGTGTTTTGGAATTCTGAAAGCTTTCAATACGGTAACTCGGATGGAACCACTAAAGCGGAGGGATTGGAATTTGATTTAACATCACAATTCACTAAGGATTTTCAATTCAAATTTAATTACACTTACATATGGAGGGATCAAGAATTGATGATCAGAATTCCAAAGCACAAGTTTAACCTGAATTCTACCTATCGATTCGGAAAGCATCAATTCCTTCTTGAGACTCAGTTTGTGGGAAAACGTTATGATACTGATTTTACCACCTATACTAATGTTGAATTAAATCCCTATACCTTGATTAATTTAAATTGGAATCACCAAATTAGCGATCGGATTCAAATCCAATGTGGGGTACACAACATGTTCAATAAGAGTTTTATAGAACAAATCGGGTTTAATAGTCTAGGTAGAAATTATCGTTTGAACTTCAATTATACCTTATTTTAATTCAGTTCCCTTTGAAGGAATTAAATACATTTCCTGACTGAACTTTTCTTCTTGAATAGGTTTCCCAACTGGGTAAACATTCATGGAAGGACGCAGATCCATCTTAGCAGTTGTTCCTGTAATTAGATTTAAGGCAGCTGCTAGGAAGGGTTCAGTTGGATCACCAAAATCTTTGATTTCTGTTGGATAGTCCATTTCATCGAGTTCTATCGTGGGTACAAATCCATTGTCGTAGTCATTCTGGCCTAATTTATTGTAGATCTGAAAAACGATGGGTTGCATCCCAACAGTGTGATTTGGATTTCTGTTGTCCGGATCATCATAACTATTAGGAGAGTCTACAACAGTGATGGATCCTTCATTTTTACCTACAGTAGTACCACCAATTGTGATGACATTCATATAAGGTCTAAGTCCATTAATAATCATTTCAGAGGCTGAGGCAGTGCTAGCAGAGGTGAGTACATAAAGCGTTTCAATTGAGGTCAATCGATTCATAGGTACTGTTGATTGGTAATTACCATCAAAATCATAGAGGTACACATCGCCAAAGAATGGATAAGTCGATCCCTTGGTTGGATTTCTCTTGTCATTGTATCTCAAATCGGCAAAGGCTTCCTGTTCTGGAGTAATCGATCCATCTATCATACTCGCTAGAAAGGCTGCAGTAATAACAGTACCACCACCGTTGTATCTTAAATCCAAAACTAATTCATCCACTCCATTGTCTTTGAAATAACCAAAAACATCGTTGAGTTCTTTGTGAAATGGATATTTAAATGAATTGTAAACTAAATAGCCAATTTTCTTTCCTGAAGTTTCAAGAACGGTATAGTATTGGATTGGAGTCGCAGGGAATTCAATTCGAGTAATTTCTACATCACTGCCACTGGCTTGAAAAGCACCATCTACAAAACTACCCACTCCAATGGTAACGGTGTCGTTATTAAACAAATTGTTGATTACAGAATAATTGTCAGGATTCATCACAGTCCCATCGACTCTATATATTAAGTCGCCTCTTTTCAATCCTGCTTCTTCCGCTGGAGAACCAGGTACCACATAGGCAATATAGATATAGACATTTCCTCCTGCTTCGACATTAAATAAACTTCTCGCTAATCGAATACCATAAGATTTACTTGTTCCAGCAAACGATTTTAGCTGTTCAGCAACATCGTCTATATACCATGAAAAATCGTCTTGACTGTCATATTTTAAATGATCAAACAAGGCCTCTGGACTATCAAAAGTGCTGAGGTATAAATGGTAATCGTCTAAATTGCTGAGTTTGCTATCGCTTAACTCTTCGATTTCTCCTTGCCAATAATACCAGTAGTTAAGACCTCTCCAAATAAAATCGGTGATTTCATCATATTCTATTTGAGGTGCGTCGTCTTGATCCTTTACACAACTACTCAGAATTACTAAAGAAGCGATGAGGCTTAATGCTAAATATTTTATCTTGTGCATATTCTTTTTATACTTAATTATTAGTACAAGTTACAATCCTTTCTAATATTTTGAAATTATTTGTAACAATTTTAACCATTAAACGTCATACTTATAGAACGGAAACATATTTTATGAATCAACTTGAGTTTTCAAATACGGTTATAAGTCTACAAGACAAATTGTTTAGAATAGCAAAACGTCTTCTAGTATCTAGTGATGAAGCTCAAGATGCATGTCAAGAAATACTTTCAAAGTTATGGGAAAAACGATCCGATCTAGACGGATTAAGATCTGTAGAGGCCTATGCAATCACCATGACTAAGAATTATTGTCTCGATCGCCTCAAATTAAAGGAAGCTTCCAATTTGAGATTGGTTCATTCAAATTACGAATCCGCATCTGATAATGTTCAACGAACAATTGAACAACAGGATCAACTCGATTTGATCGATGCATTTTTAAAAACACTACCTGCTAACCAGCAGCTATTGTTTCAACTCAGAGAAGTTGAAGGAATGGAATATGATGAAATTGAAAAGATTTTAGATATGAAACCCACTGCAATTCGTGTGTCCTTATCTAGAATTAGAAAACAACTGAGAGAACAACTCTTAAAAATGAATTCTTATGGAATTAGTTAAAATAGAAGCATTATTAGAAAAGTATTTTGAAGCTGAAACTTCCCTAAAAGAAGAAGCAATTTTAAAATCGTTCTTTAGCTCGGATCAGGTCCCAGCACATTTAGAAATGTACAGACCTATGTTTGCCTATGCTGTAGCGGAATCGAAGTTAAAAGATCAGACTCCGTATCGCATTCGATCAAAAAGACGTTTGAGCCCGTTTATGAAGATTGCTGCTTCTATTACGGTTGTTGTATCCATTGGAATATTCGCTCGAGAATACCAACAGAAAAAACAGGCTGAATACGCTTATCAGCAGACGATGGCAGCGATGGAACTCATCGCAAATCAGTTCGATAAGGCAAAACAGTCAATCGGGTATTTAGAGGTATACGAAGATTCTAAAAACAAGATTTTTAAAAAATAGATAAATAGATAATAGATAAATTAAAGAAGATGAAAAGAAAATTATTAATTAGTAGTATGATGCTCCTTTTTGCGGGCATGACTTACGCACAGTCCCTTTTTGATAGATTCGAGGATGAACCAAATGTAAGTTCAGTTGTCGTAAGCAAGAGTATGTTCAATCTTTTAAGCAAGTTTGAGGTCGTCGTAGAAGACGATCCTGAGGCTAGAGACTTTGTCGCAATGGCTAAGAGTATCGAAAGTCTAAAAGTTTTTACAACTTTTGACAAGAATGTTTCAGATGATATGAAACACGAAGTAGATCAATATCTAAAGAAAGCAAATCTAACTGAACTAATGAGAATCAAAGATGAAACGGCTAATGTTAAATTTTACGTTCGCCCTGGAAGAACTGATTCACAGGTGAAGGAGCTTTTGATGTTTGTCAATGGATTTGATGCTAAATCAATGGATTTAGATCTCAATATCAATGGAAAAGAACGCAATATCGAAAGTGTATTGCTCTCAATAGTTGGAGATATCGATCTAGATAAAATTAGCTCATTGATTGCAAAAATGAATCTGCCTGAAGAGCTCAATCAAGTAAAACAACACTAAGATGAAACAGTTCATTAAAATCACAGGAATACTTCTTGTAGTCTTAATAGGCATGTCTTCCTGTGAATCTAACAAAAGTGTTCAACAGTATTTACTAGAAAAGCAGTCGTCTTCTGACTTTGTGTCCATAACACTACCTGCTAGTCTTTTAAATATCGCTCTTGATTCATTGGGAAGTGAAGAAAGAGAAGCAGTGAATTCTTTAAAGAAACTCAATGTACTGGTTTATCACGCTCCAAGTGGCGATCAACAGGCCTTTGAAAAAGAACAAGCTGAAATTAACACAGTACTTAAAAACTCTAAGTACGAAGACCTCATGAGAGCTCAAACTCATATGGGTTCAGGTAGAATTATGATTCTAGGATCAGAGGCAAAAATCGATGAATTTTTAGCCTATGGTACAGATTTGAAAAGTAATTTTATCCTAATCAGAGTTTTAGGAGATCATATGAATCCAAAGCACATCAAACCATTTATTGCAGCACTTCAAGAGAGCAATGTAAATGAAGATGAATTATTAGGATTGTTATCTTCTTTAAAACCTAAGAAGGAATAAAGTAAAATAACAGAAATAAAGGAATATTAAATTCCAGTAAAAGAGCTAGGCGATATCGCTTTTAGCTCTTTTTTTATTTCATCAGATACCTCAAGTGTATCTATAAAATTAGAGATGCTTTCAGCGTTGATCTTCTCGTTAGTTCTAGTTAATCCTTTAAGAGCTTCGTAAGGATTTGGATAGCCTTCTCTTCTAAGGATGGTCTGGATGGCCTCAGCTACAACAGCCCAGTTGTTTTCTAGGTCTTGAGCAATCTTCTCCTCGTTTAAAAGTAATTTATTCAATCCTTTGAGGGTTGATTGAAACGAGAGAATGGTATGTGCTAAAGGAACTCCGATATTTCTGAGAACTGTTGAGTCAGTAAGGTCTCTTTGTAATCTTGAAATTGGAAGTTTAGCTGAAAGATGCTCAAAGAGTGCATTGGCAATTCCCAAGTTTCCTTCTGAATTTTCAAAATCGATTGGATTTACTTTATGTGGCATTGCAGAAGATCCAACTTCACCCTTTTTGATTTTTTGTTTGAAGTAGTCCATAGACACATAAGTCCATATATCGCGATCTAAATCGATAAAAATGGTGTTAATTCTCTTGAGTAAATCAAAAAGAGAAGCCATATGATCGTAATGCTCAATCTGAGTTGTTGGAAAAGAGTGGTTCAATCCAAGTCTTCCTTCCACAAAATCAGTTCCAAATTGCTTCCAATTAGTTGTAGGGTAAGCAACGTGATGAGCGTTGTAATTTCCTGTAGCTCCACCAAACTTTGCAGCGTGTGGTATCGATTGAAGTTGTTTGTACTGTTCTTCTATTCTAGTAATAAAAACCTGAATTTCTTTTCCTAAACGAGTAGGAGAGGCAGGTTGTCCATGGGTTCTAGCTAATAAAGGAATTGCTTTCCAGTCATTGGCAAGAACTTTTAAAGTTGAAAGTAATTCTTCTATCGATGGAACGTAAACATCTTCAATTGCCTCTTTCAGAGAAAGCGGAATAGAAGTATTGTTAATGTCCTGAGAAGTCAATCCAAAATGGATAAACTCTTTGTAGGCTTGAAGGTTTAATGTGTCAAACTTTTCTTTGATAAAGTATTCTACAGCCTTAACATCGTGATTGGTTACTTTTTCGATGTCTTTAATTGCGATAGCATCAGCATCGCTAAAGTTTTTATAAATAGCTCTTAACTCACTGTAAAGGGAAGCGTCAAAATCGCTTAGTTGTTTTAAAGGAAGTTCACATAGTGCGATGAAATATTCAATTTCAACACGGACTCTGTACTTGATAAGTGCAGCTTCTGAGAAATAAGTTCCTAAAGAATCAACTTTTGATCGGTATCTTCCATCAATTGGAGAAATAGCATTTAAGGTAGTTAAAGACATATCGTTCTAATTAAAGCTGCAAAGATAATAAATCCTAAGGCCTTAATTCAACTTTTTTAGACGATTTAAAACCTTTCTCGCCCTTGCTTGATAGGCAGCACTTTGAAACTGATAATTGAGTTCGATGAGTTCAATCAGATTGGGTTTGATCCAATCTTCTAAATTACATAATCGACTCAAATTTTCCATAGCGTGAACCTTAACTGCTACTCTATAGGCTTCAGTAAACCAAATAAAATTACAATCTACCATATGTAGTTGAACTTTTTTGTCCAATTGGTCAAATGCTTTTTTTAATATGGGATTAGTTAAAATGATACTTCCAATTTTAGCGATGGATCGTAGGGTGGAATCATCCTGTTTTTCAGGAAGTGTGCTAATGAATAGCTCTAAGTGATTCACTATACACAAGGGATTGATCAACATCGCTTGCTCAATGGTCCATATGGACTTAAGTGCAAACTTGTGTTGGGGATTATTAACAAATTTTATCAGATCTATTAAATAAGATGGCTGGTCTAGTAATAGAACAGCCATATCTTGTCTCGATTGCAGCCGTGCATTAGTTTGTTCTAAACTATTTAAGAAGGCTGCATCCATTTTTTAATTGTGTAATAGTACAATAGTAAAAGGACTGTCAATCGTTACGCTTCCATTAGAAACGACTGCAGTACTTCCTGAGTAATCATCGGTTAGGGTTTCGCCTTCCTCAAATACAGATCCAACCGAAATTGTTTTTATTCCAGTTGAAAGATCTAATCCAACAACAACTTTGTCATTGTCGAGTATTCTACTAAAGCTATAAGGGGACTCAGAAATCATCTGATGTCTACCAGCTCCTACTGCAGGGTGTTTTGCTCTAAATTGACCTAACTTTTGCCAATGGAAGAGATTTGCTTGAACAGAAGCATCATTTGCAATAGCTTCCCAGTTCATATTCGATCTCAAATTAGCATCACCATTCGCTCCCTCAACCATCAGCGGCCTATTGGATTCATCGCCATAATATATTTGTGAAGCTCCAGGAGTGAGTAGGAGAACATTTGCAGCCTTATATCCATTGCTTCGCTCTCTGTCAAAAGGAGAGCCATCATCATGTGATGTAAGGTAGTTTAATACACTTTTTCCTTTGAGTTGGTCGTTTAGAATACCGTCGTATTTAGAGAAGATTTCTTCATAACTTCTTTGAGCAGCATCGTATTTAATTTCAAAGTTGATCAGGCTATTAAAGCCATGTTTAAAGTAATCGACAGTTTGATCTCCAAAAGAATACGCTCTACCTGAAGAGATTCCATATCCGTATACTTCACCAACCATATAAAATAAATTGTCATCCAATACCTGATCTGGATGGTTTTGTTTCCACAAATCAAAAGAGTATTGAGCTTCATCTCCTAAGAGGGACCAAACCCATTCCGAAGCGTGTTTTACGGTATCTACTCTAAATCCATCAACACCTAATTCTTTCACATAATCAGTTAGCCATTTAACGATATAAGCCGAAGGTGTTTTTGCGTAATTTGTTCTTGTAAAGAATTCATCCAATTCTTTGACTTCTTGATCGTATCGACCTTCACTCATCCATTTCTCAACAAGTAGTTCGGGTAATTCAACTGCTTGATCTTCATTTTCAGTGATCACATCTGGAAGATTTTTCACAAGGGTACAGGCAGTAGTCCCATCATAGGATGAAAAGTCACAAGGAGGCCCTGTTCGAACCCAATCTGAAGGCCATACGGGATCCATCTCAGTAACAGGTCCTGTGTGATTGACAACAACGTCTAAAATGACTCTGATCCCTCTTTGGTGGGCTTTATCGACAAGATCTTTTAAATCTTCTTGTGTTCCAAAATTAGGATCTAATACTGTCCAATCTTTAGCCCAATAACCGTGATAAGCATACGTATTACCCGTTCCTTCATCCGTTGAATCGTGAATTTGTTCCACAACTGGAGTAAACCATATCGCATTAACTCCCAAGTCCGTAAAATAACCTTGCTCAATTTTTTGGGTAATCCCTTTGATATCTCCACCTTCAAAACCTCTTAATACTGAAGTTTCTTTAGTTCTGTTAAAATTTATGTCATTAGAAGTATCAGCATTATTGAATCGATCTGTCAATAAGAAGTATATGTTAGCAGCTTCCCAAAGAAAAGGTGTATCCATATAGTTGTTTTGGTTTTTTGAATTGTTTTGACATCCCAATAGCATCAAAATGAATGCTGTTGAAAAAAGAGCCATCTTTTTCATGAAAAATTAGTTTAGTTTAGCAGGTTAAAGTTAAGAATAATTGACTAGTCTTTTCTATTCAAGACCTTGTATTCTTCATAACATTCACTTATCGCATCTAATATTTGTAAATCATTTGCCGTTTGAATAAACGACTTTGAATAATTACAATTACTCAAGATGTCTTGAATGTCTATTTTTTCTATTTGAAGTAATGCTTGAAGTGTTTCACGATCAAATTTAGAAGCGAGTAAATCTCTGATAGCATCATCATCTTTCATTTCACGAAGTCTCTTCATTTGCTTTGGTTTTTTACCAAATAAATTCCTCAGAAGGTCAGCGGGATTCAAAATAGCTCCTAAGACTTTAGATACAGCAGATGGTTTTCTGCTACCAGCCTCGTATCCAACAGAAAGCCCAGAAATACTGTATTGAAATGCTTCTTCGACAGGGAGTCTCTTGACGTCAATTTCTAAATAACCAGTGAGTTGAAACGGTTTAACAACTACTTCTTCAAGAGCATAAGCAAGTTCGGTGAGTCCAAAGGAAGTGTTCTCAAATCGAAACATATCTTGAGTAACTCTCACCTTTACCGTTTTAAAACCTAAATAAGAAAAATAAAGTGTATCATTAACCGAAGCAGGAATTTCAAAGCTACCATCCTTTTTTGATATGGTTCCTTTAATCTTGCTTAGGTTAATGATATGAACATTCTCTAGTGGAGAATCGTCTTGTGCGTTTTTTACAGATGCCTTTAGGTACTCATCACTCGTTTGAGCATAGGTAATCAGGCTAAAAAGTAGTAGAAATACAAATCCTATTTTTTTCATCGATTTAAAGATATTGTACTTTAAATGATTTTAATAGAAATTATAAGATTTTTAACTAAATCCCTTTCTTTTTGCACCTTTTGATTTAGGTTTTGAACCTGAAAATTTCTTGTCTTTAGATCCGGAGAATCTTCTGCCTGGTTTACTATCGTTAAATTTATTACCGCGATCCGAACGTTCAGAACGATCTGAACGATCTCTGCGACCTCCTCTGTCTCTACGATCTGATCGATCACCTCGATCTTTTCTGCGACTTCTTCTTCCAGAACCATCTTCAGGTTTTGAAGAAACCTCTACATTGACAAATCTTCCATCAATTTTTAAATCTGTAAAGACTTCTAAAATTTTTGGCATATGTTCTGGATCCGTATTAAAGAATGAAAAGGTGTCTTTAACATCTACTTTGTATACGTCGTCTTTTGAAAGTTGAGTTAACTCGCGAATAAAATCTTTAAGACTTCCCCAAGTGTAACCATCGCGTCTACCAACATTGATAAAATAACGAATAGAGTTAGGATTGGCATTGCCTTCTCCAGAAGATTCAGGTGAGGATATGTCTTGAGTCTTGTTGTAGTAATCAAAAAATCGTGTAAATTCAACAGACACAATTTTTTTAATGAGTTCTTCACGATCTAAACCATCTAATACTTGATGTATCTTTGGTAAGTATTCATCTACTTGATGATTTATTTCTGTATCCTTTATCTTATGAGCTAAATAGAATAATTGTTTCTCACAAATTTCAATTCCAGTAGGAATTGGTTTTAGAGTAAATTTCTTTTTGATGATTTTCTCAATGGTTCTGATCTTACGCTCTTCAGATTTCGTTACAATAACCATTGAAACCCCTTCTTTTCCAGCTCTACCTGTTCTACCAGAACGGTGAGTATAGGTTTCAATTTCATCTGGAAGCTGATAGTTAATTACATGGGTAATATCATCAACATCAATTCCACGTGCTGCTACATCTGTAGCCACTAACATATGGATTTGCTTTTTTCTAAAAGCATTCATGACCAAGTCACGTTGATTTTGACTTAAATCACCGTGGAGCGCTCCAGCATTGTATCCGTCTTCGATTAGTTTTTCGGCAACTCTTTGGGTATCGCGTTTGGTTCTACAAAATACTACTGAAAAGATTTCAGGGTTTGCATCTGCCAATCGTTTAAGTACAGGGTAGCGGTCTCTACCACTAGCGATATAATATTCGTGAGCAACTGTAGAAGCACCTTCATTTTTAGAACCAACGGTAATTTCGTCTGGACTATTCATGAATTTTTTTGCAATGATGGCAACCTCTTTAGGCATGGTTGCTGAAAATAACCAGGTGTTTTTTTCTTTTGGAGTATTGGATAAGATATCTTGGATATCTTCAAAGAATCCCATATTGAGCATCTCATCTGCTTCATCTAAAATACAGTAGTCAATTTTAGAAATATCTACCATATTTCTACCGATCATATCCTTCATTCTACCAGGAGTAGCTACTACGATTTGTGCACCTCTTTTGATTTGACTGGCTTGTTCAGTAATACTTGCACCTCCGTAGATGGCAACGGTATTTAAGCCTTTGATGTATTTAGAATACAACTTGATTTCATTGGTAATCTGTAAACAGAGTTCACGAGTAGGAGATAGGATTAATCCTTGCGTGAATTTCTTTTCTGCATTAATTTTTTGAATTAATGGAAAACCAAATGCAGCTGTTTTTCCAGTACCTGTTTGGGCAAGGGCTACTAAATCGGTTTCTTTAGAAAGTAAAATTGGAATGGCTTTTTCTTGAACTTCAGAAGGCTCTTTGAAGCCCATATCAGAAATAGCGTTAACTAAGGACTCATTAAGTCCTAAATCTTGGAATTTTTGCATTTTTTGAGTTTTTTTTCGCAAATATGTCTGTTGCATAGAGCGAAAACCTTTTTAACTCAGCGCAACACATGCTATACCAGCGGCGTTTAAAGCGGCAAAGATACGCTTTTGTTTTGCATTTCCTACTAAAAACTACAATATCAGTTATTTAAGCTGGTTTATGAATTCTATTAGTGCAGCGGTAGCCTTGGCTCGATGACTGATTTTATTCTTGATACTCGAATCTAATTGTGCAAACGTTTGATCAAATCCTTCAGGAATAAACACAGGATCATAACCAAACCCATTTTCACCAATAGGTTGTTCGGTAATTGTTCCGTGAATTTCACCACTAAAGAGGTAGTTTTCTTTTTCTGTCACCAAACTGATAACCGTTTTAAAATGTGCTGAGCGATCGGCTACTCCTTCTAGCTTTTTAAGTAAAAGTTGAACATTGTCTTGGTCTTTAGCATTTTCACCTGCAAATCGAGCAGAATAAATCCCTGGAGCACCGTCTAGGGCATTGACAAAAAGACCAGTGTCATCTGCAAAACAAGGATGTCCAGTAGCCATAAAAACGGTTTCAGCCTTAAGCTTTGCATTCCCTTCAAGACTGTCTTTAGTTTCCTCAATATCACTGTTAAATCCACAATCCTTCAAGGAAACAATTTGAATTGAATCGGTTGTGATTTTTCTGATTTCTTCAAGTTTGTGAAGATTGTTTGTCGCAAAAACGAGTATGGATGATTTTAAAGGCATAAATCGATATTTAATTTTGAAGCTATTCTTAAAAAATAACTAATATAAACTCATTAAAATGTCAAAAGGTTAAAAAAGGACCTCAATTGCAAATAAAAAAATAATTTAACAAAATCACTATTCGTTATAATACAATATGACATAGATATCACTGTTTAAATTTGTAAATTTGCAACTTAATTAAAATTAGTTGTGAGCAAAAAATACGTATTTGATTTTGACAGTACACTTACTAGTGTAGAAGCACTAGACGTACTTGCTGAAATTACATTAGAACACAATCCCAATCGAGATGAAATTATCAAACAAATCCAAGAGATTACAAATCTAGGAATCGATGGAGATATTTCATTTACCGAGTCTTTAAAGAGAAGAATTGCTTTGCTAAAAGCGAATCAAGATGATTTAGATGAATTGGTAAGAAGGCTTGAGAAGAAAATTTCAAAATCAATTAAAGAAAACAAAGAGTTTTTTGAAAAACACTCTGAAGATATTTATGTCATATCCTGTGGTTTTAAAGAATTCATTGATCCTATTGTCGCTCATTATAACATTCCATCAGAAAAGGTTTATGCCAACACTTTTGAATTTGATCAACAAGGGTATATTTCAGGTTTTGATGCTGATAATGTACTCTCAGCTCACAATGGAAAAATCGATTGTTTAAAGAACCTTAACTTAGAAGGAGAGGTTCAAGTTATCGGTGATGGTTACAGTGATTACGTGATGCGTGAAGCAGGAATCGCTGATAAGTTTTTTGCTTATACTGAAAATGTGTCTCGTGAGAAAGCCGTAAAAAATGCAGATCACGTGACTCCTACTATAGATGAATTTTTATACTTGAATAAATTGCCTAGAAAAATTTCCTACCCAAAGCACAGAATTAAGATTTTACTCTTAGAAAATGTGCACCCAGATGCTTTTGATAACTTAAAATCAGACGGATTCACGGTTGAACTCATCAAAACGAGTTTAAGTGAAGAAGAACTCATCGAAAAAATTAAAGGAGTTCACGTGATTGGAATTCGATCCAAGACTCAGATTACTGAAAAGGTTTTAGAAGCTGCCGATAAATTAATGGCCATAGGAGCTTTTTGTATCGGAACGACACAAATTGATTTACAAGCAGCTAAGGAAAGAGGAGTTGTGGTTTTTAATGCACCTTATTCCAATACTCGTTCAGTTGTTGAATTAGCAATTGGAGAAATTGTAATGTTAGCACGTTCTATTTTCCCAAGATCTACAGAGATTCACAATGGTCAGTGGAATAAAACTGCTGCTGGATCACAAGAGGTGAGAGGTAAGAACTTAGGAATTATCGGATATGGAAATATCGGTAAACAATTGTCTGTTCTTGCTGAATCAATTGGGATGCACGTTTATTTCTACGATGTTGATGAGCAATTAGCACTCGGAAATGCTACCAAGTGTTCAAGTATAGAAGAAGTTTTAAAAGTTGCTGATTTTGTTTCACTTCACGTTGACGACAATAAGGCTAATACCAATCTCTTTAATGCAGAGCGTTTTGCTCAAATGAAAGAAGGTTCAGTCTTTATCAACCTTGCTCGTGGATTTGTAGTGGATATTCCTGCCTTAGTAGAGGCTTTGAAGAGTGGACGTCTTAAAGGAGCTGCTGTGGATGTATTCCCAGAAGAACCTGCAGCTAATGGAGATTACTACACCGAATTACAAGGTTTAGAAAATGTGATCCTAACTCCTCATATCGGTGGAAGTACCATGGAAGCACAGCGAGATATCGCTGACTTCGTGCCTAACAAGATTATGGGTTATATCAACTCTGGTAATACTGTTGATGCGGTTAACTTCCCTAATATTCGTTTGCCTAAACAAGAGAACAAACACCGTTTCTTACACATTCACAAAAATGTACCTGGAGTGATGGCTAAGATCAATAAAGTATTGGCTAAATATGAACTCAATATTACAGGACAATTCTTATCGACTGATCCTGATGTTGGATATGTGATTGTAGAGGTGGATAAAGAATACAATCAAGATGTTATCAAAGCATTGAGGTCTATTGATAATACGATTAAGTTTAGAGTACTTTATTAATCTATAAGATTAGTTGTGGTGGTAAGGTTCATTTTTTAGAATACTAAATCCCCTGTAGAGTTGCTCTACCACAAATAAACGAATCATTTGATGTGAAAAAGTCATCTTGGAAAAACTGATTTTCGAGATGGCTTTTTTTCTGACCGCTTCACTAAATCCATAAGGTCCACCGATGACGAGTACGAGTTGTTTACAACCGCTATTCATTTTCTTTTGAAGGAATTCAGAAAACTGAACAGAAGTGTATTCTTTTCCTTTTTCGTCTAAAATAATGAGCTGATCAGTTGGTTTTAATTCCCTTAAAATCAATTCACCTTCTTTTGTTTTCTGCTGTTCCTCTGAAAGGTTTTTGACATTCTTAATATCGGGAATAATACACATTTCAAATTTGATATAATGTTTAAGTCTTCCAATATAAGTATCGATGAGCAATTGCAATTCATTGCTGTCCGTTTTTCCAATGGCGATTAGTTTGATAGTCATAAGCTAAATTTCGAGACTAAATTACAAAACTATAGCTAAGCTGCTATTTGTTTTATTAAATTAGCACAAGAGAATATATTCCATGTCAAAAGCTGTAGAAGAACAATTAGATAAGATTCCAATCATCAATTTATTGGTTAGAATTTTAAAGAAGCCCAAGCTTAAAGCTTTAAAGGGAATGTCTATCTATGATTTAATAGAGATGTATATCTTGGGTATAGTCAATGGTGCATTGGGAACCAGGGCTTCTGCAATTGCATTTAGTGTGTTTTTGGCCTTATTTCCACTGATCATATTCATATTGACTTTGGTGCCTTATATCATTCCTTACGTACAGGTTGGAACAGGTGATTTAGACGCAGAAATTTTAGTGTTTATTGAATCCTTTTTACCATCATCAACAGGGGAATATTTTGGTGATATCTTTCTTCAGATTAAAAATCAGAAGCACGGGGGGCTAATGTCATCTTCCTTTCTTTTATCCATTTTTTTAATGGCTAATGGTGTCAGTGCCATTTTTAGCGGTTTTGAAACTTCTTATCATATTGAGTTTAATAGATCATACTTTAAACAATACCTCTATGCGCTGATGATAGGACTAGTTTTGTCGTTGTTATTGATTATTGGAGTAGTGGTGTATCTGTATTTTGAGTACTATATTTTGACAACCTTAACCGATATGATCAATAATTCATCTCAGGTGATTCGAAGTTCAGAAGACCTGTACATCATATCGGGAATTAAGGTTCTGTTTTACTTTGTACTCTTTTATTTGATTGTATTTATTCTATACAATTTTGGAACCATGGAGACTAGATCAGTTAAGTTTTTCTCTATAGGAGCAGCCATGACTTCAATACTTTTTATTCTAACTTCTTATTTCTTCGGATTTTATATTGACAATTTTTCTAGGTACAATGAGCTCTACGGAGCCTTAGGAGGTCTTTTAATTCTGATGCTATACATCTGGTTAAACTCTATTATATTGCTTTTAGGTTTTGAGCTTAATGTGAGTGTCAGTTCTCTTAAAAAGACTTCTGAATCAAATCAAGAGCAGGCTTAGTATGAGTTATTATGTAGATGTTATAACTCCATTGCCTCTAGAAAAGCCATTGACATACAAGCTTACAGAGGAGCAGGCGAAATTCCTTGAAAGAGGAATGAGACTCATTGTTCCCATTCGAAATCGCTACTATACAGCATTGGCACTAAAAATTCACAAGGATCCTCCACAAAACTACGAGGCAAAGGAAGTGGAAGAGTTATTAGATGATCATCCAGTAGTTCAGCTCTCTCAATTAAAACACTGGTTGTGGATCTCTAAGTATTATATGTGTAGCTTGTCAGAGGTGTATAAGGCAGCGATGCCATCTGCGATGCTCTTGGAGAGTGAAACTATGATTAGTTTACCAAAAGAAGCGGTTGTAGAAGAAGAACACAGTGATAGGGAATACCTCATAATCGAAGCGTTAAAACAACAACCGACTCTTAAAATAAGTGAAGTGATGGCCTTATTGGGAATCAAACAGGTGATGCCACTTATTCACTCTATGGTTTCTAAAAATCTATTGATTGTTGAGGAATACATTGAAAACAAATACAAACCTAAATTTGAAACCTATTACTATTTAGATTTTGATCTCTCAAATCAACTGTTATTTGAGCAGCATATGGCTGATTTAAAAGGAGCCAAAAAGCAGTTAGAACTTTTTTTGTTATTGTGTCAACTCATGGCGACTGTTGATAATCCTATCTCTTCTAAAAAACTCAGAATCAAATATGAGGGTTATTCGAGTTTTATAAAGAGTCTGATTGCAAAAGGGGTTGTTAAGTCAGAAAAAAGACAAGAAGACCGTATTCAGTTCGATTCAAAAATCTCATTAAACAATCTAAAAGAGCTCAATGAGGATCAGCAAAAAGCATATCAACAGTTAAATGACCATATTGAGGCAAAGAAGATAAGTTTGCTCAAAGGAGTGACCTCTTCAGGAAAAACTGAAGTATATGCAAAGCTTATCAAGGATCAGTTGGATCAAGGGAAACAGGTTTTGTACTTAGTCCCAGAGATAGCACTTACGGTACAACTCATCAAGAGATTGCAGTCCTATTTTGGAAAATCACTGGCAGTCTTTCATTCAAAATACAACAATCAAGAACGAGTGGAGGTTTGGAATCAGGTTCTTGAGGGAAGTGACAAGGCTCAGCTCATTTTAGGAGCTAGATCTTCACTCTTACTTCCTTTTAAAGATTTAGGACTCATCATTGTCGATGAGGAGCACGAAGCCTCCTATAAACAATACGATCCAGCTCCTAGGTATCACGCAAGAGACGCTGCTGTTTATTTGGGAAGCCTGCATCAAATAGCTGTCGTATTAGGTTCAGCAACACCGAGTATCGAGAGTAGGTACAATGTGGATAAAGGAAAATACGAACTTGTAGAGCTTACTAAACGATATGAAGATGTACTCATGCCAGAGATTCAACTCATCGATTTAAAAAAACACTACAAGAAAAAGGAGGTGAAAAATCATTTTTCATTTCCACTGCTTGAAGCTATAGATGCTACTGTTAATGATCGTAAACAGGTGATTCTCTTTCAAAACAGAAGAGGTTATGCCCCTGTGATGGAATGCGAACGCTGTGGTCATACTCCGGGATGTCCACACTGTGATGTAAGCCTTACGTATCATCAACACAGCAAACAATTGCGTTGTCATTACTGCGGATATCACGAAAGTTACCAATCCAATTGTCAGGCCTGTGGAAGTGTTGAACTCAATACCAAGGGCTTGGGAACTGAACAAATTGTGGATGCCCTCAAGGAACTCAGACCTGATTTAGCAATAGAGCGATTGGATTACGATACGACACGAGCTAAAAATTCATACGATGAAATTATTACCGCCTTTGAAGAGCGTCAAATTGATGTACTAGTTGGAACTCAAATGGTCGCAAAAGGTTTAGATTTTGAGCACGTCGGTTTGGTAGGAGTTATGAATGCAGATACGCTGCTTAATTTTCCAGAATACAATGCACACGAGAGAGCTTTTCAAATGCTAACTCAGGTAGCTGGTAGAGCTGGGAGAAAGAAAGATAGGGGGAAGGTACTTATTCAATCTTATAACCCTTATCACGAAATCTTAAAATTGGTGAGTACCAATGATTACGATGCGATGTATAAAGAACAGTTGTATCAGCGTGAGATCTACAAATACCCCCCTGCTAATAAAATCATTAAGATTACCTTTAAACACAAGGAATACAATCGTATCAATGAAGCAGCACAGTGGTATGTAAACGGTTTAAAGAAAGGGTTGACAAACGTGACGATTTTAGGACCTGAATTCCCCTCAGTTGCAAGAGTTAAAAACAATTACATCAAACATATTGTTATTAAAATTCCAATAGCAGCACCAGCAGCAGAAATTAAAAACTACTTACTTCGACTCAGAACTTCATTCTTTTCTGTATCCAGTTACCGATCGATTCGTATCAATTTTGATGTAGACTATCTTTAGCTAGCCTGTAAAGCTTGAATAAAAGCCTGTTTGTTTGCTCTACTTATAGGTAGGCTGATGTTTTCAATTACTACAGATGTAGTACTATAGGATTGGATTTTGTCTAAATTCACAACAAATGATTTGTGAATTCTCAGCATTTGAGAAGAGCTAATCATATCCATAACCTTTTTAAGCCCTTTGGCAACTGTATATACTTGTCGATCGGTGATGATTTTTGAATAATCCCCCATAGCCTCGATCCATTTAATATCTCGAATTCTGATTCTTTTTTTGCGTTGATTAAAGTGAATGAAAATACAGGGCTCATTTTCATCGATTGAATTGCTGTTTGTGTGAATTTTAAGAGCCTTGTCAATCGCAATATTAAAGCGATCGATTTCTATTTCTCCCAATAAATAATCAGTTACATTATATTCAAAAGCTTTTAATGCGTAATCCGATTTTTCAGAAGCAATAATGATTTGTGGTTGGTCTACTAGAGACTCAATCAATTGAAATCCATTGCGAATAGGCATTTCGATGGCGATGATAGCCAGATCAACTTCTCTGCAGTTAATTCCTTCAACAGCCTCTATCGCATTTCTAAAACATGCGATCAGGTTCAATTCAGGATGTTGATCAATTAGTTCCTTCAAAGAGTTTCTCTTGTTTAACGATTGGTTGACAATAACACAGTTTAACTTTTTCATAACTATTGATTTTAAAATTCAATTTGAAATTAGACAGCCTCTTTTGTGTAAGAATGGAGAATGATACAAACAGCTATAAATATGATATAATCTGCAGTTTTTTGTAGGTGTAAATAGAAGACCTACCCTCAACATATTAAATGGGTAGGTAGGATAGTGAATTATAAGTAGATAGATATTGAGTCTAATCTTTTGTGAAATAGAAAATAAGTACTATTTTTGCACTCTTAAAATTTAAATTATAATTATGAATCATTACGAAACTGTTTTCATTTTGAATCCCGTTCTATCTGAAAGTCAGATAGAGGAAACAGTTAAGAAATTTGAGGATTTCTTAATTAAGAATGGAGCTAAAATGGTTGCCAAAGAAAACTGGGGACTTAAGAAATTAGCTTATCCTATTCAAAACAAGAAGAGTGGTTTTTACCACTTATTTGAATTCACTGTACCAGGTGAAGTCATTGCTTCTTACGAGCAAGAATTCCGCAGAGATGAGCGTGTGATGCGCTTCTTAACTGTTAAATTAGACAAACACGCTGTTGCTTGGGCAGAGCGTAGAAGAGAAAAGTTAAACATTAAAGCTTAAGAAGATGTCACAGATTGAACAACAAGCCAAAGGAGATAAAGGTGGTGAAATCAGATATTTAACTCCGTTAAATATTGAAACTTCCTCTCAAAAAAAATACTGTAGATTTAAAAAATCAGGTATTAAATACGTAGACTATAAAGATCCTGATTTCTTAATGAAGTTAGTAAACGAACAAGGTAAATTGTTGCCAAGACGTTTAACAGGAACTTCTTTAAAGTATCAAAGAAAGGTTGCTACTGCTGTAAAAAGAGCTCGTCACATTGCTCTTATGCCTTATGTTGGAGATTTATTAAAATAAAAGGAAAAGGATCATGGAACTTATATTAAAACAAGACGTACAAGATTTAGGTTTTAAGGATGATATCGTTACTGTTAAGAACGGTTACGGTAGAAACTACCTTATTCCTCAAGGATTAGCTTTAATGGCAACTCCATCTGCTAAAAAAGTATTAGCTGAGAACCTTAGACAGCGCGCTCACAAAGAGGCTAAAATTATTGATGAAGCAAACAAAGTTGCTGAAGCTTTAAAAGGTCTTGAGATCAAAATTGCTGCTAAAACTGGAGAAGGTGATAAATTATTCGGTTCTATTGGAACTGCTGATTTAGCTGAAGCTTTCGCTAAAGAAGGTCAAGAAATTGACAAGAAATACATCGCTATCGCTGGTGGAACCATTAAGCGTTTAGGACAGTATGCTGCAACTGTGAGATTACACAGAGAAGTAACTGTAGAGATAGCTTTTAATGTTGTTGCTGAATCTAAGTAAGTAACACTTTAACTATAATATTAAAGGCTATATGACTCATATAGCCTTTTTTAATACCCAAATATGAAGTATCAAAGACTTACCAAAGAACAGTTGGAAGAACTCCATCAAGAATTCATCAATTTTTTAGCGACTCAATCCATTACAGCAAAAGAATGGGATGATATCAAAAAAAACAAACCTGAAGTAGCAGAACAGGAACTCGATGTATTCAGCGATCTTATCTGGGAAGGAGTCCTTTCAAAAGTGAAGTATTTAGAAAATATTTCTGAGCGTCAAATGCATTTGTTTGCTGCTGAGGAAAAGGAAATTCGATTGATTTCAGTAAAGGTTTTAAATCCCGATATCGACTTAACTACCAAGGTTGGATTTGATTGGTTTAAGAAAAATTTTCAAGGAGATTTTGTCGATTACCTAACAGCTGCAAAGGCCTATAAAGAAGAAAAGAACACAGAATTGTTTAATCTGATCAAACAAGGAGCAAGTATCACAAAAGGGGAGTTGTTTCAATGGTTTGATAATATGATTAATTAACCGATATTTACGCTTAAGAGCAAAACAATTATGGCACAGAAACCGTCATTACCTAAAGGAACGAGAGATTTTACTCCATCAGAAGTGATTAGGAGGAACTATATCATGGATGTGATTCGCAATCAGTTTAAACTTTTTGGTTTTGCACCGATTGAGACGCCTTCTTTTGAAAATTACGATACCTTAATGGGTAAGTACGGTGAAGAAGGAGATCGATTGATATTTAAAATCTTGAATTCTGGAGATTACTTAAAGAAGGCAAATCAAGAAGCTTTAAAGGAACAAGATTCTCAAAAGCTTACATCTAGTATTTCTGAAAAGGCTCTTCGTTATGATCTCACAGTTCCTTTTGCTCGTTATGTTGTGCAACACCAAAACGAGATCGATTTTCCATTTAAGCGTTATCAAATACAACCAGTATGGAGAGCCGATCGTCCTCAAAAAGGAAGATTTAGAGAATTTTTTCAGTGTGATGCTGATGTAGTTGGTTCGAATTCATTGCTTCAAGAAGTTGAATTAATACAACTCTACGATGCTGTTTTTTCTGATTTAGGCTTGAATGGCGTTACTATAAAGCTCAACAATAGAAAGATTTTAAGTGGGATTGCAGAGGTTATTGGAGCATCTGAATTTCTAATTGATTTCACGGTTGCTTTAGACAAGCTCGATAAAATTGGAAAAGAAAAGGTAATTGAAGAAATGCTTTCTAAGGGTATTTCTCAGTCTGCAGTTCAAATGGCTGATCCACTATTCTCAATTAGTGGAACTTCTCTTGAACAATTAGCATCCTTAAAAGAATTTCTAAAGAACTCAACTTTAGGAACAGAGGGTGTAAATGAATTAGAATTTATTCTTCAAAGTCTTGAAAACACACCATTAAAGACAGCTTCTATTCAAATAGAAGTAACTCTTGCAAGAGGTCTTAATTATTATACTGGTGCCATCATTGAAGTTGGAGCACCAGAGGGAGTTCAAATGGGATCAATTGGAGGAGGAGGTCGTTACGATGATCTTACCAGTATTTTTGGTTTGAAAAATGTTGGCGGTGTAGGGATATCATTTGGATTGGATCGTATTTATTTAGTTTTGGAAGAATTGGATTTATTTCCAGCTACTATCGCTAGTGCGCCAAAAGTGTTCTTTGTCAACTTTGGCGATCAAGAAGCTCAGAACTGTATCAAACTCATTCAGCAATTAAGAGCTGAAGGTGTTAGTGCTGAACTCTATCCATCATCTGCAAAAATGCAGAAGCAAATGAAATACGCTAACAACAGAAACTACCCATTTGTGGTACTTCTTGGAGAACAGGAATTAAATGATCAGACTGTTGTGGTAAAGAATATGGGAAGTGGAGATCAACAGACAGTGAGTCAAAAAGAGCTCGTAGGACTTTTGAAGTAATTAAGCCTTTGAAAATATTAGGTAAGCTATTGCTCCAAAAAAAGGAAAAATTAAAACAACAGCTAACCAAATCATTTTTTTATCAGTACTTAGATCTAAATGATATAGATCATATAGACAATAAATTAGTAATGAGACTAGAATTATTCCGTATATGTAATTCATAATTGATTTCAAGTGTTTTCATAAAAATATATTATTGGCATACATAGAAAAAACACTTTCGATTAACGACATAAAAAAAGCGATAACCTTTATGATTATCGCTTTTTTGGTTGTTTAGTTGTTGTTATTAGAACAAATCTGTCTTTAATACAGCTCCATTACTAGCATTAGTAACTAAAGCTCTGTATTGTTGTAACCATCTTGAGGTAATTTCTTTTTTGATTGGTTTGAATGCTGCTTTTCTCTTAGCGATTTCTTCATCACTTAAGTTTACTGATAAAATGTATTGATCAACATCGATATGAATTTCATCTCCGTCTTTTAATAAACCAATCATTCCACCCTCAGCAGCTTCTGGACTTACGTGACCTATACTAGCACCACGAGTAGCACCACTAAAACGTCCATCAGTTATTAGGGCAACTTTATCACCTAACCCCATTCCCATAATAAGAGAAGTAGGGGCTAACATTTCTTGCATTCCAGGACCCCCTTTTGGACCTTCATAACGAATCACTACTACATCACCAGCTTTAACTTTTCCGCCAATAATTCCTTCTATAGCCTGTGGTTGTCCATCAAAACATACCGCTTTTCCAGTAAATACTCTGTCTCCTGTAATACCTGCTGTCTTAATTACAGCTCCTTCTTTAGCTAAATTTCCATAAAGGATTGCTAAACCACCAACCTCTGAATAAGGATTGTCGATAGTGTGAATGATATTGGTGTCTTTGATTTCTGCATCAGCTATCTTTTCAAGAACTGATTCACCTGTAATGGTTAGATTATCGATAAGGATATCATTACCTCTTTTGGTCATTTCTTTCATTACCGCATTTACCCCACCAGCTCTATTGATATCTTCCATATGCACGGTAGATAGACTTGGAGAAATTTTTGCGATATGAGATACTCTTTTTGAAATGCTATTAATGTCTTCTAAATTAAAGTTGACATCGGCTTCTTTAGCTATGGCAAGCATATGAAGAACCGTATTAGAACTTCCTCCCATAGCCATATCTACAGCAAACGCGTTTCTTACGGCATTTTCATTTAAGATATTTCTGAATTTGAATTTCTCTATTTGTGCTTTGTCTTTTGCAATTTCACAAACTCTTCTTGCTGCCTGTCGGTAGAGCTCTTCGCGTTCTTTGGTGAGGGCAACGATAGTTCCGTTTCCAGGAAGCGCAATACCCATGGCTTCCATAAGGGTATTCATAGAGTTTGCAGTAAACATACCAGAACAACTACCACCACTAGGGCAAGCGTTACATTCGATATCGTAAAGTTCTTCCTCAGTCATTTCACCAGACTCAAATTTTCCAACGGCCTCAAAAGCAGTCGCTAGATCGATGGGTACACCATCTTTTGTATGACCTTTTTTCATAGGTCCACCGCTTACAAATACTGTTGGAACATCCACTCTTAGAGCTCCCATTATCATCCCAGGTACAATCTTATCGCAGTTAGGAATTGCGATCATTGCATCCAATTTGTGAGCATTCATTACAGTTTCAATAGAATTTGCAATAATCTCTCTTGAAGGTAGTGAAAATAGCATGCCATCGTGTCCCATGGCGATACCATCATCAACACCAATAGTGTTAAATTCAAATGGCACACATCCATTGGCTTTGATTTCTTCTTTGATGATTTTTGAAACCCTATTTAAGAAAAAGTGTCCTGGAATAATCTCAATAAAGGAGTTGGCAACACCGATGAAAGGTTTTTCAAAATCTCCGTCAACCAATCCAGTAGCTCTAAACAGCGATCTATGCGGCGCTCTTTGGTGGCCTTTTTTTACTTCATCACTTCTCATAATATATTTTTATTTAATCTTTTTTAATGTTAATTATCACATTTTAAGTACGTAAAGATACGGCTATTCAATTTTCTAGTCTATTATATAATAAAATTTTACGATTTTCAAGTGAGCTGTGAAATCACAAGTTCAAAGTATTCACGCTTGTGATTGACCATTTTATAAGGAACATTAGATTTTATAGATTTAATTAAATCATTAAGTTCAACAGTTTGAATTGCTTCAACTTCTTCTTTTTGTAGATTCAAACCCTTAATTGAACCATGGTAGTTGTAATAATAAACTGTTTTAAATTCACGATCCATAATACAGCTCTTAGGATGGTAATGTACTTCGTAAAATGTTCCTAATTCAATCAATTCGTCAATTTGAATATCAATTCCTAGCTCTTCTTTAGCTTCTCGTTGAGCTGCTATTTTTGGAGCTTCGTTGTAATCGATATGTCCTGCGACTGATACATCCCAAAAGAGGGGATGGGTGTCTTTGTTTTTGGATCGTTGTTGTAGGATAATTCCTTCTTTAGTTCGAATCCAGATGTGAATAGTGGAATGTGGAATGCCTCTTTTGTGAGCAATATGTTTAAGAATGGGCCTTTTGAGACCCATTCCTTTGGTGTTATACGCTTCTATGATTTCATAGGAAGCCATTGTATTATTCGAAGTAGTTAAAACTTTCTCCTTCTTTAATAGTTAAAAGCGTTTGATAAATCAATCGAATTACATTTTCAACATCGCTTTTATGAACCATTTCAACAGTGGTATGCATATAGCGAAGTGGAAGTGAAATTAATGCAGAAGGAACACCTCCATTGCTGTAAGCAAAAGCATCGGTGTCTGTTCCTGTTGATCTCGATGACGCATGGCGTTGGAAAGGAATGTTATTCGCATTTGCAGCATCGATGATTTTTTTTCTGAGTTTGTTTTGAACTGCAGGCGCATAAGAAATCACTGGACCTTCACCCATTTTCGTATATCCTTCAGTTTTTTGCTCAATCATTGGAGTTGTGGTATCGTGACACACATCAGTTACAATAGCAACGTTAGGTTTAATAGTGTGGGTAATCATTTCAGCACCTCTTAAACCTATTTCTTCCTGAACGGAATTGGTGATATACAATCCAAATGGAAGTTGAACATTGTTTTCTTTTAAAAGTCTTGCAACTTCTGCAATCATAAATCCACCAGCTCTGTTGTCGATTGCTCTACATACGATTTTGTCGTTGTTTAGAATTTGAAAAGTATCAGGATAGGTGATTACACAACCTACATGAACTCCCATTTTTTCAACTTCTTTTTTGTCTTTTGCTCCTATATCTATAAAGATGGTATCGAGCTCGGGTTTGTTTTCTTTGCTCTTGTCTTTTCTTGTGTGAATTGCAGGCCATCCAAACACTCCTTTTACAATACCATTGTCTGTATGGATATCCACCCATTTAGAAGGGGCAATCTGATGATCACTTCCTCCGTTACGTATAACGTAAATGAGACCGTCATCAGTGATGTAATTTACATACCATGAGATTTCATCAGCATGCCCTTCGATAACTACTTTATAAGGAGCATCTGGATTGATTACTCCAACGGCAGTACCGTAATTGTCGGTGATAAACTCATCGACGTAAGGCTTTAGATATTCCATCCATATTTTTTGACCTTCCCATTCGTATCCTGTAGGAGCAGCATTGTTTAAATACTTTTCAAAAAAGGCCAAGGACTTCTCGTTTAATACTTCTTTGTTCTTCATATATCGATTCAATTAATGTCTTAAACAAACATACAAACTTTCACTTTTATTTAATAATATAGTTATCTCTTAATAACTACTTTTGTTTAAGAACAGATGAATCATAACTTTTTTCATATTATACTATTGTTTTTGTGTAGTTGGGTTGCTGTAGGGCAAGTGGATAGCACAGAGGTTAATTATGTCAAATTTGAAGGGGAGAAGAACTTTAGATCTTCTATTCCTTTAAATGAAGTTTATGTATTTGCTCCTTTAAAGTTTAAAAACTCCAGTGAGATCTATCGCTACTTATTATTAAAGAGGAGAACTATAAAGGTCTACCCATATGCAAAACTAGCTGCGGAGAAGTTGTCAGAATTAAATGATAGTATTGCTGATATTAAAAAGAAACGCCATCAGAAAAGGTACCTTAAAGAAATGCACCATTATATAGAAGGTGAGTTTTCTGATGAATTAAAGAAGCTAACTCGTAAGGAAGGACAAATTCTGATCAAACTCGTTTACAGGCAAACTGGTAAATCTACTTATGACTTAGTAAAAGAACTCAGATCTGGATGGAGAGCTTTTTGGTATTCTACGACCGCAAGAATGTTTGATTTGAATATGAAGGAAGAATTTCACCCCGATCAAATCAACGAAGATTACCTTATTGAAGATATTTTACAACGTGCATTTATGGATGATGTACTAGAATATCAAAAATCTGCTCTAAATTACGATTTTGCCAAATTGCACAACAAATGGAATGATTCTAAAAATTCCGATAAAAAGTTGTGAGAAATATTGAATTGTATTAAATTTAATACCCCTTTTTTTACAAAGGTTTTAAACGTCTTTGACTGTTTTTAGAAGGCGTCAAAAAAAAAGATGAAAATTTTTTGAAAAAAGTTTGGTGAGAACGAAAAAACAGTTCTATATTTGCACCCGCTTTGCAACACAAGTAGTGAAGTAAAGAGTAAAAAAAAAGTTCATTAACATATTGAAAAGACAGCGTACCAAATGG